>Ga0209100_1001708_pt1 | contig 14550 bp, 11 predicted proteins | sample lystaG_FD_185480 | JGI IMG/M metagenome (GOLD analysis project Ga0209100, IMG submission 185480) | Glacier valley bacterial and archeal communities from Borup Fiord, Nunavut, Canada, to study Microbial Dark Matter (Phase II) -... | ecosystem: Environmental > Aquatic > Freshwater > Ice > Glacier ...
CTCGGTGCTTTCTTTTCAATCATGTCCCTCACGATTGAAAAACCTCTCAGTTACACTCAAATCACACGAACAGAATAAATTTCGTACAAGATATGAAGCAAGGTATACTTGCAATAAAATCCAACAAGGCTTTGTTGAGGCTTTCTATCCCAATGCTAATATCCACCGTTGTTTTTGTACCTTTAGGAACGCTTCTCCCTTTGATGGTACGAAACTATTTTTTCAAAACTGCATGGCAGAATGGCTTAATTCAAACCTTATTTTCATCAGGTATGCTAATTGCTGCAATAGTAATTGGCTTTACAGGGGGTCTTAAAAAGCAATTTCTAATGATTTCTCTTTTCACAGGTTTACTTGGATTGTCTTCTTTTATTGCTGGTCTAATACCAGCAAACTTGTTTTGGGTATTTTGCAAACTGGTCTTTCTAATGGGATCAACGGGTGCAGGATTCAATATCCCTTTTACCGCGTATATTCAAGAGACTGTTCCTCCGGAAAATCTAAGGAAAGTCTTATCACTTATTACAATTGTCATGAGTTTCGGGGCTCCGGTTGGAATGTTTATTGCGGGGCCAATAGCTAGATATCATTGGAGTCAGCAATTGGATGATAATCGCTGGGATCTTGATGATCGAAGGGTTTTATTCATATACAAATTTCATCCGCAGTCTTGTTCCATATTTTTCTTGCCTGACAACGGTTCCAATCGTGATTCTCGCCCTAATAATGTTAAGAAAGCACAAAATACTTGCCTTTCGAAAAAACAACCGGCAGTAACCTATGCCGGTTGTTTTTCGATATGACTTTTCCAACTTTAAATTCGAATATCAACTCTCCATCAGCTTGAACTACCACTTAATAATTGTAGCAGTCCAAAGCCTGTCAACGGATTGATTATGTGGGTGACCGCTAACGGCAAGATGCTGAAAGATATTCAAAGCAAAGATTAATAATGTTCAACGATTCTCCTATTGTCCAACGATATATTATAAAAATGCACACCTCGACCAAAAGTCAACCGATTATAAACCATACCCCCGACTTCAGACATCGGTAAGTTAAAATATCAACTACAGAATGCCAAAAACTGAAATAAGTGACCCCATAAATGCTCCGGGAATCGTTTGTTCAAGTCATTTTAGGGCAAAATAAAACCACCAACCGATAAAATGCTTTTTATCAATTGATGGTATTACTTAATGGTGGAGATGAGGGGTGTCGAACCCCTGTCCGAAAGCTGTAAAACCTAACTTTCTACGAGTGTAGCATTGTAATCAAATTCCCGGAATATAGTTTACAAGCAGACTATATTTTTGGTAGCTTCATTTATTCCGTTTCTGAGGCAAAGCTTACTCAGACTCGTTTTACCGCAATTTGACGCTCTAGCCCAAGCTGCGGTCATCTCGGGTAGAACGTAGCAGACTAAGCTGCTAGTGCTAAATTATCTTCTGCGTTTATGTTTTTCCATAGTTATTTAAAGCAGGTCCATGGTCCTTCTACTCGCTTACTAGGCCCTTCAAACCCCCGTCGAAGCCAATACATCCCCATATGTGTACATTCTTATTATAACCACTATTCCTTAAAAAGCAATTAAAAACAACCTGAAGTTCTACTGAAGAGAGTACAGTGCATGCAGGATCTCATTTAACATCTATAGTTTAAATACAGTTCTGAATCCATCACGGCTACATTTCTTACTTTTAAACACTTTGTAAACTCACTATCCTCTGCTACTCTATCGCAAGATATTTAAATTGCATCAATTTGCCATATTATTCACTTTTTTCAACAGTATTCTTCTAAATTTCAACGAAAGTCATGTATTTTCAATGTTCTCACTTTTATTTCATAGTGTCATAATAATATTTATCGATAAATATTTATTTTTTTTGAATAATAGTGTACAATGAACTCAGTAGAATTCATGAACAGGCGGTGAACGATATGAAGCTTTTAGTTATCGGCGATAGTCTAATTACAGGATATGGTGTACCAAGTGACAAGTCTTGGTTAACGCTTGTGCAGAATGAATCCGATGAAATAATCATAAGTAAAGGTGTAGACGGAAATACTTCATCCGATATCCTAATGAGATTCGTAGAAGATGTTGTATGTTCTGCTCCAGATATTGCTTTTATTATGGCTGGCACAAATGATGCCCTGAATGGAAGAACAGCAAACTATATCTTTAATAATGTGCTTGAGATGATCAAGCTATGCATCGAAAATGGAATCCCACCAATCGTTATGCTTCAACCGATGATCAACATCGAGATGGCAGGGAGAATTCACGGCGATGGGATGATGAATTATGAAAAAGCTGCAAATACCATCAAAAGGTATCGAAGACTTATTGAAGATTACTGCAATGACGAACATATTGACACGATAGATTTCAACAAAGCCTTCAATGAGCTGGATGTAGAACTACAGCACGACAAGTACTATACAGACGGGGTCCACCTCACCGAATTCGCACATCAGAAAGTTGCAGAAAAATTTATCTATAAATTTAATTACATCCTCGTTCAAAAGGAACATAAAAATTTTATTGTAAAATACGATACAGTCCCTACTGAATAAGGAAAAAACGACGGTTATTCACCGTCGTTTTTAATTTCAAAAAATATTTCTCTGGAATCTAGATTTACATTGGAAACCACAACATTGATCTTCTCCCCTAGTGAAAAGACTCTGCCTGAATGTTCACCGGCAAGTTTCATGTAGCGTTCATCATAAACATAATAATCATCATATAGGGAAGTAATGTGCACCAGTCCCTCTATGGTATTAGGAAGTTCTACGAACAAGCCGAAATTAGTGACTGAAGAAATGATTCCTTCAAATTCTTCACCAAGGTGGTTAGCCATGTACTCAGCTTTCTTGAGTGCATCCAGTTCCCTTTCCGCATCAACAGCTACCCTCTCCATTTCTGAAGCCTGTTTGGATACTTCTGTAACGATAGGAAGCAGCTTATTCGACCTGTTCTCATCAATCCCTCCATTAAGGAATTCCTTAATGATCCTGTGGATTTCAAGGTCGGGGTATCTTCTGATTGGAGAAGTAAAATGCGTATAGTATGTAGCTGCCAGACCGAAGTGACCTATATTTTCCGGCGAGTACCTTGCCTGCATCATGCTTCTCAAAAGCAGCTTTGAAAGTACCGGCTCTTCATTCTTTCCTTTTACCTTCTCCAGGATCTCCTGCAGAACTTTTGGTTGTACCCCTGCAAACAGCTTCACCGGATACCCTAGATTGAATGAAAACTCAGTGAAGGCCTTAAGCTTGTCACTATCCGGCTCCTCATGGATTCTGTAAATGAATGGAAGATGTGTCCAGAACATGTGCTCTGCAACAGTCTCATTACACTGAAGCATAAATTCCTCAATGATCTTGTTGGATATTTCTCTTGGATATAAAGCGACTTTTATCGGTTTTCCAAGCTTGTCCAAGGTAATTTTACTTTCTGGAAAATCAAACTCAATGGAACCTCTTCTGTTTCTCTTTTCTTCAAGAATGCCTTGAAGTTCTTCCATATCCTTGATCATTGGAATGAAAGCCCGATATTTCTCAAGTTCTTCGTTCATCTCGCCACCTAAGACTCTCGTCACGTCCTCGTAGGTTGCACGAAGCTTAGATTCAATGATGGATTCAAAGATCTCATGCTCCTTCACTTTACCCTGCTTGTCTATAATCATCTCACAGCTTAAGGTCAGTTTAGGTTCAAAAGGATTCAGTGAACAAAGATTGTTGGAGAGCTTCTTTGGAAGCATTGGAATAACAAGGTCCAAAAGATAAACGGATGTCGCTCTTTTAAAGGCCTCCTTATCTATTGGATTCCCTTCCTTGACATAGTGGGTAACATCGGCGATATGGACGCTTAGCTTAAAGTCTCCATTTTTAAGTTTCACAACCGAGACAGCATCATCCAGATCCTTCGCGTCAGTGCCATCTATGGTCATGACCATTTCACTTCTCAGGTCTCTTCTCCTGGCAATTTCTTCAGGTTTGATATCCTCAGGAATCTGATCTGTAAACTGAATCACTTCAGGAGAGAATTCTTCCGGCAGATTGTATTTCTTTACGACCGTCAGGATATCAACACCCTTATCCCCCTTTTTGCCTAGGATTTCAGTAATCATTCCTTCAGGATTTCTTCCCTTTTCAGGCCATTTGGTAATTTCAGCTACAACAACATCGCCAGTTTCAGCAAAGTTCTTGTTCTTCTTCCCGATGAAGATATCATGTTTGATCTTTGCATCTTCCGGGACAACAAATCCAAAAGCCTTGGATTCCTCATATACACCGATCACGGAAGTATTGTTTCTTTCGATGACGGTGATAATTTCGCCTTCAGCTCTCTTCGTCCCGAATGTTTCCCGAAGAACCTTAACCTGTACCTTATCCCCATTCATGGCATCCTTCATTGCATTTTCAGGAATAAAGATATCGCCTTTACCTTCTCCTCTAAAGACAAATCCAAATCCTCTTTTGTTCACATCAAGTTTCCCGATGTAAATACCAAAGCCTTCTGGAAGTACAATCTTCTCTTTTTTAATCTTAATGACGGAACCATCTTTAATGAGCTGGTCCACTGTCTTCTTTAGTATTTTTCTGTCATTTTTCTCGAGTTCGAGAACATCGGCTAGTTCATCCACGTTAAGCGGTTTGTAGTTGTGCTGTCCTAAAATCTCTAAAATCTTTTCAACTAACATTTTTACCTCCAAGTATCAATTGCTTCGATAAACAATCAACATATTTCTTTACTTCTTACTAGAATCACCTTCAGGTAGTAACAACTTCTCTTTTTTCGTCTGAATAATGGATCCATCCTTGATGAGCCGGTCCACTGTCTTTTTCAGTATCTTTCTGTCATTTCTCTCAAATCCCAGGACATCTGCAAGTTCATCCACAGTAAGTGGATTTTTTTTGTGCTGTCCTATGATTTCCATGATTTTTTCAACTAACATATTACCTCCAAGTACCAATTGCCTCTAAAACAATTAATCTATTTCTTTAGTTTTTACTTCAGTATATTTAAATTCCTATAAATTTTCTCAATTTCAAAATTTACTTACATCTTATACTTAATATCCATTATACAGGAATAATCTTCACATATACAGTATTCAATCGAGGCCAGGTAAATCGCCCCATAATCCTCATCCCAAATAATATCCCTAAAAAGCAAAAGGGCTGCCTAAAACAGGCAGCACAAATCTTTTCTTATATGATATTCATTGCTATGGTATTAATAGCAAATAATATTGCCACAACCACAGTAAGCTTCAATAATAAAGCCTCTCCAGTTCTGGAACGGTTTTTACTAAAAAATGTATCCTGTGATCCACCACCGCTTAATCCCTTAAGTCCGTCTGTTTTGCTCTGCTGAACCATAACCAGACCAATCATAATAATGGCCAGTATAAACTCGAATACGATTAAAACATTATTCATATTTTCCCTCCTGATCAACTAACATCTTATTTTATCATATTAAGTGCGATACTTCAATCAAATAAACACTTTGGATGACGTTTCCCTCTTTTATATGCTCATATCATATCATAGAAATACCTTTGATTTCCATCACTTTTTTTCTTACAGCTGAAATTCAAATCAATTGGTAAAAGCAACCGAGAATCTAGGCACGTTCTGTTCAATTTTCCCTTGAAAAATGAGCTTTTGGCAGCATGCCAAAAGCTCATTTCAACTACATGATTAAACTGATCTTGAGATTACTTCTTCAGATTAAAGAATCCTGAAAGTCCTCTGTACTGTGCAACTTCTCCGAGTTCTTCTTCGATTCTAAGAAGCTGGTTGTACTTGGCAACTCTTTCACTTCTTGCAGGAGCACCAGTCTTGATCTGTCCAGCGTTAAGAGCAACAGCCAGGTCAGCTATTGTTGAATCCTCTGTCTCGCCTGATCTATGGGAAATTACAGCTGTGTATCCAGCTCTGTTAGCCATTTCGATTGCATCAAGAGTCTCTGTAAGTGAACCAATCTGGTTAAGCTTAATCAGGATTGAGTTTGCAACGCCTCTTTCAAGACCCATCTTCAATCTGTCAACATTAGTTACGAATAAATCGTCTCCAACCAGCTGAATCTTGTTTCCAAGCTTCTCTGTGATCAGCTTCCAGCCTTCCCAATCTTCTTCAGCCATACCATCTTCAATGGAGATGATTGGGTACTTCTCTACTAATTCTGCATAGTACTCAACCATTTCTGCTGGAGAAAGCTTTCTGCCTTCGCTGGCAAGGTTGTATATTCCATCTTCGAAGAATTCTGATGAAGCAGGATCAAGCGCAATGTAGATGTCCTTACCAGGAACATATCCAGCCTTTTCGATTGCCTCGATGATGATCTTGATTGCATCTTCGTTTGATTCCAAGTTTGGAGCGAATCCACCTTCGTCACCAACACCAGTGGACATTCCCTTGGCTTTAAGGATACCCTTCAGTGTGTGATAAGTTGTTGAACACATCTCAAGTGCCTGGCTGAAGCTTTCAGCGCCAACTGGCATGATCATGAATTCCTGAAGGTCAACGTTATTGTCTGCATGGGATCCACCATTGATGATGTTCATCATTGGAACTGGAAGAACCTTCGCATTAACGCCTCCGATGTACTGGTAAAGTGGAATCTCAAGGGAATTTGCTGCTGCTTTTGCAACTGCGAGGGATACGCCAAGTATAGCATTGGCTCCAAAGTTTCCTTTGTTATCTGTTCCGTCAAGTTCAATCATGAGCTTGTCGATGTAGGTCTGGTCAAATACGTTAAGTCCGATGATTTCAGAAGCAATTTCGTTGTTAACATGATCAACAGCCTTAAGTACTCCCTTACCACCGTAAACAGCCTTGTCTCCGTCTCTAAGTTCAACGGCTTCAAAGATACCTGTGGAAGCGCCTGATGGTACTGATGCACGGCCTACTGTTCCATCTTCAAGGTAAACTTCTACCTCTACTGTTGGGAAAGCTCTGGAATCTAGGATCTGTCTTGCGATAACGTCTACGATTTCTACGTACTGTTTCATTAATGAATTCCTCCTTAAGGATAATCAAATTATTTATATTTTGTTTTGGATAACTAAATTAGTAGTGATGTTCCTGTCATTTCTTCAGGTTTTTCAAGTCCCATTTCTTCAAGCATTGTTGGAGCAAGATCTGCCAGCTTTCCGCCGTCAGAGAACTTCTTCGAAGGCTTGTTTGTCACATAAATCAGTGGTACCGGATTCGTTGTATGTGCCGTCATTGGCCCACCAGTGACATAATCGATAAGTTGTTCTGCATTGCCATGGTCGGCAGTCACAAATACTGTACCATCCTTTTCAAGGACCTTGTCGATGACTTTCTTCATGTTCATGTCGATATCTTCAAGTGCTGCAACCACTGCTTTCATGATTCCTGTATGCCCGACCATATCTGGATTGGCATAATTCAGAATGATCAAACCATAGTCTTCCTTATCCATTGCCTCAATTACCTTTGTGGTAACAGCATCTGCACTCATTTCAGGTTTCAGGTCGTAAGTCGCTACTTTTGCCGATGGTACAAGCACTCTGTCTTCCAAAGTATTCGGAATTTCCACTCCTCCATTAAAGAAGAACGTGACATGTGCATATTTTTCAGTTTCAGCAATTCTTAACTGCTTGATTCCCTTGTCTGCAATATATTTACCCAAAGTATTGTTGAAGTTTGTTGGGTAGAAGGCAATATTCACATTCTCCAGAGTCTTGTCGTACTGCGTCATGGTGACGTAGGTAAGATCAAGCTTTTCTCTCTCGAATCCTGCAAATTCACTGTCATTCAATGCCCTTGTCATTTCTCTTCCTCTATCAGGTCTGTAGTTGAAGAAAATAATGGAATCTCCATTTTTGATTTTTGCTGTAGGTGCATCCTTGGTTCCAATGACCGTTGGTTCAACGAACTCATCGGTGATGTTGTTCTTATAGGTTTCAGTCATGCAGTCTACTGCAGAAGTGTTATAAGCGCCTTCTCCGTAAACCAGAGCATCGTAGGCTTTCTTTACTCTGTCCCATCGATTGTCCCGGTCCATGGCATAATATCGTCCACTTACAGTCGCAATTTTTCCTGCTCCAATTTCTTGGAAATATTCTTCAAGTTCTTTGATGAATTCAATGCCTGATGTTGGTGAGACATCTCTACCGTCCATGAATGCATGGAGATAGATTCTGTCTAGTCCCTTATCCTTGGCCAATTTCACTAGAGCCTTGATATGGTCGATATGGGAATGTACTCCACCATTAGAGACCAGTCCTAAAAGATGAAGGTCTCCACCGGTTTCCAGTGCTTTATCGACAGCCATATTCAAATTCTCATTTTTAAAGAAATTCCCAGTCTCGATTTCATGGGTAATCTTTGTCAGTTCTTGGAAAATAATTCTTCCGGCTCCGATGTTCATATGTCCAACTTCAGAGTTGCCCATCTGTCCTTCTGGAAGCCCAACAGCCATTCCGCTAGCGGAGATGCTTGTATGGGGATAGTTATTCCAATAATAGTCAAAGTTCGGCTTATTCGCTGCCTTGACAGCATTGCCTATTGTATTTTCTGTTAAGCCAAATCCATCGAGGATCATCAGCATTACAGGTTTTTTCATGTAAATTCCTCCAGTTTTTATCTCTGTCGAACACCTTGCTGGAATTACCCAGACATGGAGGCATTCATCAATCTAGAAGTTCACGATCTTGGAGAAATCATCAGCCACAAGGCTTGCTCCTCCAACAAGAGCTCCATCGATATCTGACATTGCCATCTGTTCTTTTATTGTGCTTGGTTTCACTGAACCGCCGTATTGAATTCTTACAGCCTCAGCCACTTTTTCTCCATAGAGATTAAGCATCATGTTTCTGATATCGGCGATTGTTTCATTTGCCTGTTCAGATGTTGCTGTCTTTCCAGTTCCAATAGCCCAGATTGGTTCATAAGCGATCACTGTATTCATGGCATCCTCAGCACTGATTTCACTGAAATCCTTATTGATCTGATTTTCAATGACCGTCTTGGTTGTTCCATTTTCTCTGTTCTCCAGAGATTCGCCTACACATAGGATCGGCTTCAGGCCATGCTTAAACGCAGCCTTAAGTTTCAGGTTTACCGTTTCATCGGTTTCATTGAAATATTGTCTTCTTTCTGAGTGTCCGATGATTACATATTCAACCCCAAGTGAAGTCAGCATATTTGGAGAAATTTCGCCTGTAAAAGCTCCTTTCTCTTCAAAGTGCATGTTTTGTGCGCCTACTTTGATATTGGTACCTTCCAACTCTTTTACAAGGGCTGGAAGCTGTAGGTATGGTGCACAAATGACGACATCAGCCTTTGCATCTTTTACAAGACCTTTTAGCTCATGTGCAACTTTCACTGCTTCATCAATGGTGTAGTGCATTTTCCAATTGCCCGCAATTATAGGTTTTCGCATTTGAAATAATCCCCCTTTTATTTGTCTTTCTATTTATCGTTAAGTGCTGCGATTCCAGGTAGTTCTTTTCCTTCAAGGAACTCTAGTGACGCTCCTCCACCTGTAGAGATATGAGTCATCTTGTCGCCAAAGCCTAGAATGTTTACAGCCGCAGCTGAGTCTCCTCCGCCAATTACTGTGGTTGCATCGGATTCAGCCATTGCTTCAGCAACCTTTATGGTTCCCTTGGCAAAGTTCTCGAATTCAAATACGCCCATCGGTCCATTCCATACGACTGTCTTGGCACCCTTAATGGCATCTGCATAAAGCTTGGAAGTCTTAGGTCCGATATCGAGACCCATATAGCCATCAGCGATATTCTGGTCTTCAGTGACCACTGGCGAAGCATCTTTGCTGAATTTGTCTGCTACAACATTGTCAACAGGAAGCAGAAGATTAACGCCCTTAGCTTTTGCCTTCTCTATCATTTCCTTGGCATAGTCTACCTTGTCTTCTTCAAGAAGCGAGGTTCCTACGGTATATCCTTCTGATTTCAGAAAAGTATAGGCCATTCCACCACCAATGATCAAAGTGTCCACTTTATCAAGAAGTGAGTTGATGACATTTATTTTATCTGAAACCTTGGCACCACCGAGTATTGCAACAAAAGGCCTTACTGGGTTGTTTACCGCTTCTCCAAGGAACTTCAGTTCCTTATTGATCAAGAATCCAGCTACAGCTGTATCCAGGTATTTTGTAACCCCTTCTGTTGATGAATGAGCTCTGTGTGCAGAACCAAATGCATCATTGACATAAATATCAGCAAGTGAGGCTAACTCCTTTGAAAATTCCTCGCCGTTTTTGGACTCTTCTGCTCTGAATCTTGTGTTTTCAAGAAGAATGACATCTCCGTCCTTCATCTCAGCAACAGCTTTCTTTGCATTTTCTCCAACAACTGTATCATCAGCAGCAAACTTGACTTCTTTGCCAAGTAGCTCAGAGAGTCTCTTGGCTACTGGAGCCAATGAGAAATTCGCATCCGGGCCCTTTGGTTTTCCAAGATGGGAAGTAAGGATTAGCTTTCCGCCTTTTTCAATCAGGTATTTTAATGTCGGCAGTGAACCGAGCAGCCTGTTTTCATCTGTAATTCTGTCTCCATCGAGTGGAACATTAAAATCACATCTGACGAGAAGTTTCTTGCCGGTTACATTGATGTCTTCAATAGTCTTTTTATTATAACTCATGATTTTCACCTCAACTTTTATTAATACCTTGAAAAGGTCTGGCCATATAGCCAAAACTATTAGACCAGACCTTATATTCATAGATTACTTAGCAGCATCAACCTTAGCAGCATATGCTACAAGATCAACAAGCTTGTTTGAATAACCCCATTCATTGTCATACCAAGCAACTAACTTAACAAAGTTGTTGTTCAATGATATTCCTGCCTCAGCATCGAATATACATGTTCTTGGGTCATGGATGAAGTCTGTTGAAACAACAGCATCTTCTGTGTATCCAAGAATACCCTTAAGATCGCCTTCTGAAGCTTCCTTAACTGCCTTCTTGATTTCTTCGTATGTAGCAGGCTTTTCAATTCTTACGGTAAGGTCAACTACGGATACATCAATTGTAGGTACTCTAAATGACATTCCTGTAAGCTTTCCGTTAAGTTCTGGAATAACCTTGCCTACTGCCTTAGCAGCTCCTGTGGATGAAGGGATGATGTTTGTAGCAGCTGCTCTTCCGCCTCTCCAGTCTTTCTTTGAAGGGCCGTCAACAGTCTTCTGTGTAGCTGTTGTGGAGTGAACAGTTGTCATAAGTCCTTCTACGATACCAAACTTGTCATTGATTACCTTTGCAAGAGGTGCAAGACAGTTTGTTGTACATGAAGCATTTGAGATAACCGTCATATCCTTTGTGTAAGTCTTTTCGTTTACGCCCATTACAAACATTGGTGCATCTGCTGATGGAGCTGAAATGATTACTTTCTTTGCTCCGCCAACCAAGTGAGCTTCAGCCTTTTCCTTTGTTGTGTTGATTCCTGTACATTCTAAGATGTACTCTGCTCCAACGCTAGCCCAGTTGATGTTCTTTGCATCCATTTCTGCAAATACTTTTACAGTTTCACCGTTAACGATCAAGCTGTTGTTTTCTGCGTCTACTTCGATAGTTCCGTTGAATCCACCATGAACTGAATCATACTTGATCATGTAAACCATGTACTCAAGATCGATGAAAGGGTCGTTTACCCCTACTACCTTAACTTCTGGATTCTCTAGAGCTGCCTTAAATGCAAGTCTACCAATTCTACCAAAACCATTTACTCCAACTTTAACTTCTGCCATTATTGAATCTCCTCCTAAAATATATAATTTATTTAAAACTCATTGTAGTGAGATTTTAATATCGCGACAATTTTCCTTGCTGCCCCTTCGTCAGTGACGAGTACAGCATTTTCATTGTTGAGCCTTACCGACTCAATTGCTTCAGCTTTGGAAGACCCACCCGTTACAGCAATAACATTGCTGACCTTGCTATAATCTTCCATGCTTATCCCAACAGAATTGATCTTTCTGATGACTTTTCCGTTCTTTCCAAAATAGGTTCCGAAGGCTTCTCCTACGGCCCCCTCTTCTATAAGGGTTTTAATTTCTTCTTTTGAAAGTCCTCTTCTTTCTGCCATCTTGTCTGCTCTGCCAATGCCGAGGATAAGAATTTCAGCTTTCTTTGTCAATTCAACCACTTCCTTGATTTCCTTCTCTTTAAGAATGACATCCAAGGACTCACGGCTTAAACTGTCTGGTACATTAAGTAATTTATAGTTGGCGCCAAGCTTTTCAGCTAATGCGGCAACCAGATTGTTAGACTGGATATCGAAGATCTTACCGAGGCTCCCTCGTGCAGGTACAAGAACAATGTCCTTATAGTCCATTTTGGGGAAAGCCATTACGATTTCCTTAATGGTACTTCCTCCCGTGATTGCAATGATATCCTTGTGTTTGATGATACTTGAGAGATAAACCGCTGCAGCATTTCCAAGTTCCTTTTTTACATTGGGATCTTTATCAGAATCCCCTGGGACAACGATAATTCTTTTGTAACCAAGTTCATTTTTAAGGATCTTTTCAATCTCTTCCAAGCCTTTTATTTCAGATACAAAAGCCCTAAGATTGTTCAGCATGTTAATTCCGTCTTCTGTGAGAACTACACCTGGTGTGGAAATGGCAATGAGGTTCATTGACTTGAAAAAATCCAAATCTCCTCGAACTATTCTTTCACCTAGCCCAAGTTTCAGGGACAGTGTCCTTCTTCCAATAGGCTGATGATTGAAGATGGTGCTTAGAATCGCATAACGTCTTTCCAGCAACTTGGTAGCTTCAGGAACAATTTTTTGTTGTATTCTTAAAAAGCTATCCAATTGATCCACCCCTTAACTATTTTGTCCCACCATCGTTGTTTATGTCCCACGAATATATTATACCCCATTAATAACTATTTTAAAACAGTTATATTTAAAAAAAGAGGCTTTTAGTGTAAACAAATCATTAAATATAAAATCAAGATGTTAATATTTGATGATTACAGGTACAAAATCGTCCCATTCCGTTATCTTTTTTTAACAATGTGTGAACAAGCGTTAAATCGTTGCCATTCTTCATATTTTCAAACTGATTTTAGAGTTTATTAACAACCCTTAACCATTGCCTATGATATAATATCTCATTAGATACATAAATACATCCTAAAATTATAATGTGCACAAAGTGCAAATTACTCCAAGATGTATGAAGATGGAGGCCTTAGATGAAAAAGAACAAACAGAAAACTAATATGATCATATTCGGTGGAACCGGCGACCTCACAAACAGGAAGCTGATCCCCGCACTATACCAGCTACATCTCAACGGATATCTACCCAAAGATTTTAGCTTGATTTCAATTGGCAGACGAAATCTCAGCAATCAACAATATCAAGCGGATATTATGGAATCTACCAGAAAATTTTCCAATAAGGCGTTAGTCGAGGAAAGCTTCCTAGAGTTTTCAAAGTCTATCAGTTACTTCAAACTGGATTTCGACAACAAAGAAGATTATTCTAATTTATTGAAAGAATTGGAAAGAAGAGATGTTGATGGTGTTGAGGATAACTACCTCTTCTATCTGGCAGTTTCCCCTGACTATTTCGGTCATATTGTAAGTAATCTTAAAGAAAGTGGAATCAGAAATAAAAAATCCAACTGGCAAAGACTCTTAATTGAAAAACCATTTGGTCAGAATCTTGAAAGTGCAACAAAGTTAAACGAGACGATTTCTGAGGTTTTCGAAGAAAAGAATATCTATAGAATCGACCATTACGTCGCAAAAGAAATGATTCAAAACATCAATATGCTGAGATTCCAGAATGCCATCTTTGGCTCACTTTGGAACAGAGAGCATATCGACAATATTCAAATCACTGTACTTGAAAAAGAAGGTGTCGGAACACGTGGCGGCTACTATGACCACACCGGAGCCTTAAGAGATATGGTTCAAAACCATCTCCTTCAGCTTCTTGCAATTACGGCGATGGAACCTCCTCTGACTATGGATGCTGACGATGTTAGAAATGAGAAAGTGAAAGTTTTCCAGTCTTTAAGAGAATTTGGCAAAGAGGACCTCGAGCATCGGCTTATTCTGGGTCAGTATAAGGGATATAGCGTAGAAGACAAGGTAACCCCAGATTCAAAAACAGAGACTTTAGTTGCAACGAAAATCTATATTGATAATGACCGATGGCAGGGTGTTCCCTTTTATCTTCTAACCGGAAAGGCCTTAAAGAATAAAACGGCTCAAATCACGATAGAATTTAAGAAATCGAATCCTTATGGTTATGAGATGAACAACGAGCCTAATATCCTTGAAGTCAAAATCCAGCCTGATGAAGGAATAACCTTACATCTCAATGTCAAAAAACCTGGAGTTGTGGATAAGATGACAATGGCGGAGATGGATTATTGTCAGAGTTGTCTATATCTCTTCAATTCACCAGATTCCTATGAGAAACTTCTCCTCGATGCCATGAATGGAGATTCAACCCTTTTCACCAGGTGGGATGAGCTTCAACTTACCTGGAAATATATCGACTCTAT
>Ga0209100_1001709_pt1 | contig 14543 bp, 19 predicted proteins | sample lystaG_FD_185480 | JGI IMG/M metagenome (GOLD analysis project Ga0209100, IMG submission 185480) | Glacier valley bacterial and archeal communities from Borup Fiord, Nunavut, Canada, to study Microbial Dark Matter (Phase II) -... | ecosystem: Environmental > Aquatic > Freshwater > Ice > Glacier ...
GGGACGGTTTGTGCGAAAAACGCTGTCGTTCTCGAAATGCTTGGAGATGCACCTCGCCTGTTTGAGTCTGTTCATTTACCGTTACAATCGAGAGAAAGCCGTTGTCATTCTACATTGAGCCATTACCTCCAAACCTTTTCTGAGCTTACGAACCTGCCTGATGCTGGCGCTCAGCTTGTCCTTTCTGGCCCTGTTCGTGTTGGTTTTCGCGGTACTTCTCAGGGTGCTCGAGCAAGGGCAGCTCAATCAGGCGCGCGGCGACCTCGAGCATGTGGTGAAAAAGGTGGCCGCACAGGTCAACGGGGCCGAGGTGGCCCAGCTCTACGGCCCTGACGGGAACTTGCTCCCCAACTACTGGAAGAATCCGCTGTACCTCAAAAATTTTGGCGGTCTCAAAGAAATATTTGATACCGACCCTCGAGCCTTTCCCTTCGCCTACATCCGCGAGGACGATAAATTCGAGCTGGTAGCCAGCCCCACTGGGCGTAAGGCTGTGCTGCCGTCCGACCCCACCGCACTGGCTGCGGGACTTTTACCGACCTCGAGCGCGGTGTTTCTGAGCGCTGCCCCCATTCACCAGGACGGACACTTTCTGACTGGAACCATTCCGGTGAAGGACCTGAGCGGTAAGGTGGTGTGCGCTATGGGCGTCAGTCTGCGTATAGATTACGTCTACAACGCCTTTTTACAGGTCCGGGACCGCTCGTGGCAGGTGATGATTGCACTCTATCTGGCGCTGCTGCTGCTATTCACCTACATCTCGAGGCGTTTTACTCAGCCCGTTTCGAGTCTGGCGCTCGAGATGCGGGCCATCCGCGAGGGCGACTATCAGCGCAATTTCTCGCACCTGCGCCGCAGCCCCTTCCGGGACGAGGTGAGTACCTTATCCGAGGTCTTCGAGGATTTGCTCTCGAGAGTGTCACACCGAGAACAAACGCTGGTGCAGCAGGTTCAGGACCTTCGCATCGAGATTGACGCGGGCAAGCGGGCCAGTCAGGTGGCCGAAATCGTGGAGTCCGAGGGCTTCGTGGATTTGCGCGAAAAAGCTCGAGTGATGCGGGAGCGGCGTGCTCGAGGGACTTCTTGAATGTGGAATGGCTCGAGCGGACGGTAGGGTTTTGCGCCTCCGGCTGTCTTGAGCAGAACGGCACCTACCGGGCCTGCTCGCGGGTCGTTGGTCATTGGTTCTTGGTCGGTTTGATTTTGGGCGCTGTCTTGGTCTAAGCGGCACCTTCCGGGCCAGACCGCTCGAGGACAGACCAACTAATAACCAAGAACCAAAAACCCGCCGGAGGCGCAACGCTCGCCCACTCAGAACGGACTTATCCAACTCCACCACCCATTTCGCGCTTCCCCTCAGAGCTGACATTCGCTAGACTGTCCTGACATGGACAAGAAGACCAACCTTGACGACTATCTTGCCGACCTCGGCATCAGCGATAGCAATGATGAAGCCGAAGAGCTGGCGTTGTCGCCAAGCGGCCCCCCGCACGCCCCCCCTGCGGCGCTTTCCCCGCTCGAGCTGCGCCCACCGCAACCCCCGCTAGACGTAGTGCGCGACTTTCTCGAGGGTCTGGTCGCATTTATAGACCCCGACCTCAAGGTCAAGGTGAACGAACTCGAGGACGCGGTGGAAGCCGAAATTGTCGGCTCGAGCGCCAGTAAACTCATCGGGCGCGAGGGGCGCTCCCTGCACGCGCTCGAGACCCTGGCCCTGACCGTGCTGAGCAAGGACAGCGGACGGGCCGACCTGCGGGTGCATGTGGACGCGGCGGGCTACCGCAAGCGCCACACCGAGCGCCTGGTCAAGCAGGCCGAAAGTCTGGCCACCCAGGTGATGAAAAGTGGCGAGCCGCTCGAGATGGAACCCCTGACCAGCGCGGACCGCCGCATCATCCACATGACCGTTAAAGCGATGGAAGGGCTGACCACCGAATCGGTGGGCGAAGGCGCGAACCGTCATGTAGTCATCCGACCAGGGTGAAGTAATGGGCTGTGAGCGATGAGCAAAAGCCGGGTGGGAGAGTAGTTTTCAGTTCTGAAACCAAACAAATTGGAAAATCTCGACTGATAACTGATAACCGATAACCTGCCCAATGACCCTCACCCAAGCTCAAAAACAGCTCGAGCGCCGATTTCTCGAGGCCAAGCTCGACTCTCCTCGAGCGGACGCTCAAATTCTGCTCGAGTGGGTGACAAACTTGAGTGCGCTCGAGCTGCGTTTGCAACCTGCCCTAGAACTGACCCCACAGCAGCGCGAAAAACTCGAGGCGGCTGTCCGGCAGCGGCTCGAGCGCTACCCGCTTCAGCTCATCGTGGGCGAGGCGTGGTTTTATGGACTGCGGCTCGAGGTGCGCCCCGGCGTGCTGATTCCACGCCCTGAAACCGAGGTGCTGGTCAGTCTGGCGCTCGAGAAGACGCCCCCGCATGCTCGAGTTTTGGACCTCGGCACCGGAACCGGAGCTATTGCCCTGGCCCTGAAAAGTGAGCGCCCGGATTTGCAGATTTGGGCCACCGATGTGAGTTTGGAGGCGCTCGAGCTGGCGCGACTCAACGCCGAGCAGCTCGGTCTCGAGGTCCATTTTGTGCAGAGTGATTTATTTGCAGCGCTGAGTGGACGTTTTCAGGTGATTCTTTCCAATCCGCCTTATCTGCCGAACGCAGACCGAATCGAGCGCCCGCCCGAACTCGAGACCGAGCCAGACTTTGCCCTCTACAGCGGACCCGACGGCCTCGAGCTGGCCCGTGAACTGGTGGCGCGTGCGCCTGACTTCCTCGAGCCGGGGGGTTTTGTGCTGCTGGAACTCGACCCGCGCAACGTGGGCGTGTTGGCCCGTGAACTCGAGGGCTGGAATTCTCAAATCTTCCCCGACTTGACCGGACGAAAACGCTTTTTATGGCTCGAGCGCACTCCTGAAGAACACGGATATTAGCCAGATACTTCAGAATCGTGCCGCCTGCCTCGGATAGCTCTTATGAGACTGGCTCACAACTCACAACTCACTCCCCCTCGAGCGTATCTAAAAGCGCACCTTTCTCAGCCGTAAAAGCGTACTTTGGAGAAACTTATTTTTGCACGCTGGAGGGGACATCATGCACACTTTAAAAACGCTCACCCTCGCCCTGCTGACCCTGTGCTCGAGCGCGGCCCTGCCCACTTCAGCGGCCCAGAGTACCCCGGCCAAAACTGAGGACAAACCCCCACTCGAGAGCGACGCGGCCCAGCTCTTCCGGCGGGTGGGGTACTACCTGACCGAATATTACCGGGGACCCACCACGGTCAAGGTGGACCGTCTGCTCGAGGAAAACCGGGTTCGGCTGGATAAAACCTGTGCGGGCCACCCCCGCTGCCAGTTCGGTACCGCCGAAAAGCTCATTCGGCCCATGATTGCTGCTCTTCAGGATGGGCACACCTACCTGATGCCGCCGCAGGAAAGCCGCTTCTGGAACCGCTATGAGGAATACCGCATGGGGGTCAACCTGCGCCCGTATATGGACGCGGGGGCCAGAGTGATTGTGAACCTGTGGCAGGGCGGCGCGGCCCAGCAGGCGGGTCTTAAGCGGGGAGACGTAATTTTACGCATCAACGGGGTCAAACCCAGCGCGTTCGCTCCGACCCCAGACCGCCCCAACCGCCTCAAAGTGCTGCTCGAGCGGCGTGGAAAGCACTTTACCCGTGTTGTCACCACGCGGGCGTGGCAGCCCGAAAACGACTTTCCCTCGCTCGAGCAGCGCGGCAAGGTGGGCATCCTCAAAATTCCCACCTTCTTCGAGGATGGCGGCGACGGCAGCGAGATTGGGCGCGAGGTTCACTTACTGCTCGAGCAGGCTAACACCCGAAAGCTCGAGCGGCTGGTCGTGGACGTGCGCGACAACGGCGGTGGACAGCTCACCAACTGTATGCTGGCAGCCAACGCCTTTGTGCCCGAGCTGGGCTACAAGCTGCGCCACGCGCTGGCTGACCTGAGTTTTACCTATAAAAAGGGCGTGCTGACTCTGGGTGGTAACGACCTCGAGCAGCACAGGTTGTTTTTTCAGCAGGAAGAAGCACGCATCGGTCCCTATGTGCGCTGGAACAAGCCTGTGGCGGTGCTGGTGAACCGCGATACCGCCTCGTGTGGCGAGATTTTTGCGTACCTGCTGCAACGGGTGGGGCGGGCGTCCATCATCGGAGAAAAGACTTATGGCGTTTCCAACAGCGCCACCCGCTTTTTCGAGCTACCTGGAGACTACGCGATGGGCGTGACCATCGGGCAACTGCACAACTTTGACGGCTCGAGACTGCCCCCGTTCATCACCCCGAATACTCTGGTCAAAGACGACCTCGAGCTGCTCAACAAACGCGGCTGGGACGGTGCGCTCGAGCGGGGGATTCTGGAAACGGCGAGGAAATAAGGCTTATAACCTCGACCCTTCACACCTGTATTCGGGACGCTCGAGCGCTATCTGGTGCAATGGCCTGACGCGCTCGAGTTTTACCGCACGCCCTAGATTTTGAAAGCCACCACCCGCAGCCGCACGTAATCCGCCACCCACTTTTCTCCATCCCACAGCCGCGCTCGAGCTTCTTGCTCCACTCGAGCTAACAGCTCGTTTCGGCGCTCGAGCGGAACCTTCGCCAGTAGCAAACTGCCAAAGCTCTCGAGCCAGTGTCTCAACCCTCCAGGTCCACTTTTGAGGGGAGTCGGACGCTTGAATAGTTGGGCCGACACAACCTGTAAATCGTTGGACTCGAGCAGACCTGCATACTCACCCACGCTGGGGAAATACCACGGGTTCTCGAGCGCAAATCCCTCACGGGATAAAACTGACTCGAGCGCCGCCACGATACTTGCTACATTGCCGTGCCCACCCATCTCGGCCACCAGACGGCCTCCGGGTTTGAGCGCTCGAGCCATATTTGAGGCCACTTTTTCTGGGGTGGGAATCCAGTGTAGGGCCGCGTTGGAGAATATGGCGTTGAATTGGGCCTCGAAGGTCATCTCGGTGGCACTCTGCACGGTGAACTCGAGATTGGGGTGCTCGAGCGCCAGAAATTGCGCCCTGGCCCGTTCAATCATGGCGCTCGAGGCGTCGAGTCCGGTCACAAACGCGCCGCTTTTGGCAATCTGGGCGCTGAGTTCTCCGGTTCCGCAGCCCAAATCGAGGATGTGTTCCTCTGAAAGTGGCTCGAGTAAATCCAGCACACCGCTGCCGTATTTCCATACAAAGTCGTGTTTATCCTGGTAGAGTTCTGCGTTCCAATCGGTCTGGGTCATGGGTTTAGAGTACAGGGTTGGTGGGGAATGGGGAATGAGCAATGATGACCATTCCGTGCCCCGTTCAAACCAAAGGGTGTGCCTTTGAGAGCGGTGAAGTCTCATTCGGCCTGGAACGCCCTCACCCCGACCTTCGGTCTTCCCTCTCCCGACCTCGGGAGAGGGACAGCCGCGATGAGCGGCAGGATGAGGGCGTTCCAAGCAAGTCACTGTGCTCAAAGACAGACCCTAAACCAAGCGGCCATCGAGCAGATTGAGCGTGCGGTGCGCTCGGGCGCTCAGGCGCTCATCGTGCGTGACCAGCATCACGCCAGCCCCCTCTTCACGGGCCAGCTCGAGCAGTAAATCCATCACCTGGGCGGCGTTTTTTTGGTCCAGGCTTCCGGTGGGTTCGTCAGCCAGCAACAGCGGTGGGCGCAGCATCAGGGCGCGGGCCAGCGCCACCCGTTGGCGTTCACCGCCGCTGAGCGCTCCGGGTAAGTGCTTCAAGCGGTGGCCCAGCCCCACCTTCTCGAGCAGGAAACGGGCGCGGTTCACGTCTGGCTTTCTAGCAATCAGTCCGGGCAGCCCGGTGTTCTCGAGCGCGGTGAGGTCCTCGAGCAGGTAGTGATGCTGAAAAATCAGGCCCAGTTTGTCGCGGCGCGCCCTGGCGCGTTCCTCGGCCCCCAATGCGGTGAGGTCCACATCTCCCCACAAGATGCGTCCCGCACTGGGGCGCTCGAGCGCTCCAATCAGGTGCAGCAGGGTGCTTTTACCGCTGCCCGAAGGTCCGACCAGGGCCAGTACCTCGCCGCGCTCCAGGCTCAATGAAACATCGAACAGCACCGGGGTTGCGCCGAACTGGTGGGAAAGGTTTTCGACCCGCAGGGCGCTCGAATCTGTAGGCGACATCTCGAGCATCTTAGCAGGCTAAAACAGTGCGCTCGAGTTCGATTAGCAAGCAAAACGACATCTCGAGCGCCCATTAAGCGCTATTTTAAACCCACGCGCTCGAGAGTCCAGGTTCCTTTGGGCGCTGTTTTCTCGCCCCCATCCCGAACCCGATTTAAAAGGAGAACTGACGTGGCCCAGCAGCGTATTTTTAACCGTTTCCGTACCCTGGCACTGGGCCTGATGCTTGCGCTGCCCTCCCTCGGTGCTTTACTGCTCAACCCTGTTCAGGCTCAGCAGGTTCAGGCTCAGCAGGTGCAGGCCCAGAAGTTGGCTCGCCCTGCGGATTCCATCGCGGTGCAGGCGGTCATTCGGGGTCAGCTCGAGGCGTTCAAGAAAGACGACGCCCGAAAGGCTTTTACCTATGCCTCGCTCGGTATTCACCAATCTTTTGGTGACGACGCGCTCACCTTCGGTATGATGGTGCAGCAGCAGTATCCGATGGTGTACCGCCCCAAGAGCTATAAATTCGACCCTACCCTCGAACTCGAGGGCAATATGGTGCAGGGCGTCATCATCGAGGACCAAGAGGGAATGCTGGTTCGTGCGGTGTATCTGCTGATGAAGGAAGGGGGTGCCTGGAAGGTGGGTGGCGTGTATCTGGCTCCGCTCGAGGATGAGAAAACCACCGACAGCACCAACGTCGCTTGAGGTTGACGAAACTTACTAACAAAAATTAAAGAAGTGTGAACTTCATTTTCTTAACACTCGAGCCGAACGTTGTTTTTCTTTGTACTCCTCTCATCTTGAGAGCTGTACTTGCTCCTAGACTTCAACCCATGAAACACCTTATTTTTCCAAACCAATCCCAGGCAGAAGCATTCATTCAAGACCTCCAGTCGCAGGGCATCGTTCAGACTCAGATGGGTCAGACTCAGATTCGCCACACCGAGGCTTCCACGGCTACCCTGATGAACTCGGGCGCTGACGTGCAAGACGCGGCTGAAGACGCAGGAGTAGGCGCAGTACGCGGAACCGGAGCGGGCGTAGTGGCCGGAGCCGTGGCTGGCGTAGTGGCTACTGCATTGACTGGCGGCTTGTTTGCCCCGGTGATTCTGGGCATGGCCGCGCTCGGTTCGGGCGTGGGTGCCGCCGTCGGTGGAGCCGGCGGCGCGATGGGCGTGGACGAGACGAGCACGGACTCGAGCCTGAAAACTTCTGACGTGAGCTACGACCAGCACAACCGGATCAGCACCGCCACCTCGAGCGGGGGATACGCTCTGGCAGTGGACGATTCGGTTCCGATGGACGCCGTGACTGCTGCGGCCACTCGGCATGGCGGCGAGTTCATCTGATTTTTTAGGGGCTTTACCCGGAGCCGTACTCTACCCCTCGAGCGGGGGTGGGTGCGGCTCTTTCTTGCTTTTAGAGGCTCGAGAGGTATGGAATTCTTTCGCTTGGCGGGTGCAACTGAGGAATGTGAGGTGGTGTGAATTCGGCCAGGAGTGACCCCCCTTCTCTTTTGCGCTGTCTTGGCGAAAGCGGCACTGTCTTGGTCTAAACGGCACCTATCGGGCCAGACCGCCTATCGGGCCTCGCCGCTTCACTCAAAAGAATATCCCCCCTACCTTGCAGGGGGGAACCAAAAGACTGTTGTACTCGAGCTTTTAAAGTACCCACCTGTAAAACAGGGGGGTCTTGCGTTTACACGCAAGGGGGGGTCCTTCCAGCCCGCTCGAGATGACCCCACATTCCTGAATTACACTAGATTCCCCTTTTCACTCGAGCCAAACTAGCCCCATAATGACCGTATGGCTAAATTCATCCGAGTCGGCAACAAGGGCATCAACGTGGACGCCATCAACTATTACGAAGTGGGTGACAGCATGGGCGCAACTCTGGGGCGCGGCTCGAGCGTGGGAACCGGAAACACCGTGTCCCTGGTGATTCACTTTGGCGACAACGAGCGGCTTTCCATTTTGAACCCTAAAGAGGCGGCGGAGATGCTCGAGGCCATTCACTCGGCGCGTTAGATGAAAATTCTAAACTTTGAGGTCGCGCTCGAGCGCCTGGGTCGCAATGAACCCTGGTTACTTCAGCTCGAGAACACGCTCGAGAGGGTGGCTGAGCGCTGGTCGCTCGACAACATCGTTGCCTTCGAGAACCTGTCGTTCAACTTTGTGGCACGGGCCTCGAGGTTGGACCGCTCGGGTGTGGTGCTCAAGGTTGGCGACCCCAACGCACTCGAGTCCGAGATAGACGCGCTGCTTCATTACGGTGGTAACGGCTGCGTAGGGTTGCTCGAGTCTGACCGGGAGCAGGGCGCGTTGCTGCTCGAGCACATTCATCCCGGCACCATGCTCTCGAGCATTCAGGACGAGGACGAAGCCGTGCGAATCGCCTGCGCGGTGATGGAGCGTCTGCATAAACCTCCACCTGAGCAGCACTCGTTTCCTACCCTCGAACGCTGGTTGAAAGTGCTGCTCGAGTATCCCCGCCTTCCCAATGCAGGCGACCCGATTCCGAGAGATTTGCTCGAGCGGGCCAGAACCCAGGCGCTCGAGCTGCTGGCGACGCAGGCGGCCCCGGTGGTGCTACACGGCGATTTGCACCACTTCAACATTTTAAAGGATGCTTACAGGGGCTGGACCGCGATTGACCCCAAAGGTCTGGTGGGGGAAAGGGCCTTCGAGATAGGGCCTTTTTTCTACAACCCTTATCCCGATATTTTTGAGCGCCCTGACCTCGAGCGGGTGCTGTTGCGTCGCTTGGATGTTTTTTCCGAAACCCTCGAGTTGGACCGGGAGCGCTTGCGTCAGTGGGCCTTCGTTCAGGTGATGCTTTCGGCGTGCTGGGGACTCGAAGTGGGCGCACTCGAGTGGCTCAAGGGTCCGCTCAAAGTAGCCCGAGTGCTCGTGTCGGCCTGAAAGCTTTGTTAAGATGAAGCATGACCCAATTTCGTGTGGAAGCTCATGTTTCTTCAGAGCAACTGCTCGAGGCTGCTGTACATATGGACCCTGCCGAACTCGATACTCTGGTGCAAAACCTGCTCAGGGTGCGAGCTGCTCGAGTTTCAACGCCCTTGTCTCGCTCGGAAACGTCTCTGCTCGGAAACGTCTCTGCTCGAGCACCTGGAAACTTTGGTGCCCCCCGAAATCTGGACGGAATATCAGAATTTGCGGGGTCAGCAGGATGCCGGAACCCTGGCGGGTGCGAACCGTAAGCGACTGCTCGAGCTGAGTGACGAAATGGAGCGTCTGGAAGCCACCCGGCTCGAGGTATTGCAGGAGTTGGCCCAGCTTAGGGGTCAGTCCTTGCGGGAAGTCATGTCCGATTTGGCCTTGAGCCGTGGAGATGGCTGAGCCTCGGATTTCTGCCGAACTGCGCCAGCGGGTGATGAAGCGTGCGGGGGGCTGCTGCGAATACTGTCTCAGTCAACAACAGTTTTCGACCCAGACTTATTCGCTCGAGCATATCTTTCCTCGAGCGCTCGGTGGGCTGAGCCAGGAGGATAATCTCGCGCTGTCGTGTAAGGGCTGCAACAATCACAAACACGACAAGCTCGAAGCGCTCGACCCGCTGACTCAAGAGCTTTGCCCGCTCTTTCATCCTCGAGCGCAATCCTGGGATGACCATTTCGCCTGGAGCGAAGATTACACTCGGGTCATTGGCAAAACCCCCACGGGACGGGCCACCGTGAGTGCGTTGAAACTCAACCGAGACGGCGTGGTCAACCTGCGTCATGTCCTGTTTCGGGTGGGAGAACATCCACCCTATCGTTGAACCTCTGGCGGTTTGATTTGTTTGCAGACTATCGCTTACTTGCAACTTGAATTCTTCCTCGGTACGTCACGATAGGCCCCCCCACATCCTCGAGCGTCCTCACCGCTTCATCAAAGGCGTAACCCACCTCGGCGGGAGCGTGGGCGTCCGAACCCAGCACGAAGGGGATGCCCATCTCGGCAGCCACTTCGGTCAGCTCGAGCGAAGGGTAGATTTCGCGCACAGGTTTGCGGAGTCCGGCGGTGTTGAAATCCAGCGCCATTCCGGTATACATCACCGCCTCGAGTGCTTCCTGAGCCAGTTCCAATGCGGGCTGCCTGTGTCCAAACTTCTTGGGCAAATCCAGATGTCCAATCGAATCGAATAGCCCGGTGTGAACCGCCTGCGAAACCAGCGCGTAGTAATCCGAGTAAAGCCCCTCGAGGTCGCGCCAGTCGTACTCCTCGACAAAATCGGGGTTGTCGAAGCCCCACGCGCCGAGGTAATGCACGCTGCCGATCACGTAATCCCAGGGATGTCGCTCGAGAATGCTTTCCACAAATTTCTCGGTGCCGGGATGAAAATCGGCCTCCAGACCCAGACGCACCTCGAGCTGGCCCACCGTGGCTTCTTTGGCTTCCGTCACCCACTCGACGTAGCGCTCGAGTTCGCCAAGTTTCATGCGCCAATCAAAATCGAACCAGCGTGGCATAGGGATGTGGTCGGTAAAACAAATTCCGCTGAGGCCGCGCTCGAGGGCAGCCTCAGCGTACTCGAGCGGCGACCCCTTGGCATGGTTACAGAGCGGAGTGTGGAGGTGCGAGTCGAACATAGTTCAAAGGATAAGCGCTCCGCGCTTGCTGTCAAACATCGAACGCCGGGTAGTGGTCAATACGAGACTGTTCGAGCGGTGGAACGTCTTCACACATCTCGTGTGGGACGCAAACCTTTAAGTTTCCAGAAGCTTTTAGCAGTCTCGGAAATACCACTACCGAACGCCGAACGTCTGGGGCGTAACGGACGTTCGGCGTTTGACGTTTGACAACGCTTGCGTTTCTTACTTGCTGATTCCGGTCAGCAACTTGACCAGTGTCGGGCTTTTGCTTACAAAAATCACTCGAGTGCGGCCTGCGTCATTCGTGAAGTCGGAGCGAACCCATACATCCTGACCCAGCTTGTAGGCGCGGTCTTGACCATCCTGGAAAAATCCGGCCACCGCAAAGGTGGTTTTAACGTCTGCGAGGTAATTGTCGGCCAGCCGGATGGCCATTCCAGTGGTCAGAACCAGATTGAATTCAGTGAATTTCTTGATGTCGCCTTGCAGCAGCGCGGGCGCGAGTTGGGCGGCGTAGGCCGGGTTCTTGACCAGTCCACCGGGCATAGGAAGCCTTAGGGTGGTGGCCGAATCCAGGGTCGAGCTGATGGCGGTGACGGTGAGCAGTTCGGCTATGGTCTGAGCCGAGGCGCTCGAGAGAACTGGGAAAGCCAGCAGTAAGGCGGTGAGGGCGAGCTTCTTCATGGCTCGAGGGTAGCAGAATTCTCGAGCAGGGCGCTAACCCCCATCAGGGGCGTCAAAACATCGCTCAACTCATCACGCCACTCATCTCGAGGTGGCCCACGTCGCCTAATTGCTCGAGGGTCCAGAATCCTTCCCTAAAACGCACCTTTGATAGCGAGGTGTGCGGCGTCTGAATCACGAACGGAAAGTGGTGTCCGTCGTTGACCACCATCGGCAGGTGCATCAGGTGGCTCAGCAGCGCGCGGATGGCGCAACTGTGCGAGACCGCCAGATAGTGCTTCTCGGGTTTCTCGGATTCCCCACTTTCATCGTCTGAGGGCAGCGTCTCGAGCCAATCCATCATGCGCTTCACCACGGCCTCGAGCGATTCGCCACCGGGGGTGGGGCGGTTGTAGGGGTCTTCAAGCCACGCTAAAAACTGAGGGTGAGCGGCGTTCTCAAAGTAAGTTCGGCCCTCGAATTCGCCAAAGTCGATTTCCTTGAGGCGGTCCTCGAAAATGGGTTGTGCACCGGGAAGCGCCAGCTCGAGGGTGTGTCTGGCCCGCTCGAGCGGACTCGAGTAGATGGCGTCAAAGGTATGGCGCTCGAGGCGCTTGGCCAGCAGGTGAGCTTGCTGCACTCCCAGCGCACTGATAGGCGTGTCCGAGTGACCCTGCCAGCGTCCAGTGGCGTTCCAATCGGTGATGGCGTGTCGGATGAAAGTGATTCGCATAGTTTGGGTTATTTGGCGATGAGCGATGAGCGATGAGCAATGAGCAAAAAGACGGATGAGAGGTAGTTTTTCGGTTTGGGGAACATCACCGGGAATCTTCTGACAACTGCTCCCTCACTCGAGCGGAGGAACTCGAGACGGTTTACCTTCCACATCCAGAGCCACAAACACAAAATTTCCGCTGGTGGCCAGCTTTTGCTCACCGGTGGTCAAATTCTCGATATGCACGTCCACATGCACCTTCATGCTGGTGCGGCCCACCTCGTACACCCTGGCCTCGAGTGCTACCGCGCTGCCCACCTTGACCGGAACGTGAAACTCCACCGCGTCCATGCGGGCCGTAACCACGGTTTGCTTGGCGTGCCGCACGGCGGCGATGCTGGCCACCTTGTCCATCAGGCTCAGGATGTAACCGCCGAACGCGGTGCCCAGGTGGTTGGTGTCTTGCGGAAAAATCAGCTCGAGCATCTGCGCTTGCCCATGCTGCGGGGGTTTGGCCGGATTCATGCGCTCAGCCTACAGGTTGATGGGGTGGGAGTCGGTGCGCTCAGTTGGCTTGAGCGCTAAAAACCACCCTTAAAACTCCTCATAAAACTTAAAACAAGTAAGATACTCTAAGTGTGTAAGACACTCAAAAAAGTATAAAACTCAAGCCTGCTCAAGCGCCTATTTAGACAAGCTGACCGAAGCTTGAACCTTCATGTATTGACAGAATCTTCATAAAGTGAGAGGATTTGAGAGAGAACTTAAAGAGGCTTTAAACCCGAGGAGAGACTATGACCCGCTCGAGCGCACCCAAAACCCGAACCCCTTACCGCACCTTCTGGCGCTTTGCTCTGGCCCTGGCTTGGGTAGGGTTGGGAGGTGGCTCGAGGGCGGATAGCAGTGTAGTAGAAAAAAATGCGGTGTTTAATTATAATAACCAGACGATTAAAATTACTTATGATGCCATTACATTAAAAAATAATATGAACTCCCAAGTGTGGATAAATAAAGATGCAACTTTCAGTACAACAAATATCAGACTTTTGAACTGACCTTACGCGATAGATAAACGGAACCGAAGCGAAAGTGTTCACCAGACTTTAGGTCAGCCCCATTTACCTATCGCATAAGGTCGTTCACTAACAAAATTCACATATTATAGATAGATGGTAGTTTTCCATAGCGGGTGCAATTTTTTGTAAGTACCAGGTATAATCGGGCAGCCCTGATATTTCGTCCATTTTAGTATTAAGGGATAAAACCGCAATAATTTTCCCCGATGTAAAAAAAATGAAGTCGCAACCAACCTCAGTATCATTATAGTCCATTGTGAAACCACCCTTATCACTTGTTAAAAATACCTTACCAAAATAATCCGATGCGTCAAAATTTAGCGTGTCCATGTCATTCCAATCATACATGCCCGTATCAGGCAGAGATAGATGGAATACTTGACTCTTCCCCACTGACCATCCCAAGTTTGTGAGGTTTGTAAATATGGATAAATAATCTTTTCTATTTACTTCACCTACTATAAAGGTGATTGATGCATCTCTAGACATATTTCCTCCAATTCTATAACTGATCTTACGCGATAGGTAAGTAGGGCTGACCTAAAGTCTGGTGAACACTTTCGCTTCGGTTCCATTTTCTACCGCGTAAGGTCAGATCTTAAGTTATATTGGGGTTATATACAGACTAATGACCCCAATAAACCAACATACAGATTTCAATATCAATTAGTTTGTAAAAAATACAGTGAAAATAATATTTGGATTGACCCACTGATATTCAAAACCGCTTACACGTTTAAAAGTACTTACACTCCCACGGATGATATAACACATCCTATAGTAAAAACTGTAATATTAAGTAGGAATAGTATTCTAATGTTCAATCCCAACTATGTAAATGCAGACCAAAGTGATAGAGATGAAGGGTATAAAATAACCGACCTGAACTACCCAAACTGTATTCAAGAAGATGGTCACTACAAAGCTTGTTTCAACCAAGTGAGAGCTTACATCGAAAGTAATATAGATTCTATAAAAAGTTTTTACAAAACTAAATTCGGAACACATAGGAATGCTAGAGAAATCAATCAAGTTTTATTTTTAGACAATAATACATCACGGAATCCAGACGACTTTGACTTTGGCTACATCAGTACTTGTGTGGGTTTAGGCTCTGATGGTGTAGTTAATCAATGCAACCGGGGGACTTTTATAGGAACATCATTCTATGATTACGATATTCCAACTTTAAATTAGTCTTCGGTTTCCATTCTTAAGAGGCTGTTTGAAAATGCCCCAGGTTGGGTCTAAACGACCAACCTGGGGCATTTGGCCAGTCTAATGAGCAGGATACGACACATCGCCAGATAGATAAAGCCCTCGCTGTGTCGAGGTAAAACTTCGTAATCCACCCGCAGCCTACG
>Ga0209100_1001718_pt1 | contig 14466 bp, 15 predicted proteins | sample lystaG_FD_185480 | JGI IMG/M metagenome (GOLD analysis project Ga0209100, IMG submission 185480) | Glacier valley bacterial and archeal communities from Borup Fiord, Nunavut, Canada, to study Microbial Dark Matter (Phase II) -... | ecosystem: Environmental > Aquatic > Freshwater > Ice > Glacier ...
TTTGGACCTTTTGAACTCGAGCAAAAAGTGTTCAGTATTGGGCGCTCGAGGGTTGGGTTTTGGAAACGCTCTCGAGCAAGCATGAAGGTCGGACGGGTCCAGAAACCCCCCTCGAGCGCACAATTCTGCCACAATAGAATTCAACATGGCGACCACCAATCGAGAGCGCATTTTTCAGGGACAGGCCCTGCTGCACGAGATTCTTATTCCATTTGTCGAACGCGCCCTGCGCGAGGCTTGGGGCCAGAATTGGGCACCTAGCCTGCGTTACAAATATCCCGACCTCGCTTTTGACAGCGCCGACAAGCCCGACTGGGACACCCAACTGTTGTGTAAAACCATTCTGAGCAACTGGAAAGAGATTTTTGAAGCCAAGTTCGGCAGTGGGGGCGCGGCCCAGACGGTTCGCAACTTGGTGGGCGAAATCAAGGATTTCCGCAACATGGCCGCTCACGAGCGGCCCATCAGCTACGACGACGCCCACCGGGCGCTGGACTCACTGCTGCGGCTGGCGCGTGCGGTGGGAGCGGATAAGGGCACGCTCGAGGCGCTCGAGGACCACCGGGACCGTACCATTGACGAAAAACGCTCTGAGCGCGCCCGCAGTCAGGTGCGTAACCTCAGTTTGGTGGAAGGCCAGATTCCGGCGGGTCTCAAACCCTGGCGTGAAGTCATTTTTCCGCACCGCGATGTGCTCGAGGGAACCTACAGTCAGGCCGAGTTTGCCGCCGATTTGCGCTCGGTTTCCGAGGGTCAGGCCAGCCGCGAATACGGCGACCCCAAAGAGTTTTTCGGGCGCACCTTTCTGACCGAAGGTCTCAAGGATTTGTTGACCCTGGCCTACGAGCGGGTTGCGCTGGGCAAGGGCGAACCCGTGGTGGAGCTGCAAACCAACTTCGGCGGCGGTAAAACCCACTCCATGTTGGCGCTGTTTCACATGTTTGGCGACAAGAATCCGCTCGAGACGAGAGCACGTACTCTCTCCGAGCTGCCGGGACTGGCCGAACTTCTGCGTGAACGCGGACACGCGGTGAGTGAATTGCCCACGGTAAAGCGCGTAGTTCTGGTCGGAGAAGGCTACTCTCCAGCTCAAGCCACTCTTTACACTCAACCCGATGGAACGGTACTCGAGGCCGGAACCCTGTGGGGCCGTCTGGCTTACTTGTTGGGTGGACTCGAGGGTTACAACTTAGTCCGTGAAGCCGACGAGGCTCGGGTTAGCCCCGGCACCGCTACGCTGGTGGCACTACTCGAGCGCTTCAGCCCCGCGCTCATTTTGATTGACGAGTGGGTGGCCTTTTTGCGTGAACTGGGCGACCGTACCGATTTGAGGGCGGGTTCGTTTGAAAGCAACCTCAGTTTCGCCCAGTCTTTGACTCAGGCGGTGGCAAGGGTCCCCAACTGCGTGCTGGTGGTGTCCTTGCCAGCATCTGCGGTCGAGGTGGGTGGGCAGTACGGGGCAAGGGCGCTCGAGGCGCTGCAAAAAACGGTGGGCCGGGTGCGAACCCCCTGGAGACCCGCCACCGCCGAGGAATCCTTTGAAATCGTGCGCCGCCGACTCTTCGAGCCAGTTTCAGATGTAGGGGCCAGAGACGCGGTGCTGCGGGCTTTCTCGAGTTATTACACGGCACACGCACTCGAGCTTCCGGCTGGAGTAGCCGAGGTGGACTACCGCCGCAAGTGCGAATTGGCTTACCCCATTCATCCCACGCTGTTTGAAGCGCTGTACGACCGCTGGGGAACTTTGGACGGCTTTCAGCGCACTCGAGGTGTACTGCGACTGATGGCTAAAGTGATTCATACCCTGTGGCGGCGTGGGGACAAAAACCTGCTGATTCTACCCGGAACCTTGCCACTGGACGAACGTGAGGTGGTGGCAGAACTCAAAACGTATCTGGATGACAACTGGGAAGCCGTACTCTCTGGGGAAGTGGACGGCCCAGAGTCTCTGGCGGCCAAGCTCGAAGCGCAGGAGACCCGCTTCAACGTAGCAGGAGCGGGTCAGGCGCGTCGGGTAGCCCGCAGTTTATTTCTGCTCAGCGCTCCCCTGAGTCGGGCGGCGCATCCAGGGGTAGACCAGAAGCAAATTCTGCTCTCGAGCCTGCAACCCGTTGAAAAACCAGGCAACTTTGCCGACGCTTTAAGAAAACTTTCGGACGGAGCCATGTACCTCTACACCCAGGACCGCCTGTCTTGGTACTCCACCCAGCCCAGTCTGAACCGTACCGCCCGTGACCGCGCCGACTCACTCGAGGATTATGAAGTAGAAGCCGAGCTGAAGGCGAGATTGCTCAAAGAACGCCCTCGAGATACCACGCCTTTTGCCGCAGTTTCGGTGGCGCTCGAGGATAGCGCCGACCTACCCGACGATGCCCAGCGACCCAGCGTGCGATTGGTAGTTCTGGGTCCACAACATCCGCACAGCGCCCGTGACCCTCTCTCGAGTGGGCGGATTCAGGCGCTCGAGTTGCTCTTTAAGCGGGGTAATGCAGACCGTCTGGGGCAAAACACTCTGGTTTTTCTAGCTCCAGACAAGGCCCAACTGAGCAACTGCTTTGGACGCACTCGAGACTATTTGGCCTGGAAAAGCATCTGTGACGGTTTTGAAAGTCTGAATCTCAGTGCAGCCCAACACCGCGAAGCCGAAGGAAAACTGGGAGAAGCCGAAAAATCGCTCGAGGTGGTCTTGCGTGAAACCTGGGTCTGGACGCTAGCTCCTCACCAGTCTGGCGGAACAAGGGACACGCTTACTTGGGACGAATCCCGTCTGAGTGGCGACGGCTCCCTGGTTGCTCGAGCCGCACGCAAGCTTACTCAGGATATGGCTCTGAGCGACACCCTCAGTGCAAAAGTGCTGGACCAGCAGCTCGAGGGCTGGTTGTGGGGAACACAGCCACATTTGAGTGTTCGCCAGTTAGCCCAATACTTCACCCGCTACCTCTATCTGCCGCGTCTGACTGGAATAGAAGCGCTCTACCGCGCCATCCGTGAAGGGGTGCTCGAGCGAGAGAACCCTTACTTTGCTTATGCCGACGCTTTTGAAGTGGGTGAATACAAAAACCTGCGTTTAGGCGATGTGGTGGAGGCTCAGGAAAGTGGCTTACTGGTGCGGCTCGAGGTAGCAAGGGCGCAACTCGAGCGACCCATACAGGGATTTCCCCCCAACGAAAACGTTTTGAGAGGGCGAGTCTCCGAGACTTCACACTCGAGCACAGGTAGCTACAGTACGCCCTCTCCTGTCTCCACTCCTGCCAGACCACTGCCTACCCGTTTCGTGGCCTACGGTGAACTTCCGCTCGAGCGCCCAGTCAAGCACTTTCAGAGCATTGTGGATGAACTCGTTGACCATCTAAAAACCCATTACGGAGCGCGGGTCAGCGTTCGCATTGAACTTGAAGCCGAACTCGAGGGGGGCATGGACGCGGATTTACAGCGGGTGTTGATTGAGAATGGCAAGGCACTCAAGTTGGGGACAGATTTCAGTGATTGAAGGTCAACTTATACGGAAGTAAAATGATTCGCACGCATTTGGCGAATCATTTTTGAGCGGCGAGGCCCGATAGGTGCCGCTTTCGCCAAGACAGCGGAGCGATTGACTTGGACATCGGAATTATGCGGATTGCAAGCTCTGCGTGCGGACAGGCCCGGTAGGTGCCGCTTTGTCCAAGACAAACGCAGTGGAGCATAGCTGGAAATCAGCTTAATTCCGTATTAAACCACGCAAACGCAGCCACACTCGAGCGCAAACGAATGCGGTGAGGTGAGACGGTGGGTTCCGTCACGGCGGTAGTGCAGCACAATCAAAGTGCGCGGGTCGAAGACAATCACGTCTTTGACTCCTTGCGATAGATAGAAATGCGGCCCAATCTCGAGGTCTTTGGCCTCAAAGCCCTCAGAAATCACCTCGACCACCGCTTCTGGAACGTGCTCGAGCGGGTGAACTGCTTCTTTTGAAGTGGGCGCTCGAGCTAAAACGGCGATGTCTGGACAGGTGAAAGAGCCATCCACAAAGCTGAGCCAGACGCTCGAGACCTGAAGCTGTGTACCAAACGTGCCAAAGCTCGAGCGGATGCGGTCTATCTCGGTTTGATGCACATAGCTGGGGTCGCTGTGCCAGATGCAAAACCTTCCCATGCGCTCGAGTTTGAGGCCAAATTCTTCGGTATTCAGAATCAGGGTCTCGAGGTCAGGGGACATGGCTCGAGTGTAGCATTCACCCTCGTGCACGAAAGTCTCAGGCCACGCCAAAGGCCAGATTCATCGGTAAATCCACCCACAAACCCTTTTCACCCTCGAGCGGGCGCAATTCGGCCAGGTGCTCGAGTTCAATTTGCTGGCGCTGCTCGAGCGAAAATCGGCCCAGCGGCAATCCCTCGAGTCCGACCCGAATTTCCTGCATCCGGTCTTCGGGTCGCTCGAGCCAGTAGCCGAGCTGTTCGCTGTGGACCTCCACCTTCTCAAATCCAGCCTCGAGCAGCAGGTTTCGGCACACTACTGGGTCCGCGAGGCGACTAATGGGCAGCGGCGGCAACAGCACGCCATGAGCAGTCAAGCGTTCCTGCCAGAGCGCGTGTAGCGGCTCGAGAAAACCCATACCAAAGCCCGTGAAGCCCAAACGTCCACCCGGCACCAGAACCCGCCTCGCCTCGAGCAGAACAGCCGACATGTCCGGCATGAACATCAATGAGGAGGCGCACAGCACGCACTCGAAGCTCGACTCTAAGAAGGGAAGCTGGGCCGCGTCGGCCTCGAGCAGTTCGACCCACTCGAGACCCAGTGAGTTCAGCCGCGCCCTCGCCTGAACCAACATCCCCGCTGAAAAATCTACTCCCACCACCCGTCCGTTCATCCCAACCTTCGGGGCCACCAGAGACGCCACCAGCGCGGTTCCGGTGGCCAGGTCAAGCACCCGTATTCCCGGCTCGAGCGCTGTGAGTTCCACCAGGCGAGTGGCGCAATGGTGAACGAAGCGCAGACCGTCGTACTCGGTGGCGATAGTGTCAAAGTTGGCTTTGGAACGTGCTCGAGCAGCCTGGGGGGAGATTGGGTCGGGCATGGTAAACCCCATATTCGGGCTGAGGTCTCCAGCTCGAGCGCCCGACTCGAGTGTGGGTGGGCTTCGAGTGTAGCACGGTGATTCAAATGAAAAGGGCGCACAACTGTGCGCCCCTAACCTGATTTCGAACTCTAGCTCGAGAGCATTTTTTTATAGGTCAGCACAGGTTTCTTCGCTGCCGTCACCTCGTCCAAGCGGCGCACCGGCGTGCTGTACGGCGCGTGCTCGAGCCAGTCCCTATCTTCCCGCGCCCTGGCCAGAATTTCACCCAGAACTTCGGCGTAGCGGTCCAGCGTCTCGAGCGATTCGGTCTCGGTGGGTTCCGACATCATCGCCTCGCTCACCACCAGCGGAAAGTAGGTGGTCATCGGGTGCATCCCGTAATCCAGCAGCGCCTTGGCAAAGTCCAGCGTCCGCAAGCCGTCTGGAGGTTGAGCCACGAACTCGTGCATGTTGATTCTGGGGTAAGCGGTTTTGAACCCCTGCTGCTCGAGCCTCACGCGCAGGTAATTGGCGTTGAGTACCGCCATGCTCGAGACGTTCTTCAGGCCCTCGAGACCGAGTGAGCGGATGTAGGCGTAGGCCCGCACCAGGTTGCCGAAGTTGCCGTAAAACGAGCGCACCCGACCAATGCTGTGTGGGCGCTCGGTCTCGAGGGTGTAGGTCCCTTCGCTGTTTCTCCCCACAATCGGGGTGGGCAAAAACGGCTCGAGGTGCGCCTTCACGCCCACCGGTCCGGTGCCAGGACCGCCACCGCCGTGTGGCACGGTAAAAGTCTTATGCAGGTTCAGGTGAATCACATCAAAGCCCATGTCGCCGGGGCGCACCCGCCCCACGATGGCGTTGGTGTTCGCTCCGTCGTAATACAGTTGCACGCCGTGTTTATGGGCGGCCCTTGCGATGTCCAGAATGCGGGTTTCAAAGATGCCCAGCGTGTTGGGGTTGGTGAGCATGATAGCGGCCACTTCAGGGGAAAGCGCGGCCTCGAGCGCCTCGAAATCCACCTCGCCCACGCTGTTGCCGGGAATCTCACGCACGGTGAAGCCCGCCATAGCGGCGGTGGCCGGATTAGTGCCGTGCGCCGCGTCAGGACACAGCACGATGCGGCGCTGCTCGAGTTCACCTTTTGCTTCAAAGTATTTGCGAATCATCAAAATACCGGTGAACTCGCCGTGCGCGCCCGCAGCGGGTTGCAGGGTCACGGCGTCCATTCCGGTGATGGTGGCCAGACTCGAGGCCAGGGTGTGCAGCAGCTCGAGCGCGCCCTGCGCGGTCTCTGGGGCCTGATAGGGGTGTACCTGGGAAAACCACGGCGCAACCGCTTCGTGAACCTTGGGGTTGTACTTCATGGTGCAGCTTCCCAGCGGGTAAAAGTTGGCGTCCACCGAAAACTGGCGGTGGGCCAGCCCGGTGTAGTGCCGCACCAAATCCAGTTCGGAGACTTCGGGCAGTTTAGGGGCGCTCGAGCGCAGGTTTTCGCTTCCGAACATCTGGGCCGGGTCGAGGTCCCTGGCCAGTTTGGCCTGCGGGGGGATGACGCCGCGCCTGCCGGGTTTGCTGCGCTCGAAAATCAGCGAAAAGTCTGTGTCGCTCGAGTCTCTTTCACCTTTGGCTCGAGGTTTTTCTAGGGTTTGGGTCATTTCAACACCTCTTCGAGCGCTGAAACCAGCTTCTCGATGTCCTCGAGCGTGGTTTTCTCGGTACAAGCAAATAATCCGGCATGTCCGTACCCGTACTCGAGCGGAACCGGAACACAGGCGTGAATTCCTCGTATGGCGAGTCCCGAGCGCACTCGAGCGGCCTCCCAAGGTAACTTCACCACGAACTCGGCAAAGAACTTGGGCGGCGTGACGGTCTCGAGACCCAATCCCTCAAGCTGTTCACGAAGTTGACGCGCCCGCCAGCTCGAGACCATTGCCACTTCCTTGAGTCCCTCGGGGCCGACACTGCACAAGTAAATCGCACTCTCGAGGGCCATCAGTGCGTGGTTAGAGCAGATGTTGGACTTGGCCTTGGCGCGCCGGATGTGCTGTTCCAGAGCTTGCAGGGTCAGCGCGAAACCGCGCCGCCCATCCACGTCGAGGGTTTTGCCCACGATGCGCCCCGGTAGCTGCCGCATCAAATTCTCTTTCACGGTGATAAAGCCGTAGGCCGGACCGCCAAAATTCGGGCTGTTGCCGATAACCTGCCCATCGCCCACCGCGATATCCGCACCGTACTCACCCGGCGATTTGAGCACCGCCAGCGACAGCGGGTCCACCACACTGATGAACAGCGCCCCGCTCGAGTGCGCCCAATCCGAGAGGGTTTGCATGTCCTCGAGCGACCCCAGGAAGTTGGGGTTCTGCACGATGACCGCGCCGTACTGCTCGAGGGGGATAGTGTGAGAAGGAAACGCCGTGACTGCGCCCTCGAGCGCCAACTCCTCCCACGAAGCTCCGATGCACTCGAGGAAGGTCTGCAAAGTCTCGCGGTACTCCGGGTGGACGCCCTTTGAAACCAGCACCTTGTTTTTTCCGGTCTGGCGCAGGGCCAGCAGCGCGGCCTCGGCCACGGCGGTTGCGCCGTCGTACAGGCTCGAGTTGCTTACCTCGAGTCCGGTCAGTTCACACATCATGCTCTGGTACTCGAACAGCGCTTGCAGCTCACCCTGCGCCACTTCTGGCTGGTACGGTGTGTAGGCGGTGACGAACTCACTCTGAAAGGTCAGGCTCTCGACCACGCTGGGAATGAAGTGGTTGCGAACACCGCCGCCCAGGAAGTTTAGCCCGGTGACGTTGTTCTTGCTCGAGAGTAAGCGCATGTGCTCGAGCAACTCGTACTCGTCGAGCGAGGGGGGCAGGTCAATGGGCGGATTCTCGAGCGAGGCGGGCAGGTCGCGGAATAGCTCATCCACGCTGCTCACGCCGATGGTCTCGAGGGCGTACTGGATGTCTTGGGGTGTGTGTGGGGTGTAGTTCATGGAAGTCCAGTTTTGAGTGGTGAGTTTTCAGTTTGGAGCGGTCAGCGTAGTTCAGAGGATGAGCCTTAAGAGAAAAGACAGAGCTGTGTAGCTCGAGCAATCTGCTCTGGCCTAAGCCTCTCAAAACTCACCACTCAAAACTCAAAACTTTCCTAGCCTCCCGCTTCCGCCACCGCCGCGTAGCCTGCCGCGTCCAGCAGCTCACCGGACAAGCTCGAGACGCGCACCTTGAACAGCCAGCCCGACTCATAAGCGCTCTCGTTGAGGTGCTCCGGGGCATTCTCGAGCGCGGTGTTCACCTCGAGCACCTCGCCTGAAACCGGGCTGTAGATGTCCGATGCGGTCTTGACCGACTCGACCACGGCCACGGTTTCTCCGCTCGAGACGACTCTACCCACTTTGGGCAGCTCGACGTAAACCACGTCGCCTAGTTGGTCCTGAGCAAAGTCGCTGATGCCGACGGTGGCCACCACGTCGCCAGAAGACAGGTCGTCCTCGAGCCGCACCCACTCGTGGGTTTTGAGATACTTCAAATCCTGGGGAATATTCATGGTCGCTCCTTTAATTTCACGGTATGGGTCGGCTTTTTGCCTGCCCAACACACTTCAGGCCGATTTGGGCAAAAACACAGGCGCAACCACTCGAGCACCCACCCGATTTCCGCGAATCTCGACCTGCACGCTCGAACCTATTTGGGTGCCCTCCTCGAGAAATGCAAGGGCAATGCCTTTTTTGAGCGTGGGACTCATGGTGCCGCTCGAGATGTACCCGATGTCCCTTCCCTCGAGCGTCACCCGGTGGCCTTCACGCCCAATGCCACGCCCCTCAAGTTCCAGGCCGACCAGACGGCGCTCGAGCGCCCTGTCCAGCAGCGCTGCCTTGCCGTAAAAATCTTTCCCCAACTTCACTGCCCAGGCCATGTGGGTCTCGAGCGGGTTGATGTCGTCCGAAAACTCGTGACCGTACAGTGGAAACCCCGCCTCGAGCCGCAGCGTATCGCGCGCGCCCAGGCCGCAGGGCGTGACCCCGCGCTCGAGCAGGGCGTTCCACAGCGCCTGAACGCCCGCTGGGTCGCAGAAAATCTCGAAGCCGTCCTCTCCGGTGTAGCCGGTTCGAGCCATGCGAACCGAAAAGCCGAAAAGTTCGCCCTCCCAAACATCATTTTTCTTTTTACTCAGCAAGTCCACGCTCGAGAAGGGTTGCAAAGTTTCCTCGGCTTTTGGCCCCTGGACGGCTAAAAGGGCGTACTGGCTGGAAAGGTTCTCGAGCGCTACATCAAAGCCCACTTTCAAACGTTCGAGGTGTGCAAAATCTTTGGCGATGTTGGACGCGTTGACCACCATCAGGTACTCGAGTTCACCCGTGCGGTATATATAAATATCGTCTACCAAGCCGCCCTGAGCGTTGGGCAGCAGGTTGTACTGCGCCCGCCCCACTTTGAGCTTGCCCAGGTCGTTGGTAGTCACATATTGCAGGAACTCGAGCGCCCCCGGCCCCACAACGCGAAACTCGCCCATGTGTGAGACATCGAACATGCCTACATTCTCACGGACAGCGTGGTGCTCGAGTATCAGATTCGCGTACTGCACCGGCATATCCCAGCCGCCAAACGGCACCATGCGGGCGCGGTGCTCGAGGTGACGGGCGTGTAAGGGTGTTTTTAAAAGTTCCGCTGTAACGGTCATTCCCGCTCCCCGCTCGAGCCAGTCACCTAAGCCAGTCATCTAAGCCAAGTAGCCGCGCTCGAGCACGCTTTTGTGTCACTCGAGAATAACAAAAATATCGCTTTTCAGGATTGCGTCTGTAGCCCAATAGGGACCTGTCAAAGCAACACAATTGCGCTAAGCTCGAGCTACTATGACCGATGTTGCGCTTGATGAGCTAGACCGTAAAATCCTCGAGATTCTGCAAAAAAATGCCCGCATTCCCAACACCGAGTTAGCCGACGAGGTGGGCCTCACGCCCGCACCCTGCCTGCGCCGGGTGAAAAAGCTCGAGGAAAGCGGCGTCATCAATCGCTACAGTGCGCTGCTCGAGCCGAAAAAGGTGGGCAAGGGTCTGATGGTGATGGTGATGGTGACGCTTGACCGCCAGACCAAGGCGGTTTATGACCGCTTCACCGCCCAGATGCGGGAGCGTCCCGAGGTGCTCGAGTGCCTGCTGCTCCTCGGAGACCGCGATTTTTTGCTCAAGGTGCGGGTGGCCGATTTGGAGGCGTACCAACACTTTTACTTGCAGCACCTCACCGTGCTCGAGGGCATCAGGAACGTGAACAGTTTGATTGTGGTGAGCGAGGAAAAGCTGGAGACCGCGCTCGAGTTAGGGTGAAACAAAAAAGCCAACCCGTTTGGGTTGGCCTCGAGCGAAGGGTGGTGCTCAGAGTTTGAAGTTGACGCCGATAGCGCCGCCGTAGCTGGGGCCAAAACCGGTGTAACCCGCGATGTTGCCGGTGTAAAAATTGACTCCCAGGCTCACGTCCGCAAACAGTGAAATGCTGCGGTCAAGCTGGTAAGAGATACCCCCCGTTCCTTGAACGCCCAGCCCAAAAGCGGTGGCTCCGTAACCACTCACCACGTCGAAATGAGCGCCACCGCCGTAAAACAGCGACAGGTCACGGTTGTCTCCCAGCGGGCGGTCCATCAGCAAGTCTCCTTGCACACCCGCAATCAGAACGCCGAAAAACGGGCTGACGTAACCCGAAATCCGTAGGTCCTGGTTGCGTCCCAGACCGTTGTCAATGGTGTATTGCACTCCTAGCGGCGCACCCAAGCGAATGCCGAACGAGTCGGCCAGGGCGCTCGAGGAGAGGGCGGACACGCCGCTCAGGGCAGCAACGAACAGTAAGCTTTTTTTCATAAGTTCCTCCGTAAACAGTGAGATGTTTCTTAGAGATATTAGCAGCATTTGCCCCGTCAATTATAAGAAATTACCCAAGCTTTGATGAGACTTTTCTCCAAGGGTCGTTATACTGTGCCCTATGGACCTCCGCTACCCCATCGGCACCTACCAGCCCCCCGAAGTCATCACCCTCGAGCAGGTGCGCGAGTGGACGACCCACATTGCCGCCACGCCCGCTCAAATGAGGGCCGCCACACAGGGCCTGACCGACCTACAGCTCGAGACCCCCTACCGCCAGGGCGGCTGGACCGTTCGTCAGACGGTGCATCACGTCTTTGACAGCCACGCTAACGGCTTTACCCGGCTCAAGCTGGCCCTCACGGAGGACCGTCCTACCATCAAGCCCTACAACCAAGAGGCGTTTGCACAATTGCCTGACTCGAGGTTACCGATTGAGATTTCACTGGGTTTACTGGACGGTCTGCACGCCCGCTGGGTGGCGGTGCTCGAGAACTTGAAGGAAGACGACCTCGAGCGGGGCTACATGCACCCTGAAATGGGGAAATTCGTACCCATCGGGCTTTTTGTGGGAATGTACGCCCACCACGGACGCAATCACGTCGCCCAAATTGGGGGGCTGAGAGAGAGGATGGGCTGGTGAATGCCTCTCAAAACCTGCTCGAGGGGGGCGTTTGGCTGCACGAACCCCCGAATTGGCGGCTCGAGGACGGCGTACTCGAGGTGGCGACGGGTCAGGACACCGATTTCTGGCGCGTGACCCACTATGGCTTTGTGCGCGACAACGGGCATTTTTACCACCACACTCTGCTCGAGCAGGATAGCTTTGTGGCCGAACTGCGTTTTTCTGGTCAGTACCAGCATCTGTACGACCAGGCAGGACTCATGTTGCGCCTGGACGACCAGAACTGGATTAAGGCCGGAATCGAATACACCGACGGAAAGCAGCACCTCAGCGTGGTCGTGACCCGTGAACGCTCGGACTGGTCGGTAATGCTGCTCGAGGACCCGCCCGAGTGGGTCTGGTTGCGCCTGATTCGCCAGGACACCGCTGTTCATGTGCATTACTCGCTCGACGGCCAGCGTTACACCCTGCTGCGGCTGGCCTACCTGCCCGACGCCGCTCGAGTTCAGATTGGCCCGATGTGCTGCTCACCGCAGGGCCAGGGATTTCAGGCCCGGTTTGCCGATTTCAAGGTGGGGCCGCTCGAGGGCTTCGAACTGCACGGTGTAGATAGTGTAGACAGTGCGGACGGTGCGGACGGTGCGGGCTAAACTGTCGGCGTACTCGAGCCTCGGCTCACCGCCCGTCAGCTCGAGTCCCCTAACCTGTAAAAAATCTGGGCCAGGACGGCTGACACAGTATTCCGTTATATTCCATATTGTTGAGAAAAACACTCAACAATACTCCACTCCACGGAAACTGTATCTTTTTCCCACTCGCTCCGCTCGGAAAATATCCGACACTGTACGGATATTTTCGGAATCGGTATCTCTCCATCACACTTCTCGAGGACACTGAATGAAAAAAACCCTCCTGCTTCTAGCTTTACCCCTGCTCACCGCGCTGCTTTCCTTCTCGAGCGCGCAAAGCGTCACCAAGACCCTGCTGCAAATTCAGGATTTGGCCCAGGTATTAGGCAATTTTGAGGCCCTCGAGCTGAATTTACCCCCCAATACCCGTAGCTTTTTGCTGTCCACCCCCGGCGCGCGGCTCAGCGGCAACACCGAATCGGGCATTAAACGCGCAGTGGCGGGCGTCTCGAGCTTTGCGCTGCAAAACTGCCAGGACAGCGAGAAAATCGGGGCATATTTTAGTTTCAACAACGGTCAGGCCAGCTCGTGGAGCTGTGTACCCAAGCCAGACGGGTCAGTGACCCCCGCGTTCCGGGCGGTGCGTCTGGGCAGCGCTCGAGCAGGTCAGGTGAATCTGGTCCTAAACCGCTGGATTCCGCTGTGGGCTTACATTCCCAACTTGAGAGTGTTTCCGGGCAGCACCGAGGTCTCGAGTCCCTCGAGCTGGCTGCTGTGGCAAATTTACCTGTCCGACAAGGAACTGGTCAGTCTGACCGATGTGCCAGAGCCACCCAAGTACAAGTCGGGTGAGATTACGCTGTACTGAGACTTTGCTTCGCAAGCAAACGTCGAAGGTCAAACGTCCAAAACAATTCGGACGTTTGACCTTCGACGTTTGCCAGGAGCGTCAACGAACTAAAGCATTTTTCACTACCATTGCGCCACCTTCGCTACGTGTCTTGAGCAGAACGGCACCTTCCGGGCGTCTTGGTCTGAACGGCACCTTTCGGGCCAGACCTCCTGCCCGCTTTCGTGAAAAATGCTTTACTGTTGCCACTCCCTTTGATTGGAAGTATAGGGCAAAAGCGGCTCTATACTTCTGCAAAATGCTTTACAAAGCCGCCTCGAGCAAATCTTTCCAACCCGCAATGTCTGGGCGGTTCAGATACGCTCGAGGAACGCTGATTTGCAAGGTTTGCAAGGTCTCGCCTTCGCGCCGAACCCCGGCCTCCTCGCCCAGCTCGAGCTGAATTCGATTTACCCGGCCCAAAGCTTCACGGCCCATCGCGTCGGCTCCAATCTGACTCAGCGCCTTCCCGAGTGGCTCGAGCGCAGCATTAAACGCTTCGCGCTCGCTTTCCTCCTCGAGCGAACCTGTGAGGACGACCTCGAGCGCGTGGCCCGCCACCTGCAACTCGTCCTGTACAGCTCTGACCGCCCGCCGGAGTTCGAGTTTGCCGGGAATGGGTCCCGGTTCGGGCGGCTTATTCAAGTCCTCTGCTTCCAGCACAATGACCGCCTCGAGCGCGGAGGTAGGAACGAAAGCGATGTCTGGCGCGGTAAAACGGCGCTGACCGTCCTCGAGTGAGAGGGTCAGCACAGGTCCACTCCGCTCCTGGACTAACTCGAGCAGGGTTCCGGTCAGGCTGCGCCCACTGCGGAGTAACAAGGTCAGGCGGGAGCGCTGGGGCAGCCGACCCGCCTCGACCTGGCGCGACTGCTCGGCCAGCGCCTCGAGCAGCGATTCGAGCGAACGGGCTTTCATAGTTTTGCCCTCACAGCGCTTTCTCGAGCGCCCGCACCAGCCATTTGGTGCGCGCCTCGGCGTTGCCGCTGGTGAACCTGTAGTTCAGGGTGAGCACCCCTCCCGACAGTGTGGCCCAGCGGTCCTCGCTGTAGTTGTCGTCGCCGTCCTCGACCACCACGCGGTGCAGGCCCTGTTTCACCGCTTCACGGCCCATCTCGTCCACGCTGATTTGCTCGAGCGCCGCAATCAGCGGCTCGAAGTAGAGTTGCGGCCACTCCTCGAGCCAAGCGTGCGAATACTCGTTGGCGGTGAGCTGCTCCCAGTTGACCTCAAGGGGCAGGGCCACTCCAGCGGCGATGTCCACCCGCCGCTTTAGGGCGGGCAGATGGTTCTCCTGAAACTCCTTGGCGATGCGGCGTTCTGCTAGTCCCACAGTCTACCTCCCGTTTTCTATCCGAATCAAAACTCGAGCGGGCCAGTTAAAAACTCAACCCGCTCGAGCAAAACCGTGGACGTGGAGGGGAGACTCTTTACAGCGCCTTCTCGAGT
>Ga0209100_1001727_pt1 | contig 14402 bp, 16 predicted proteins | sample lystaG_FD_185480 | JGI IMG/M metagenome (GOLD analysis project Ga0209100, IMG submission 185480) | Glacier valley bacterial and archeal communities from Borup Fiord, Nunavut, Canada, to study Microbial Dark Matter (Phase II) -... | ecosystem: Environmental > Aquatic > Freshwater > Ice > Glacier ...
GTGTTGGCGGTGGTCTCGAAGCCCGCGCTCATCAGGGTCAGCGCCTGAGCCGCCACCTCACCGTCGGTCAAACCACTGCCGTCCTCGTCCTTTGTGGACAGCAGCATGTCCATCAGGTCTCCGGACTGGGGCCTTAAGGCACGCCTCGAGCGCACAAACCACGCCAGCCCCTCGCGCACCGTCTCGAGCGCCACTCGGTCGCGGCCCCAAAAGGCCACCTGCGCCCGGTCAGGCAGCATCCCATAAAACAGAATATGGCTGTCCAGACGGGGCAAAAGCGCCTCGAGCGCTGAAGTCACCTGCCGCACATGCTCACTTGGCTCGAGGCTGAACAGCGATTCGCCCACGATGTCGAGCGCCACCCGCTTGGTCTCCACGTTGAGGTCCAGTTTTTGCCCCTCTATCCAGTGCTCGAGCGAATGGGCAGCGTGTCGGACCATCGGCTCGAGGTAGCCGCCAAGTTTCTCGCGGTGAAAAGCAGGCTGCATCATGCGGCGCGGACGGCGGTGCTTTGCCCCTTCCTGGGTCAGTAAATTGTGCCCCAACACCGACGACAGAACCTTGCGAATCGCCGGTTGCCGCTCATAGAGTGGGTTTTGCCAGACTTCGCGCAGCGCGTCGGGATGGTTGACCAGATAGCGCAGGTTGTAGCCCACCCGGTAGGGTGCAAGGTCGCGCCCCAAGCCCAGCTCGAGGAAAAACTTCATCGAGTCATTCAGAAGCTGCGGCAGGTGGCCCAAGAGCGGATACGGCGCGATGGGAAAGTGAGTCGGGGTCATGGAAAGGGTTGTGCCGAGAGTTGAGATTGAAAGCGCTCGAGCGGGGGTGCAACTCAAAAATGCGAGGTGCAGAATAAGGAATGAAAGCAAACGAACCGAAATGGGCAGACTTGGCGAGGACTTCGATGGAAGAGTTCATACTCGAGGTACGGGCTAAACTTCCCGAGCAGGCCAGCATTGCCGAGATAGAAGCCGTGCTGCTCGGTGAGTATCAACAAGTGCTGCGCGATATCTTCCAAGGCATTGTGGACGAGGAGTCCACGTCACCCCCCCCTAAATCTGTCAGGGACCCCCTGGACACGTAAAACCCAGCGCACGAAGACCGTACGTCATCTATGGGGAAAACTCCAGGTGAAGGTGCAGTGTCTGGAGCACCGAGAGAATGGCAACCATTTGAGCCTCCTCTTGGACTCGAGTTTGGACGGCAGTGGTTGGACTCCGGCCAGCTTGGCGTTTTTGACCGAACTCGTGACCCAGCTCCCAGCGGAAGATGCCGCAGAGTTGGCCCAAAAAGCAGGAGTCAATATCTCCCGTGCAGAATTAGACCGTCTGGCTCGAGACCTGGGTGAAGCCTGTCATGTGGAGCACCGCTTAGCTTTACTCAAACTGGCTCACGCTCCGCTCGAGCCAGCCTTAGCTCAAGGGGAGGGACGGGTGATGGTGCTGCAAATGGACGGTTGCTTTGTGTTGGGGCAAGCTCAGGATGGTAAATGTTCAGGTATCGAAATCAAAACGGTGTGTGTGTATCCACAGAATGCCCCTCGAGAACGCACGCTGTACAGCAGCGTCGAGTCGGCAGAAGACTTTTGTGACCCGGTAGCTGGATTACTGCGGCAAGCGGGAGTGCGGCAAAACGACACCGTGGTTCTGGTGGGTGATGGCGCACCCTGGATTGCTCGTATCGCTGAACTACAAAACCTCCCGCTGGTGCTCGATGTCTTCCATGCCAGTCACTATCTCGACGTGGTGATGCAAGCATCGGAGTGGAACGAAACTCAGCGCCTGACTGAACGCAAACGGTTACTCAAGGGTGAACTCAAGGTTCAATCGTGGCTCGACACCAATCTTCCTCTGCCTTATAAACGCGAAACCTGGAATGAAGATGCTCTAGGCGCACTCGCCTACCTACAAAACCGCGTGGCGCAGATGGACTATCCCAGCTTCCTATCTCGTGGGTGGCCAATTGGGAGTGGTCAAATCGAAGGCATTAACAAGAGTGTGATTGGACACCGCATGAAACGTTCTGGACAGCATTGGTCTGGACCTGGGGCTAGGGGGATGGCCTCATTACGAGCACAACGTTACTCCCGTCGCTCTCCTCTTTCCCAAGACCATCTTCGTCACGCCGCTTTTCCTACCTCGCATTTCTGAGTTACACCCCTCGAGCGGTCATGGGGTTCCTTTAGAGCAGGATTTGAGGTGGAGCAGAAACGCGGAAAGGCGCGGTTGAATCCATCATAACCCTTTGCCTGGAGAGATTTCCACGCAATGAGGCTTGCTACTCACTCCACATATTTGAATTTTTTGTTTCATAAGACTTGACAAGACTAGACTCAAGTTATATACTTTTCTTCATCAAAGGACGCACTTGGATTGCGCCCTTTGAATCCTTCAAAACCTTTCCTTAACGCACACCAGGAGAACCCCACATGATGACTTACCGCACTGCCAACACCCTGCTCGACCGCATGTTTTCCGATATGAGCCAAAGCACCGCCGCCCCGGTGTCCACCGCCGATTTGCTCGAGTTCGCCACACACTTCACCGTGCGTCTGGCGCTGCCTGGTGTGAAACCCGAAGACTTGGAAGTGTCGCTCGAGGGCCGCACCCTCACCGTAAAGGGCAAGTACGCCGAGTTCGACAACAGCGACGCTAAAGTGCTGACCCACAGCCTGCAACAGGGTGAGTTCAGCCGCACCCTGCGGGTTCCCGCTGGGGTAGGAGAAGGTGTGACTGCCCGCCTCGAGCAAGGTATTCTCACCCTCGAGATTCCCAAGCCCACCACCGCGCAAGCCCGCCGTATCGAGGTCTCGAGCGGTCAGAAACCCGTTGAGAGCGCTCAAGCCTAATTTGCACTTTGTTTTAACCCCTCCCGCGCGGAGGGGCTTTTTCATTTTCCTCGAGCGCTCGCAGGGACAGGGCGCTTAATTTTTTGCTTTTTTGCGTGCTGTAAGTATTCTGTAAGCATTCCGTGACGCTTTAGGCTTTATATTAAGGTTATGAAGTCTTTCCATTTTTCATTGTCCCTCATTTTATCGAGTGCAGCCGTGTTGGGAAGTTCGGCGGGGGCGCTCGAGCTGACCGAAATCCAGGGCAAGGTCGAAATTAAATTGGGCGATGGCTGGACCACCGCCAAAGCCGGACTGTTCGAGGGGGTTGGCCCACTGCGAACCCGCGCCGGACAGGTTACGCTCGAGGAGGGTGGGGGACGCTTCAAGCTTGGGTCACAATCCACGCTCGAGCTGCGCCAGGGTGAACCTGCGCTGCTCTCCGGTCAGGGCTATCTCGAGGGTCCGCTGGCCGGATTCGTGGGCGGGGTCCACTTCCGGCTCGAGCGGGGCAGTCGCGCCCGCCTGGACCTGACCGGGCCGCTGTCGCGTCTGGCAGTGCTCGAGGGCAAAATTAACTTGTACAGCGTCAGGCTTAAGAACCTCAACGTTGGGGCAGGTCAGAGCCTCAATCTGCTCAGTGCGGTACAAAGCGCCTACACTGAGGAACCCAAGCCGTGGTATCTCGAGAAAATCAGTGGCCTGGGCGCGGTTCGGCTCGAGGCGTTCAAGGGGTCGGTGGAGCAGCAAAATGCCGAGCCAGCCAATGCCCCCTGGCAACCCATGCAGGTTTCCGATTCGCTCGAGGGTGAAGGTGTGGTTCGCACCGGGGCCGCGAGCTGGGCCGAGCTGGGCTTCGAGGGCGGCGGCTACCTGCGGCTGGGCGCACAGGCTCGTTTGCGGGTGCTGGGCCTCGAAAAGCTGGTCAGTGGACAGCGCAAAGTCATTTTGATGCTCGAGCAGGGCAGCGCCTGGAACGTGGTCGAAAAGGGCAAAGGAAACTACGAGCTGCGAACCGCCACCCTGGTGGCTGGGGTGCGCGGCACGACTTTCCGGGTGGACTCGAGCGGACTGCTCAAGGTGCTCGAGGGTCAGGTGGTCGCCAGCACTGCTGCCGGAGAGCAACCGGTGCCCAGCGGCCAGCAGGTGCAAAACGGTCAGAAGGGGACGCTGGTTCTCGACGCCATAGACCGCTTCAACCTCGAGCGAGACCGCCTACGCAATGCGGCACTCAAACTCGAGGGTGAATTGCCCACAGGGGAGGTACGGCGCGACCTGAAGCTCGAGTTCACGGTCAACCCCGACGCCGAGGTGAGCCTGAAAGTGGGCAGCGAGAGCGTGAAGCTGACCCCCGACGCGGCGGGTGTGGTGCGCTATCAGCCCACGCTGGCTGAGGGAGAAGTAGCGCTCGAGCTGACCGTAAAGCACTATGCTCAGAATAAGGCGCTCTCGAGCCGCTACCTGATAGACCGTTCCGCACCGCGCCTGACCCTCGAGTCGGTGCGCCGCGAGGGCGAACAGGGCGTGCTGAAAGTGAAAGTGCAAGACGCTTCCCCGGTGACATTGACCTTGACTCGAGCCACCAACTCCGAAGCAATACGCGTCGAAGGCACGCTCGAGTCGGGTGAGCTGCGCTTTCCCTGGTTTATCGGTTCGCTCGAGCTGCGCCTTCAGGACGCGGCAGGCAACGCCACCGTACAAACGCTCGAGCTGGATTCGGGCTTCTAAGCTTTCCCTTTGGTTCTCACCGATATGCCGCATCCCCCGACCCACCGTGTGACCACGCCCCAGACCTCATCGAGCCAGACCTCCTCGAGCGCGCGGGCGCTGGATTCACGGGGTTCCTATTCACGTGGTTCTTGGCTCACACGTTTAGGTGCGGCGCTGCTCTTTGTCACACTCGGCGCGTTGGGGCTGTTTCGTCCGCTCGACGACCTGTCCTGGGACACCTGGACCCGGCTCACTCCGGCAGTCACCGAGCCAAACATCGTGCTGGTGCAGGTGGACGAGGCCAGCCTCGAGCGCTACGGACGGCTGGGCGACTGGGACCGCAAACTCTACGGTCAGGCAATTTCCAATCTGCTCGAGGCCGGGGCCAAAAAAGTCGGCCTGGACGTGTTCTTTCCCGAGCGTACCCCCCAGGACGCCGCCATTGCCCCGGTGCTGAACGACCGCCGTGTGGTGCTGGCCGACGCGGTACAATACGGTGAACGCATCAAACGCAATCCGAGTTTTAAAGCGGCACACTACGGACTGGTGCTGGTTCCCTCGAGCAGGGAAGGCACCATCCGGCGCAGTCAACTCGCCTTTTCATTGGGAAATGGACTCGAGCCGAGTCTGGCCGCCGCAATGCTGGATTTGCCCCGTTCGAGTTTGAGCACTACCCCTACGCAAATTCGCTACGCCGGACCTCCCGGCTCGAGCTTCCGCAGGCTGTCCTTTGCCGATGTGGTCGCTGGAAATTTTCGCTATTCCGAGGTGCAAAAATTTCCAGCGCTGATTGGAGTCACCGCCACGGGCCTCGAGCGCGACCAACTGTTGACCCCCTACCTCGAGCAGGGCAAGGTTTACGGCTCTCCGCTGCCCGCCCCTGGCGTCGAGGTGCAGGCCCAGATTCTGCACACTCAGCTTCGGGGCGGCTTCCTCGAGCTTCCCTACGCCGTGGTCACACTGCTCGGCGCTGCCTTGATAGTGTTGCTGACCCTGCGTTCCCTGACCTTACCGCTCACGCTGGGTCTGAGCACGCTCACCCTGGCGCTCAGTTACGGGCTGCACCGCCTGAATATCAGCCTGCCCCCAGCGGCGCTGACGCTGTGTTTTCCACTTGCACTTGTCCTGCACAGCGTGCTGGCCCTGCGCGAAGCAGCGGGCCGGGTCGAGGCTCAACTGCGGCGCATGGGCGAAGGCGCGGTACCGCGCCACGCACCGCTGATGGGTCGGCTCGAGCTGCTCGAGCGGGTAGAACAGCGCCTTGCCCTCGAGCGTCAGCAGCTCGATTTACTCATCGGCAACGTCGAGCAACCGCTGTTTCTGACCGATTTGTTCGGCACGGTGCTGGTCAGCAACCCGGTGGGTCAGGAACTGCTGCGCCCCGGTGAGCGCCTAGCCGAGGTACTTCCCCGGCGGCTGCGCCTGGACCCCGAGGACTTCAACCTGCTCGAGGTGCTCTTTGGTTCGGGGCGGCTCGAGCAGGTCACACCAGAGGGCGTGCTCACCCTGACCCGAGTCAGTCAGGGCAATAAAGCGGTGGCGATGGTGGGCATGTTCACCCGCGCCGACCGCTGGGCCGGCATTGCAGTGCACCAGGACCAGAGCACCGAGGAACTGGTCCACTCGATGCGAACCTCGCTGACCAGTTTATTGGGCTTCATGCAATATCTCGAGGAAACCACCGAGGGTAGCAGTAACGAGATTCTGAGCTTGATGCTGCTCGAGGGTCGGCGTATGTCGAGCACTTTAGAGCGTCAAACCAGCCTGGAGCGCACCCGCGAGGATTCTTCGCTCGAGCGCCTGGATTTGGCCGCGCTGGTGCGGCGGGTCAGCGGAACCCTGGCCCCCGCGTTCGAGAAGCGCAACATCGTGCTCAAACTCGAACTGCCCCCGCGCCTGAGCGTGCAGGCCGATGACAAAGCGCTGTGCCGGGTGGTGCTGTGTCTGCTCGACAACGCCACGCGCTACTCGAGCGTGGACACCGAGGTGTGGCTCACCCTGAAACAGAGGGGGAGTCAGGCGCTGCTCGAGGTGAGCGACTGTGGTCTAGGCATCTCACAAGCCGACCAGGGGCGTATCTTTAGCCGACACTACCGCACCGACGAAGCTCGGGCGCGGAGTGTCGAGGGCAACGGCATGAGCCTTTGGACCGCCAAAGAACTGGTTCGCGCCCACGGGGGTGATTTGCTGGTGAGTTCCACTCTGGGCGAGGGCAGCACCTTTACCGTGGTTTTACCCCTGCAAAGTCAACGCTTGAGGGGAGAAATCCAGACTCTCAAACTGACCGGTCAAACTTAAGTTCAGCGCGCGACCAGCACCCTACCCAACTCGAGCTTGCCCAACTCGAGCTTACCCACCCGCTCGAGTTCGCCGCTTGCGTCCCTGGCCAGATAAAGCTCGCTCGAGGTCCAGCGGGCCACCGGAACATCTTCGCTGTGAACCTCGCGCCAGATGCGGCGGTAAGCCCAGGGACAGATGCCCAGCGCCACGGTGAGGTGCGGACTAAAAGCCTCACCGTCAAAGCTCGAGGGTTCTGCACCGGGAATCTCGAGGGCCGCCCGGTGAAACTGACCCAGTTGCGGCGTCTTTTCGACGTCTATAAAGACCGTACTCGAGAAGCGGTCCCACTTGCCCAGCCTCACCTCGAGCGGGGGCAAATGGCCTAAATGACGCTCGAGCGCGGCCATCAGCTCGGTTTCGGAGCCACTCCAGCTAAAGGGAGAGCGTAGGTTGAGATGGGCTTCTCCATAAGCCGCCAGCGAGTGACGCTTTTGAAAGTTTTCTATCCAGCGGCGCAACGGCTGAGGGGGCAAGGCGACGATTCCGTAGAGGGTATCCATACCTAATTGCGGCTATTTTACTCCTTCTCGAGCGGGCTGAACATCCCTTGCAATTCTCATATTCGGGGAAGTTCCTAAATTCACAATTCTCGAGGGGGTTCCCAGAGATACTTCGTGAGGGACAGGCGTCCGTTGGGGCAAGCCACGCCTTCGGCCTCGAGCAGCGCAACTTGTAGCTCACCACTGCCCACCTTGAAGGTGGAAATTTTTCCGCTCGAGCTGACCACCCGTTGCCATGGCAGTTCGGAGTGCTCGAGCAGGCCGTGAAGAACGTGTCCAACGTGACGGGCGTAACCGGGATAGCCGATGAGCGCGGCAATCTGGCCGTAGGTCATCACCCGGCCTGCTGGGATTTGCCCAATCAGCTCGAGGGTAAGGGTCCGCAGTTGGGAAAGGTCTCGAGCGCTCATTCGTAGGCGGAGTCGTGGTCGGGGTGAACGCTGAGCAAGCGCATCCATTCCCTATCTCTGCGAGCAAGAATACGAATCTTCTGCGACGCTCTAAAACTGTAGACGTCATTCTGAGCAATATATTCCCAGCGCAATCCTTTGTCCTGATAAACTTGCTCCCATTCCATCTGGAGTATTTTACGAACCGTTTTGAGAACCTGCGAAATTTCAAGCTTCTCGAGGTTTAGGAAACTGCTCTGAAAGTCGGGATGGTTCCAGTCCACAAGAATGGGCATTTCAAGAAGTCTCGAGTTTGGCAATCATGGCATCTATCTCTTCCAACGTCACCGCTTGAGGAGGATTTTGGGCCATCCACTCGAGACCACGGTTGATTTCCTCCTGTACTCCGGGGGCATACAGCCACTTTTCGTCATGGGGCACGACATCAGCAGTTTTGACAATCCATACACCCTCGCGTTCTTGGGTGACAACCACATGCTGACCTGCCAACTTCTTACTGAGATAAATCTGCCCACCGCTTCCAATGGTCTTGACCTCAGATTTGGGCTTGAAGGATTGAGTCATGGATTCATGATATCACACGACTGAATCAAAACGCCCCGAACTCGAGTGGGGCGTGTCCCGGAACCGCCAGTTCTGCGAAGCGCTCGAGGCCGTCTCGGTCGGGTTTCTCGAGGTGATACCGGAAATTCCATAGATAGTGCTGCACCACGCGGGGCGGCAACCCCAATCGGGCAGCGTGCTCGAGCGAGATATCTGCCAGATGGCCCAGGCCGTAGCGCCTCGAGTCGCGCATGTGCTGCACCAAATCGGGCGGCGGCGGGTTGTTTTTACGGTAGGCCCACACCGCAAAGGTAAAGGGTTTTTCGGTGTGCTCGTACCAACGACTGGATAAGTCGGTCACGGTGACGCCGCCTTTTTGGTGCGGCAAGCGCAGCACCGAACCGGTATCCTCGAGCGGCCCAACCACCTCGTACCACTCGCGCAGGGCGTCATCGCCAATTCGGAGCACGCCCGCGTACCCCCTGGCCAGCAGTTCGCGCACGCTGCCCTCGGAGCGCTCGAGGGTGCACTCGAGGCCGTCGAGCTTGAGCAGCACCTCGAGCAGGGCCACGCTGGTGGCGCTCTGGGTGGTCAGGGCAATTTTGTGGCCTGAAAGCAAGGACCACGGCACAGTGTGAAATAAATTCACGCTGTAGACGGGTCCCAGCACGCTCACCGAGAAATCGGGCAGGGCTGCCAGGGTGTCGGCGTGCCGAACAAACTCGACCGCGCTGATGTTGGCAATATCTACCCGGCCCTCGAGCAAAGCCCCGTTCTGGTCGGTGGGGTAGCCCTGCACAAAGCTCCAGCGCGGCCCCTGCTCGAGCGCGTGCGTGAGGGGCGCGACGTTGGTGTAATGAATCAGTCCCAGGCGGTATGGAGTCACTATTCAACCTGAAGACTGTTTTCTGTACCAAAACCGAATCGTAATAACTCTTTAAAGGAAAGATTCACTTCTTGGAAATCATCGATATTTTGTGCCACAACAGAAAGTTGGTTTATTTCTTGCTCGATTTCATAAATTCGTTTACATAGTTGTTCTATAGATTCCTTTTCCTCACTTGATATGTCATTTTTAGAGAAGAGAGTCTGTTGTTGGCTACCATGTACACTGTAAACGTTGATAGAACTACGTATAAGGTATGACCTTACTTTACCCTTGTCTTCAAGAAACTGCTCGAGCACACGGTTTCTGATTTCCAAACGCTCTCTAAGTTGTTGTTGCATTAAAGTTATAGCCTGTTTTATCTCGTTTCCTGATTTCTTAAAAGTTATATTTTCCATTTTTACTCCACTTTGCTCTTTCACTTCGAGCAGAAACATATTTAGATAGTCATGCGGCAGATTGAATCATGGCTTGAACATAAACCGATCCCTCGACCTGAGAACGGATAGATTCTATGAGTTCACCGCGCTGTTCACGATTCCAGTAAACCTCTCGAGGGACGTAGACATAAACGTAAACGCCCGCCTCAGTTACTTCGGAAAGTTCATAGTCAACCACCACACCGTCGCGCTTTTCCTGCTCGAGAAATTCGACGATGCGGTCAGCGGCCTCGAGCGTACTCTAATAGCGCTCGAGCGCTTCAGGGGTGTTGAACTTGTGCGGCGCGGTCATAGGTTTAGTTTAGTCCGCTGCCTGCAAAGTCTCAAACACCTCGAGTTCGTTATAAAAAGCGTCACGCAAAACCGGAACCCGGCCCGCTCGAGCAATCATGTCAATCATCTTTTGCTTGGAAAGGCCCAGCGGTGAGGTCGCCCCGGCTGCGTGGGCGATGTGCTCTTCTAAAATGGTGCCGTCTATGTCCGACACGCCCCAATCTAAGGAAACCTGCACCAGCTCGGCTCCAATCATCACCCAGTAGCCCTTAATGTGCGGAAAGTTATCGAGGTAAATGCGCGACACCGCCAGATTTCGCAGGTCATCCAGGCCGGTGGTGAACTCGGTTTTGCCCAGGTTGAAGGCCAGCGCGTTGGCGTCGGGCTGAAAGGCCAGCGGAATGAAGCTGTGAAAGCCTGCCCCGTACTCGAGCAGGGACTGGTCTTGCAGGGTCCGCAGGCGGTCCATGTGGTCGAGTCGCTCCTCGAGCGTTTCGATGTGCCCGTATAGCATGGTGGCATTGGTGCGAATGCCCAGCGAATGGGCTTCCTTGTGAATCTCGAGCCACTTTTCGGCGCTGACCTTTCTTTTGGCCACCTCGAGCCGCACCCGGTCGGCAAAAATCTCGGCCCCACCCCCCGGCAACGCCGCCAAACCCGCCGCTTTGAGTTCTTTGAGGACCTCGAGCGTGGGTTTTTTGGCGATAAAGTGGCTCAGGTGCTCGATTTCGGCGGCGGTGAAGGCTTTGACCTGAAGGCCGGGAAAGTTAGCTTTGAGCTTGCTCACCATCTCGGGATAAAAGCTCCAGGGCCGGGTGGGATGGTGTCCACTGGACATGTGCAGCTCGGTGATACCCGGTTCCCACTTTTCGCGGACTTTGGCAACCACCGTATCCGGGTCGTAGTCCCAGGCGCGTTCCTCGTTTTTATGGGCCGCAAAGGCGCAAAAGGTACAGCCCACGTAGCAGATGTTGGTGAACTCGAGCCGCATGGAGTGGACAAAATAGGTCTTGTCGCCGTTCTTGCGTTCGCGCACCAGATTGGCCAGCCTCGAGAGCGCGTTCAGGTCGTGAGTGTGGTACAAAACCATGCCCTCGGCAAAAGTCAGGCGCTGCCCCGCCTCTACCTTGGCGGCGATGGGTAAAAGTTGCGGGTCGCGTATCCATTTCATGAGACTATTTTAGCGCCCCGAGCAGGGCAGCTTGTCCCCATCTCGCCCCACCCTGATACACTCGAGCCATGAAAATCTTACTGGGACTATTGACCGCTTTCACCTTGTCGAGCGCTCGAGCGGGCGACTTGGCTTCGCTCGAGTTCTGGGGGTTTTCCCCGGATGGTCGCTTTCTCACCTTCGAGCAATTCGGGACGATGGATGGCAGCGGGTTCCCGTTCAGCCGTCTGGCGGTGGTAAACGTGCCGGGAAATATCTTTGTGGACTACGCCGAAAAGGTTGTTAAGGAAGGCATCGTCCTGAACGAACGCACCTACACGGCTCAGACACTGGCGCAAAGCTTGAAGCGCACAGGAGTCCGGCGCGGATTGACCGGAACGCTGGTGTTTCAAAAAGGCCCGGTGCTCGAGGGGGACTCGGATTACAGCTTGACCCTCACTTCCGCCGACCTGCCCAAAGCGGCAAAATTTACCCTGGACGGCAAAGACTACACCCTCGAGCTGACGGAGCGTCCCGCACCGCCTATAACAGATGATTGCCGTGAGTACGCTCAGTTCCCGGCGGCGCTGCTCGAGTTGAAACTGTCCTCGGGTGCGACTTCTCGAGTGATTCAGAAGGACGTTCGCCTGCCCAACACCAGGAAGTGCGTCTACAGCTACGGCATCGCCCGGATTTACCGCTACCGCTCGAGCGTGGCGGTGTTTTTGCGGACCCTTTCACCCGGCTTCGAGGGTCCGAACCTGGGCTGGATGGTGGTCACGGGCAAGCTGTAACAAGGGTCCACCTTTCACTCGAAGTGCGTTCTCGAGCCGAACCCTTCAGAAAGGCTTGCGGGTCTTGATTCCACTCTTGAAATCCGCCATTCCTCCAGCGCCCCCGAAGTAGATTTTCTTGTCCTGGCGCACGGTCTGGGTCTCGAGCACCGCCTCAAGGTAAAGCCACGAGCAACAGTCCTGACGGGTGACGTAGGCAAAATCGCGGTACTCGAGCGGGGAAGTATCGTGGTACAACAGTTTGCAAAAGTGACCGGATTCTGGCTTAAAAACCCCCGCCGCATGGATAATTTTGCGTTCTCCCAGGCTCGAGAGGGGTTCCCAGGCCCACATCGCGTCCAGCTCGAGGGCGTTATAGACCGCTGTCCCAGCGGCGTACAGGTTCCAGTTCCAGGCGTGCATCTCGGCGGTCCGCACCTCAACGGTCGCGCCCAGTGCAGCCTGACGCCCAAACTCGAGGTACAGCGCCACCGCGTCTCGAGCAATTTTATGTACCAATTCGCTCGAGATTCCCTGAACCCAAAGGGGAATCATGCCGACGATGTGGTCGTAGCGCCGCGCCTGCTAGACTGAGAGGCCCACGAGGTCCAGCGCTGCCTGCACCTCGAGCAGATGTTTGCCCACAAACTCGCTGTTCATCGGCTCACCGTTCAGGGCAAAGTGCATTCCTCCCTGTTCCTGGAGTCTGTCCAGCTCGAGCGGGGCGGTCAAAATCATGTCGCTGTCCATCAATACAAAGCCCCGTGCGGTGTACTGGGGATGGTCCTCGAGCAGACGGGCCACCCCGTAGGGTTTGTTGGAGGCCGGATAGTGCTGGTCTACTTGCCCGTTGCGAAAGAAGTAGCTTCGGCACAGCTTTGAAAGGTCTTGAGCGTAACTCGAGGGCTGCTCACCCGCGTAAAGCACTACCACGGTAAGTTGCTCGAGCAGGCCCAGTTTGCGAAAATTCTGAATCTGAACCTCTTGCTGCCACAGCAGGTACAGGCTGTCGTCAATCACCGAGACGTAGGACATGAGGTCAGTGTACGAAAAGCCAGTCACTTACTCGAGACATCCCCATTGCACCCTACCCATTGCACGCTGCGCCCTAGATTCTTCAAAGCCGCTCGAGCACAATGAATCCATGATTCCCCCCATTCCCACCCCCACACCAGACCGTCCGGTAGTCGCCGCTCGAGGCATAGAGCTTCGCACCCAGAGCTGGCGCACCGAGGCGCTGCTCAGAATGCTCGAGAACGTGCTCGAGGTGGGAGAGCGCCCCCAGGATTTAATCGTCTACGCCGCGCTGGGCAAGGCCGCGCGCGACTGGCCCTCGTACCACCTCATTCGCAAAACCCTGCTCGAGCTGCGCGCGGACGAAACTTTACTCATCCAGTCCGGCAAGCCGGTGGCGGTCTTTACCACCCACGAGGACGCGCCGCGCGTGCTGATGGCCAACTCGAACCTGGTGGGCCGCTGGGCCACCGCCGAGCACTTCTACGAACTCTACGAGAAAAATCTCATCGCCTGGGGCGGCCTGACGGCGGGCTGCTGGCAGTATATCGGCTTTCAGGGCGTGCTTCAGGGCACCTTCGAGACCTTTGCCGAGGTGGCCCAGACGCACTTCGGAACCGACCACCTGCGCGGCAAATGGGTGGTGACGGCGGGCCTGGGCGGGATGGGCAGCGCTCAGCCGCTGGCCCTGAGTATGCTCGAGGGGGTGTCCCTCACCGCCGAAGTAGACGGGGAACGCGCTCGAGCACGCCAAAAAGCCGGTTTGGTGGACGAGGTGCTCGAGGACTTAGACCAAGCCCTCGAGCGGTGTCAGAGTGCTCGAGCCGCTGGACGAACGCTCTCGGTAGCCTGGGTGGGCAACGCGGTGACGCTGCTTGAAACCCTGCTCGAGCGTGGAATTCTCCCTGATATCGTGACCGACATGACCAGCGCTCACGACGCTCTACACGGCTACCAACCGCAGGGTGTGATGCTCGAGGAAGCGGCCCAGATGCGGGTCTCGAGTCCAGACGAGCTGACCCGGCTTTCCAAAGACACGATGGTAAAGCATGTGCAGGCCCTGCTCGAGTTGAAATCTCGAGGGGCCATCGTGTTCGACTACGGCAACAACCTGCGCTCCCAGGCAAGGGACCACGGCTTCCCTGACGGCTTTGGCATCAAGGTGTTCACCGAGGCGTACCTGCGTCCACTCTTCAGTCAGGGCATCGGACCCTTTCGCTGGGTGGCGCTGAGCGGCGACCCCTCGGACATCGAGTGGATAGACGAACTCCTTCTGCGCCTGTTTCCACACCGCCCCAAAGTGCAGCGCTGGGTGAAGGCGGCGCGGGCCAACGTCCCGGTACAGGGGCTTCCGGCCCGCACCGCGTGGCTGGGACACGGCGAACGCACCCAGGTGGCGCTCGAGGTCAACGCCGCCGTGGCCCGTGGCGACCTCAAGGCTCCGGTGGCCTTCTCGAGGGACCACTTAGACGCGGGTTCGATGGCCCATCCCAACATCATGACCGAGAATTTGCGCGACGGCACCGACGCGGTGTC
>Ga0209100_1001728_pt1 | contig 14384 bp, 15 predicted proteins | sample lystaG_FD_185480 | JGI IMG/M metagenome (GOLD analysis project Ga0209100, IMG submission 185480) | Glacier valley bacterial and archeal communities from Borup Fiord, Nunavut, Canada, to study Microbial Dark Matter (Phase II) -... | ecosystem: Environmental > Aquatic > Freshwater > Ice > Glacier ...
CCCGATGTGGATTCCGGTCCACTCGAGCTACGCGGGAATGGCTCGGGTGAGCAACGTTCGCTCCAAAGCGACGGGCTTTACCTACCGTTCGCTCGAGGACACCCTCAAGCATGTGCTCGAGTGGGACAAGGCGAGAACGGGAGAATTGAAGGCAGGTCTGACCCTCGAGCGAGAACAAGAGTTGATTCGGGCGTGGGGCGCTCGAGGCTGAAGAAAGTGGTTCGACAAGAAAAAAGAGCGCCTACTCGCGCTCCTTCTTTTTCCCGCTCGAGCCTACCGACCTATTTTTTCTCGTTCAGAATGGTAATTCGCCCTTCTAAGGCAGGCTTGGCTTCCTTGAGGTAGCCCATGTACTCACTGAACACGCCGTAGTCGGGCAGGTAGGTGTCCACCCTCGAGCCTTTGGCGTTTTTCAGGCTCTCGAAGCCGTCGCCGCCGCCCGCAATAAAGTTGTTGGTCACAATTTTGTAGCTGGCCCCGTCCTCGAGCGGTTTAAAGCCCGCCGCAACCGTGCCCACCTGCACGTCTGTCACCCTCGAGCCGACAGGTTTGGCCAAATCGAAGCTGTACTTGAGTCCGGCCACCTGCAAGAAGCGCCCCGCTCCCGCTTCCCACTGTGAAACCCCGTTCTCGAGCGAGGCCCGGACCTCGGCTCCGCTCAAACTCATCACAAAGAGGGTGTTGCCGAAGGGCTGCACATCTATCACCTGACCCTGGTTGATGGTTCCCGGCTCGATGCTGGCCCGCACCCCACCACCGTTTTGCAGGCTGATGACGGTGCCGAACTTCTGGGTCTTCCACAGGTTGGCGTCGGCCACTAAGTTGCCCAGGTTGGTTTCGCGCTTGCGAACGTCGGTGCGGTCCCCGTTGAGGCGCACCAGTGCGGTGCCAATGATGGTTTTACGAAAACCCTCGAGCGGTACCAGAAAGGCTTTGATGGTGGCGGTCAGGCGGATGTCGGGTTTGTAGGCTTCGGTCACGGGGTAGACCGTGCCGCGCCAGGTGGTCGGTGCGCCGCTCTCGTCCAGGGTCAGGCGCAGTTGACCGTAGAACTTGCCCCACTCCCAGGCTTGGACCACTAAAATCGGCTTGCCCGCCGCGTCTTTCAGTTCGCTGGGGTACGCGCCCTGAGTGGCGGGAAGCCCGTTTCCGGCGTACTTGCCCAGGGGGGTGTGCGAGTGTCCGCCCACGATGACCGCCACGCCCCTCAGCAGAGGGGCGAGCTTGAGGTCCTCGAGATAGCCCAGGTGCGAGAGCAGCACCACGTACTTCACCCCGCTCGAGCGCAGCGCGTCCACCTCCTTTTGCACGCTGGTCAGAGGGTCCAGAAACTTCACCTTGTCACCCGGACTCGAGGTGATGGGGGTTTCAGGCGTGGTCACGCCCACGATACCCAGTTTCTGACCATCTACCGTCAAAATGGTAGAGGGCTTGATGAGGTCCTTGAGCAGCGGTTCGCTCGAGGCGTCAATGTTGGCGCTGACCACCGGAAAGGTAGCGTTTTTGAGGTAGTCGGCCAGTTGCGCCGGACCGTTGTCGAACTCGTGGTTGCCGATGGTCTGGGCCTGGGTCCCGAAGGCTTCCATGTAAGCCAAATCGGCCAGACCTTTATAAATCATGCCGTAGAGCGTGCCGGTGAACACGTCTCCGGCATCGAGCACCACCGGATTGACCGACTTACGCCGCAGTTCGTCAATCACAGTTTTGATGCGGGCCACCCCGCCGTAAGCGACTTTGTAGTCTTTGCCCGCCGCGTCCTTGCCACTTAGCACGGTTGGCTCGAGGTGGTCGTGGGTGTCATTGGTGTGCAGCAGGGTCAGGCGAAAGCCCGCACTGGCTTCATTCTGGGCTTCGGCCCCGCCACTGACGGTGCTTGCGACCCCAGTGAGGCCGAAGAGTTTGAGCAGATTGCGGCGGCTGATGTTCTGGGTCATGGGGTTCTCCTCGAGCGGCTCGTTTCACATGTTCAACATTGCGCGACTTTTACGACTTCTCAAATCATGACGCTATACCCATATTTTGTCAGCTCGTAACTTGGAATTCAATTGTATAACGGCCACTCCCGTTTTCGAACTCGAGCACCCCGCTAGAATCACCTTCCATGCGTCTCACCGCCTTCACCTTGCCCCACACCCTGTTCCCGCTCGAGGCCCAGAGCCGCCGCCAGCAGCTCGAGAACGCGCTCGAGCCATATCTAAACTTTGTGGAAGCGAGAGCCGCCGATAGGACCGACCTCGAGCGGGTCCACACGCCGGAGTACCTCGAGAAGCTGTTCGGACCGGGCTTAAACCGCCAGGAGGCGCTCAGGCTGGGCTTTCCCTGGACTCCCGAAGTGCTGACTCGAGCGCTGCATTCGACAGGTGGAACCGTTCAGGCTACCGAATATGCGCTCGAGCACGGTCTGGGACCCCATCTAGGCGGCGGAACCCACCACGCCTACCCGGACCACGCCGAGGGCTACTCGCTGTTCAACGACGTGGCGGTGGCGGTGGCGAAACTGCGCGCAAGGGGCGATTTCAGGCGGGTGCTGACCGTGGATTTGGACGTACATCAGGGCAACGGCACGGCAGCGTGTCTCGAGCGTGACCCGTATTGTTTCACTCTTTCCATGCACGGGGCCAACAATTACCCCTTTGTCAAGGCCAAAAGCTCGCTCGATGTCGAGTTGCCTGACGACACCCTTGACGCGGCTTACCTCGAGTATTTGAATCCGGCGCTCGAGCAGGCGTTTGCGTTTAGGCCACAACTGGTGTTTTACATCGCCGGAATTGACGTGCTGGGCGGGGACCGCAAGGGTCGGGTGCGGCTCACGCTCGAGGGATTGCGAAGCCGCGAGGCGCATGTTTACGCTCGAGTGAAAAAGGCGGGTGCAGCGCTGGTGGTGGTTTTAGGCGGCAGTTACAACCGCGACTTCGAGCTGAGCCTGAGTGCTCGAGTGCAAACCTACCGCATGGCGGTGGAGATGTTAGGGCGTTTCCCGTAAAGACCCAGATTTGAGCCAGGTATTGAGTGCTCGAGCCGTCAAACCAAGCATGGATGGGGCCGCGTTCATGCAAATGAATTCAGCTAACTTTATGTGTCGGATAAATTCTGGAAGCACACTGGACTTTTGATGTCCATAACCACAGGAGAAAAGTCGTGACTGCGCCTCTAAAAAGCACACAGATGAAAGCCGCCGTGATGAACGGCGCACACCATATCGAAGTGGGCCAGCTCGAGAAGCCCGTTCCCAAGCGGGGTGAGGTGCTCATACGGGTGGGGGCCAACAGCATCTGCGGCTCGGACCTGCACTACTGGCACGAGGGAAAAATTGGCTCGGCAGTGGTGAGCGGCGCGTTTACCCCCGGCCACGAGTTTGCGGGCTGGATTGCCGAGGGCAGCGGTCTCGAGCATGGTCTGACGGACGGCACGCTGGTGGCGGTGGACCCCGCGCAGCCCTGCCACCGCTGCGAATGGTGTCATCAGGGACACCACAACCTCTGTCCCAACATGATTTTTGTGGGCGGACCCCCTCACCCCGGAGCGATGGCCGAATACATCGCGGTGCCCATTTCCACGGTTTTTCCACTTCCCGAGGGCTTCACCGCGCAGCAGGGCGCGCTGCTCGAGCCGCTGGGCGTGGCCATTCACGCGCTCGAGTTGGCGGGGCTGCGCCCTGGGGCCGACGTGGCCGTACTCGGCGCAGGTCCGATTGGCTTGTACATCGCTCTTCTGGCCCGCATTTCCGGGGCTATGCGGGTGTGCATCCTCGAGCCACAGGAGTACCGCCGTAAGAAGGCGCTCGAGTTGGGGGTGGACCACGCTTTTGAAGGTGTGGCCGAGTACCGCGAATTTACCGGAGGGCGCGGCGCGGATGTGGTGGTCGAGGCCACCACCTCACCGCACGGCCCGCGCCACGCCACTGAAGCGGCCCGCATCGGCGGCAAGGTGATTCTGGTGGGCATTCCCGACGGCGACGAGTTTTCGCTGACCGCTTCGCTGATTCGCCGCAAGGGGCTAACCCTCAAGCTCTCGAGGCGCATGGGGCACATCTACCCCAGGGCCATCGAGTACGTGCGGAGCGGGCGCGTGGACGTGGACGCGATTGTGACCCACAGCATGGCGCTCGAGGACGTGCGCGAAGCCTTCGAGATGCTGGCCGATTACCGTGACGGCGCAATCAAGGTGGTGGTGGTCCCCTGAACGGACTTCTCCAGAAAAATCGGGATATGGGACCTATCCATTCATGCTGCGGTTCCGAATCTATATTTCAGAGACCTTTGGCTGGCGCTCAACCCCTAAAATACGGCTATGAAGCACACCATCCCCGTAGAGTCGTTGGGTGTCGAGGGAGAAATTATGGCCCACGCGGTGGAAGCCTGCGTTCACTGCGGCTTTTGCCTGCCCGCCTGCCCCACCTACGTCGAGTTAGGCGAAGAAATGGACTCCCCACGGGGCCGCATTTTTCTGATGAAAGCGGTGCTCGAGGGTGAACTCCCCCTGTTCGAGGCCACACCTTTCATTGACCGCTGCCTGGGCTGTCAGGGCTGCGTCACCGCCTGCCCTAGCGGCGTGCCTTACGGTGAACTGCTGACTACCTTTCGCGGCTGGAGCGAACCCCAACGCAACAGGTCCGCACCCGAGCGCCTGTACCGCAGCGCCATTTTGAACGTGCTCGAGCGGCCCAAACTATTTCACCTGGGGTCCATTCTCGGGCAACTGGCCAAACCCTTCGCCAAGATTTTGCCCTCCGCATTGAGCGCGCCGCTGGGTCTGCTGCCCAGCAAGGTCAAAGCGATGCAGCCGCTGCCCCACATCATCCCGGCTGAGGGAGTGCGGCGTGCTCGAGTGGCGTTTCTGGCCGGATGCGCTCAACAGTCGCTCGAGCCGAACTTCAACTCGGCCACCTTGCGGGTACTGGCCAAAAACGGCGTCGAGGTGGTGATTCCACAGGGTCAGGGCTGCTGCGGTGCGGCGGCGCTGCACACCGGAGCGCGCGAGGAGGGTCTCAAGTTAGCCCGCAATAATTTGAGGGCCTTCCCTCGAGATGTGGACGCGATTATCTCCAATGCGGCGGGGTGCAGTTCGGGCCTCAAAGAATACCCCCTGATTTTTGAGGGGATGGAGGAGCAAGACGTTGCCCGCTGGTTCGCCTCCAAGGTGCGCGACGTGAGCGTGTTCCTGTCCGAGTTGGGACCGCTGCCGATTCCACAGCCTCGAGCGGGCCTGACCGTGGCCTACCACGACGCCTGCCACCTGGCGCACGCGCAGGGCATCAAACGAGAGCCTCGAGCGCTGCTCAAATCCATTCCTGGCCTCGAGCTGCGTGAGATTGCCGAGGGCGATTTATGCTGCGGCAGCGCTGGAACCTACAATCTCGAGCAGCCTGAACTGGCGGGGCGGCTGGGTCAGCGCAAGGCTAAAAACGTGATTGAAACAGGCGCGGATTACGTGGTAAGCGGCAATATCGGCTGTCATACCCAGCTCTCGAGCCACCTGAACAAACAGGGCAGCCCGATGAAGGTGATGCACACCTTTGAATTGCTGGATTTGGCTTACGCGGGGAAGTTGTGAAGCGCTTTGCGCTTTGCAAACGCCGAACGTCGAACGCCAGGGACGTACCAGACGTTCGACGTTCGGCGTTTGCTATCGGGTATTCGAAACATTTGAAAGATAATGCTCCGTCCCACTGGAGAACCCCATGAACACGCTCGCTCGAGATTTGACCGCCAAAATTGGTGAAAAAAAGGTGTTCTCCAAAATTGGAGAACGTGTGATGTACCGCTACGACGCTATTGTCGTGGGCCAAACCCCGCTGGCGGTGGTGATGCCCGAAACCACGCAGGATGTGGTGAACGCCGTCAAAATGGCTCGAGCGGCAGGTGTGCCCATCGTGGCCAGGGGTGCGGCCAGTGGCCTCTCCGGCGGCGCGGCCCCCTCGAGCGAAAGCGTGGTGGTGTCGTTTACCCGCATGACCCGGCTCGAGATTCGGCCTGAGCGGCGCGAAGCGTGGGCGCAGAGCGGCGTGGTGACGGGCAGCATCAGCCAGAATTCGCGTCCCCACGGCTTAATTTACCCGCCCGACCCGGCCTCGTGGCGCACCAGCACCATCGGCGGCAACTTGGCCGAGAACGCGGGTGGCCCGATGTGCTTCAAGTACGGCGTGACCGGGGATTACGTCAAAACCCTCGAGTTCGTGGACGGCTGGGGCAACGTTCACCAGCTCTCGAGGGATTCTTTTGATTTGGCGGGCCTGCTCATCGGTTCAGAGGGCACTTTGGGCCTGGTCACGTCCATGACCCTGCGCCTGATTGCGCCGCCCAAGTTCTCGCGCACGCTGCGGGCCAGCTTTGCCACGGTGGGCGACGCGGCGGAGGCGGTCTCACAGGCCATCTCGAGCGGTGCAGTTCCAGCCAAGCTCGAGTTCATGGACGGCTCGTGTATTCAGGCCGTCGAGGATTACTTGCACCTGGGCCTTCCGGTTCACGCCGGGGCCATGCTGCTGGTGGATACCGACGGGAACGACGAGGGAACGGTGGAAGAGGAACTCGAGCTGGTCGAGAAAGCCTGTGTGGCACAGGGAGGAACGGTGCAGCGCGCCTCGAGCGCTGCCGAGTCGGACACGCTGTGGCAGGCTCGCCGCTCGGTGTCTCCGGCGCTGGGCCGCATCCGTCCGCAGCGCATGAACGAGGACATCGTGGTACCGCGCTCGAGCTTGCCCCAGGTGGTGCGCGAGGTCGAGGCGCTGGGACTCGAGGCGGGCCTCAAACTGGTGCAGTTCGGACACATCGGCGACGGCAACCTGCACCCCAACATCTTGTTCGACCCCAGAGTCGAGAGTGAGGAGCGGGTTCATGCGCTGGCTTTCGACATCGCCAGGGTCGCCCTAAAGCATGGCGGCGTGCTGAGCGGTGAGCACGGCATCGGCAGCATGAAGCGCCCGTTTATGCGCGAGGCGGTGGACGCCCAGACTATGAAAGTTTTGTGGCGGGTCAAAAATGCGCTGGACCCGCAAGGTCTGCTCAATCCTGGGAAAGTACTGCCAGACGAACTCGAGCCAGACGGACACAAGCTGGGAGCAACACATGCCGGTCATTGAGGTCTCGAGCGCCAATCAATACGCGGTGGTGAGCGGGGACACGCCGCTGCTCGAGGTCTACGCAGCCTTGCCAGCGGGGCTTTACCCGCCCTTTCCGCCTGTGGAGCTGCCAGGAGGTCTCGACGGCCTGATACAGCGTGGCGGCTTCGGACAGAACTTCTTCTTCTCGAGCGAGATTCTGGGCGCTAGCTTCGAGACCTCGAGCGGGGAGGTCGTGCAGGCGGGCGGCAAGACGGTCAAAAACGTGCAGGGCTTCGATTTGGTGCGCCCGCTCATCGGCAGCTTTGGGCGGCTGGGCCGGGTGCGGGAGGCGACCTTGCGCTTGCGTCCGGGTCTGGCCTTCGTGCATGTGGCTAGAGAAGGTACGCTCGAGGACGCACTTTTGCTCGAGCCGCGTTTTGCGTGGCAGGACGGCGCACAGGTTCACGCGGTGCTGTTTGGTCATGCTCGAGCGGTGGCTGCGTTCGAGACGGCGTTTGGTGGTATTCGAGTGAGTGAGTCGCTGGATTACCGCTCGAGGTTTGCGGCGGGTATGGGCGTGGGGGAAGGAAGTTTACGCGACTCGAGGTTCGGCTGGACCGACGGCGATAGCGTGCCGCCGATGCCAGAGCTGTTTACGGCACTCATCGGCGCTATGGCGGGTGGCTCGAGAGGCTAGCTCGAGCTGCTTTCTGATTTCAAGATGACGCTCCGCTCAAGGCAAACTTGACCCTTCCTGCGCTCGAGTCATCCGGCGTGGTACACACTAAAGCTATGAACCTCGTCAAAATTGCTGGCCTTGCGTCCCTGGTCCTCCTCTCGAGCGGGTCCACTTTAGCCGCCAAATCCAAAGTCCCCTCAAACTTCAAACTCAGCCTAGAGCGACAGGCGTGTTACGGCTTTTGTCCGATGTACACGGTCTCGGTGAGCAGTAAGGGATTGGTGACGTACGTGGGCGAGCGCTTCGTCAAGCTCAAGGGAACCTATGAGGCCCAGCTCAGCCCCAGCCAGCTCGAGCGGCTGTGGCAGGCCCTCGAGCGGGCCAATGTATACCAGTACAAGAGCGCCTACACGGCCATGAGCGTGACCGATATGCCCTCGGCCATTCTCAAAGTCAGCGGCTTTAAGCGCAGCAAAACCATCAACCACTATTTTGGAGACAAGTCCGCTCCCGAAAGCCTCATCCGGCTCGAGAACGAGGTGGACGCCCTGGTAGGAACCCGCAAATGGGTAGGAACCGGAATTTACCGGGAGTGACACCCCGTTGCCTTGAAGAAATAGCCATATGAAACTCGAGAAACGACGTCTCGCAGCTATTTTAGCTCATTGCTCGTTGCCAGAGACCCACTGGGTCCCGCTTCAAGGTTGAGCCTCGAGCAAGGCTCCAATCTCACCCTTCCACGGCATCGCCGCCTGAGCGCCCACCGCCCCACAGGCCAGCGCCGCCGCTGCACTGGCAAAGCGCAACGCCCCCTCGAGCGAATCTCCCAGCGCCAACTGCAAGGTGAGCACCCCGGTGAAGGTATCGCCCGCACCGGTGGTGTCCAGTACCTCGACTTTAAAGGCGGGGAGTCTATGCTCGAGCGTGCGCGTCAAGGCCAGACAGCCCTGTGCGCCCAGCGTCACCACCACCAGTTCGGGTCCACGCTCGAGCAGACTTTTTGCGCCCCGCTCGAGGTCCTCTTCCCCACTGAGAACCCCAAGCTCGAGTTCGTTGACCACCAGCACGTTCACGTTCTCAAGCAACTCGGGGGGCAATTCCCGCGCGGGCGCGGCGTTGAGCACCACCTTAACCCCGGCTTGGTGAGCTTTCTCAACTGCCGCCATCACCGTCTCGAGCGGACTCTCGAGCTGGAGGGCCAGATAGGACACCCCGGTCAGGTCAGGAAGGTGCTCGGGCTTGTAGTGGCGGTTGGCCCCACTGGCCACGGTGATGGCGTTCTCGCCGCTGTCGGCCACGCTGATGAGCGCCAGTCCGGTGGGATGGGGCAGCTCGAGCAGGTGAGCGGTATCCACGCCGCTCGAGGCGAACGATTGGCGCACCTGTTGGCCGTAAACGTCGGCCCCCACCGCGCCCGCAAATCCCACCGTGCCCGGTGTACGAGCCGCTCGAGCGGCGGCCACGGCGGCGTTGGCTCCCTTGCCGCCCGGACTGAGCAAGTAGTCGGGTCCCAGCACCGTTTCACCGGGCGCAGCAATATGAGGCACGCGCACGCTGAGGTCCATGCTGGCCGAGCCGAGGATGAGTACTTTGGGCATAGCGTTATTTTGGCACACAGGCTTGTAGAGCAGCGGGTATGGAGCGTCTGCTCGAGTCGGACTGTGTGGAGGGTTTCTTGACTGGCCCTACAGATTCTTCTTGAAAAACGCCACCGAGCGCTCGAGGGCCAAGTTTAAGTTACGGCTGAGGTTGTGGTCGTCGCCACGGTAAGAAAAACTCTGGAAGGGCTTACCCGCCACGCTGAGTTCTCGAGCGAGTTCCTGGTGAAACGTGACCGGAACCTCCACATCCGCCGTTCCTTGATGCAGTTGTAGCGGCCCTCCCAGGCTGCTCAGGTAAGAATTAGGGCTGACCGCCCGCCAGAAGCCGGGATTTTGCTCGAGGGTGCCGAACTTGGCCCGCACTTCCTCACCCTTGCGCCGTAGACTTGCTGGAATGCTTTCCGCACCCGGCCTTCGAGTCCAGCCGTTTTGCAAAAGGTCGTAAAGAGCCACTACTCCGGCCCAGATGACCCCAGCTTTGATAGAGGGGTCCACCACCATCGCCCGCAGGGTCAGGTGTCCACCCATGCTGTGCCCCCACATGCCGATTCTCGAGCGGTTCACTCGAGAGTCCCCCTTCAAACTGGTCGCCGCATTGAGCACGTCCACGGTGTAGCCGGGGTCGTAGTAGCCGCCCACCGCCTCGCCCTGAGAGCCGCCATGACCCCGGTAATCGCTCTTGAGGGTCACGAAGCCTGCTCGAGCGAAGGCGTCTTGGTAGGCCACGTAGCGCTCGGTGGTGCGGTACTCGTTAGGCGGCACGTAACCGTGGTTGAACACGATGGCGGGCCAGCCGCCTTTGGGCGGGGTGCCGCTAGGAACGGTCAGCAGGGCGTAAATCTTGAGTCCATCCGATTGATAGCTCACCACCTGCCGCTTGTAGTTGCTGCCAGCGCTAAGATTTCGCTGCACCGTTAGCGCACTGCCGGGATAACTTCTGGCCCGCATGGCCGCGATGCTCAGCGGACTGCTCGAGGGGTCGGGAAATTTTTTAGCATTTTGAGCGCCGCTCGAGGGAATCAAAAGTGCGCTGATGAGGGATAGGGTCAGAATTTTTTGAATCGTCATCTCGAGAAAGTTTAGGAAATGGGTATGAAGCTTTCGTTCATTGGCGACTTCATTAAAAGGATTTCAGACTCGAATCGTACAGGGCAGACCCCCTCGGAAGGTACGTTGCGAAAAATACTGGCGCAGGTAGCTTTTTGAGAGCCTCAAGCGTGTGGCGATTGCGTTGATACCAGTTCTCTGCCGAGCGTGCTGGTCACTTCATCCTCGGATCGTGCGTGGGGTCGGCGTACTTGGGCGGGCACCCGTTGACCGATGCGTTGGGGCGTAGCTCAAAGTGCCAGGGTTCATTTCTGTATATCTGGCACAGCCCGTACTGGGTGCCGTGCTTGGACAGCCACGCCGCAGCATGGGCGGGTCCAATGTCCACCGCGTCCCCGGAAACGTGAGGAGAGGTGTCCACTGTGGCGACCCACCTTGCCGCTTCCGCTTCCGAGCCGTACTTTGAAACCGCCTCACAAAAAAGCTGATTCTGGTACGCTCGAGAGCGCCAGCCACTGTTGACGAAGAACGTGATGCCGTCGTCAGCGGCGTCCGTTGCGGCGTGGCGGAGGGCACGAAGGAGGTTTGGCTCGAGCTTAGCTACGGCGGGGTATCGGTCATCGAAGACCGTCACGCCGTCAGGGACGACACCGTCAGCCTTGCCAGGTGTACCAGGGCGGGGCGTGAGCGGCGGGGCAGCGATGGGTGATGTTACCGACCAGGACAAGGCCGCCAATGACTGGTAATGGCAGATACCGATAAGTGCCGTGCCGACGACGACAAGGGCCGCGAGCGGAGTCGAGCGTGTAGGGCGGGCGGCTGTTCGTGCTGGCTCGTTGTTGGACATGCTGCCATTCAACACGGCGTGGTGTTATCAGCATGTATGTGGTTTTCGATATGCCAAAGATATGTTCCAGCTTGTAACATCAAGGGTGCATGCGCGTGTTGATTGTCGAGGACGAACTCTATCTGGCAGAAGCCATCCGTGAAGGCTTACGCCTGGAAGCGATCGCCGCCGACATTGCCGGTGACGGTGACACCGCTCTGGAACTGCTGAGCATCAACGCCTACGACATCGCCGTTCTCGACCGCGACATTCCCGGACCCTCCGGTGACGAGATTGCCAGAAGCATCGTCGCTTCCGGGAGCGGCATGCCGATTCTGATGCTCACCGCTGCGGACCGACTGGGCGACAAGACCTCCGGGTTCGAGCTGGGTGCCGACGACTACCTCACCAAACCCTTCGCACTCCGAGAACTCGTGCTCAGGCTCAGGGCACTCAACCGCAGGCACGCCCACACCCGCCCAACCGTGCGAGAAATCGCAGGTCTGCGGCTGGACCCGTTCCGCCGCGAGGTCTACCGCGACCGCCGCTACGTCGCACTGACCAAGAAACAGTTCGCAGTGCTCGAGGTTCTCGTCGCCGCCGAAGGCGGTGTCATCAGCGCCGAAGAGCTGCTGAAACGGGCCTGGGACGAGAACGCCGACCCGTTCACAAACGCTGTACGCATCACGGTCTCAGCCCTACGCAAACGGCTCGGCGAACCCTGGCTGATCGCCACGGTACTCGGCGTCGGCTACCGCATCGTCACAGGGCCAGACACTGAGCCAAACACCGGGCCAGACACCGGGTCAGATATCGGTCATGGGGGAGAGAACGGTGGATAGACAGCCTGGTTTGAGCGTTCGCCTCAAGCTCACCCTCAGCTACGCGGGCTTCGTCATGCTGGCAGGAACCCTACTGCTCGCGGCGGTGTGGGTATTCCTGCTGCGAGGCGTGCCAACCGTTTACCTCATTCCCAGCTTTCCCAACCTCCTGCGCGTTTTCGCCCCTGGCAACTTCGGCCCCGCCATCTTCGGCGCAGCGGCAGCCGCAGTGCTGGTTTTCCTGCTGGTGTTCGGTCTCGTGGGAGGGTGGATTCTGGCTGGCCACATGCTCGCGCCGCTGACTCGCATCACCGACGCCACACGCAGGGCCACGAACGGATCGCTCTCCCACCGAATCCAGCTACCGGGCCACAGAGATGAGTTCCGCGAACTCGCCGACAGCTTCGACACCATGCTCGCGCGGCTTGAATCGCACGTCGCCGAACAGCGGAGATTCGCCGCCAACGCCTCCCACGAACTCCGCACTCCGCTGGCGATTACGCAAACCCTGCTCGAGGTGGCCCGCAACGACCCGAACCGCGACACGAATGAACTCATCGTCCGCCTTCACGCCGTCAACACCCGAGCGATTACCCTCACTCAAGCCCTCCTCCTACTCAGCCGCGCCGACGGGCGGTCCTTCACTCGAGAACACGTTGACCTGTCCCTCATCGCGGAAGAAGCCACCGAAACGCTCCTCCCCCTCGCCGAAAAACGCGGCGTCACCCTCGAGACCTCTGGCGACACGACCCCCACCCTCGGCTCACACGCGCTCCTGCTGCAATTGAGTACGAACCTGATGCACAACGCCATCGTCCACAATCTGCCTGAACAGGGCAGCGTGTGGGTCAGTACCCGCGTTCACCCCCAGGGTGTGATGCTCACCGTCGAGAACACGGGCGAGAAGCTCACACAGGAGTTGGTTGCCACGCTTCTCGAGCCGTTTCAGCGCGGTGCCGAACGCACACGCACCGACCACGCCGGGGTCGGCCTCGGTCTAACCATCGTGGGCAGCATCACCCAGGCACACAACGGAACCCTCACCCTCACCCCTCGAGCGGATGGAGGGCTACGCGTCATCGTGCAGCTTCCCGCCGCGCCACCGCACATGGGCAGATAAGGATTAGGAGAATGGCCGCACGCCCCAGAAGAGGAGTCAAGAATGCGTTGAACTGTGTGTTGGATTATTAAAAAGACTTCAGGCTCGAGCGCAAGTTAAAGAAATAAAAAAAGCTCGAGCCTCTCGACTCGAGCCTTCCCTGAAGTCTGAAAACTCAGACCTCGAGCACCTTGCGACCATCGTAAAACCCACACGACGGGCAGATGTGGTGCGACTGCTTCATGGCGCGGCAGTTGGGGCAGGCACTCAGGTTGGCGGGAACCAGAGCGTGGTGGCTACGGCGCATGTCGCGCTTGGATTTGCTGGTTTTCTTCTTGGGAACGGGATGCTTGGCCATGCTGGATTACCTCGGAATATCTGGGACGATTAAGCGTATGCTCGAGCACAATCTACTCGAGTCGTGGCTCAGGCGGCTTGGGTCTTCTGGGCGGCGCGAACGCTGCTGATGATAGCGGCAAACGTTTCGGGTTCGCGGGCGGCCAGGTCGGCCAGAATCTTGCGGTCCAGCGTGATGTTGGCCAGTTTGAGTCCGGCGATGAAGGTGGAGTAGTTCATGCCGTGCAAACGCGCTCCGGCGTTGATGCGCTGAATCCACAGGCGGCGGAAATCGCGCTTCTTGTTGCGGCGGTCCCGGTACTCGTAGGTTGCGGCGTTGAGCAGCGTCTGGAAGGCGTTCTTGTAGTTCTTGGAACGGGTTCCCCAGAAGCCCTTGGCCTGCTTCAGGGTCTTCTTGTGACGGCGACGGCGTACAAATCCGGTCTTGGCGCGAGGCATTTACTTCACCCCCATCAGTTTCATACGCTTCCACTCGCTCTTGGCGAGAATGAAGCCCACACCCATGTTGCCGATGGCGGTTCCACTCTTGCCGGTGTTCTGGTGGCGCTTACCACTTTTGAAGGCCATGACCTTCCCGGTGCCGGTAATCTTGATGCGGCGCACTGCCGCCTTCTTGGTCTTTTGCTTGGGCATGAATTCTCCTGAGACCTTCCCTCGAGCACGCATCACTGTGTGGTGATAGGCCGGGTGAGTCCGAGAACCGGGGTCGGGTCTTTTGTTGAAAAAGAACCAGTTGAGTACCTCGGTCCTGCTCATAAAAGCAGCATTAAAAGTGTACCGCAATTCTCGAGCGAAGTCAAAAGTGCGCTCGAGGTCGGGTGTAACTCAGATTTGCGGGGTGGATAATGGGGCATGACCCGAGTCGAACCCCAGTGGGTGCAACACATGCGAGAAGCATTGGAAGAGTTTGTGCAA
>Ga0209100_1001735_pt1 | contig 14362 bp, 7 predicted proteins | sample lystaG_FD_185480 | JGI IMG/M metagenome (GOLD analysis project Ga0209100, IMG submission 185480) | Glacier valley bacterial and archeal communities from Borup Fiord, Nunavut, Canada, to study Microbial Dark Matter (Phase II) -... | ecosystem: Environmental > Aquatic > Freshwater > Ice > Glacier ...
GACACCCACTCGAGGCAATCTTACGGTTTTTCCCGCCCGCTCGAGCCTAAAATAATCCCACTATGCGGACGCTTATTCTGATTGGCCACGGCTCTCACCTCAACCCAGATTCGGGGGTGGCCGTTTACGAGTACGCCGACCTGATTCGCAAAACTGGGCTTTTCGACGAGGTGCTCGAGGGCTACTGGAAAGAGGAACCCTCGCTGCGCCAGGTGCTGCGCTGCGCCAAATACACCGACGTGACGGTCATTCCCATGTTCATCAGTGAGGGCTACTTCACCGAAAACGTGATTCCTCGAGAGATGGGCCTGGGTCATCAGGGTCCGGTGCCCAAAGAAGGCATCGTGCGGCAAATTGGCGGGCGCACCGTGCGTTACACCCTGCCCTACGGCGTTCACCCCAGCATGAGCGAACTCATCGTGGCCCGAGCACACGAAGCGTGCGCGGACATCTCGAGCCAGGATACCGGCTTGTTCATCATCGGGCACGGCACCACACGCAACAAGAACTCGAGCCGGGTGGTGTTCGAGAACCGCGACCGCATCCGCGAGATGGGCGTTTTCGGGCAGGTCGAGGTGTTTTTCCTGGACCAGGAACCCAAAATTTCGGGCTGGCAGGATGTGTTCAAGACGCCCAAAGTGGTGATGATTCCCTTCTTCACCGCCGAGGGATGGCACACCCAGGAAACTATCCCCGAGGATTTGGGACTCGAGGGCCAGGTCACGATTTTCCCGCAGCACACTGCCTTTTACGGGATGCCAGTGGGCACGCATCCGAAAATTACCGAGGTGATTGCCCATGTGGCCGAGGAAGCGCACGGGCTGGGCGCGAACGGGGATGGCGGCGACCTCGAGCCGGAGCAGAAGAAAACCTGGAACGAGGTGCTCGAGCGGGCCAGAGCGGGCTTCAGAATCGGTGAGATACAAATCACGCCCATCGCCGGACTTTTCGAGATGCGCCCCATCTTGGACGTGGGCCGCGACGACCTGGAAAAGCTGGCGACCCCAGAAGGCGTGCGCCACAAGGTGCGCCGCGATGACTCGGGCACCTACCGCCCGGTCCATACGCTCCGCAACCTGCCGCGCGGCTGGGTGGCGCTGCTGGGTGAGCAGGATTTGGCTCGAGCGATTCACTACCTGTATCCAGCGGTGGTCGAAGAAGCGTTTGCCTTTGAAAAGGGTGAGCAGCACGTCACCCCGTGGGCCTCGAGCGCGGGCCGTCAAACCGGAATTTACGGATTGGTGCAGCAGGCAAACGAGGAAGAAGTGGCCGAGATGGTGCGAAAAACCTGCTCGAGTTGCCTGAAGACCCCGCTGTGGCACGGGCAGACGCTCGAGAAGACGTTTTTTCAAGGCGTCCCTGGCGGTATTCCCTGTCCCGAAGCGTGTACCTTCGTGGTGGCCGAGCTGCGCGATGTGGTGGGTGAACGGCTCGAGCGCGAGGAACAGGAAGCGGCAGCAGCGGATTGACCTTCTCGAGCCGTTCGAACTCAAAAAGGGCGCACCACACGGTGCGCCCTTTTTGCTAGAGATGCTATACGGATTCCGATTGATTCCGTTAAGTGCTACGCTACGCACACCACTACACAATCAGAACCGTACTTTTTCCTATCCGCTCCGCTGGAAATATCCTCTAATACTTTACGGATATTTCCGGAACCTGTATTAAACTTCAAGCCTCGGTGGGTTGATTCACCTCGAGCCGGAACATGAACTTGGTCACTTCGGCCTTGAGCTTGTCAATCATCTCGTTGAACATGTTGGTGGCCTCGAACTTGTACTCCTGGAAAGGGTCGCGCTGGCCGTAGCCGCGCAGTCCGATGCCCTGGCGCAGCACGTCCATGCCGTGTAAGTGCTCCTTCCAGTACTGGTCCACCTGTTGCAGCAACACGTAGCGGCTCACCCCGGAATACAGGCCGCTGCCCAGCTCGTCTTTGCGGCTGTCGTGCGCGTCGGCGGCGGCCTCGAGCAGCTTTTTGTGGCCCTCGTCGCCGTTTCCAACCTTCAAAGTCTCGTAATCGAAGTGCTCGAGCGCGGGAATCACGTCACTGAACGCAACCTTGAGCTTTTCCAGGTCCCAGTCAATCGGGGCGGTCTCGAGCGGCGCGAATTCGTAAAGGGTGTTCTCGACAAAATCGCCAATCATGCCTTCCACGCTTTCTTCCACGTCCAAATCCTGCCCCAGCAGCACCTCGCGGCGCTGGGCGTAGACCACCTCGCGCTGCTTGCTCATCACGTTGTCGAACTCGAGCAGTTGCTTGCGGGTGCTAAAGTTGCGGTCCTCGACCCTGGCCTGCGCCTTTTCAATCGCGCCGGTGACCATGCGCGCCTCGATGGGCTGGGTGTCGTCCATACCCAGGCGGTCCATCATCGCAATCATGCGCTCGTTGGCGAACAGACGCATCAGCTCGTCCTCGAAGCTCACGTAAAAGCGGCTCGAGCCGGGGTCGCCCTGGCGTCCGGCGCGCCCCCGAAGCTGGTTGTCGATGCGGCGCGACTCGTGGCGCTCGGTGCCGATGATGTGCAGACCGCCCAGTTCCTTGACTTTGAGGCGGTCCTTCTCGGTTTGCTCACGCACCATGAGCAGTTCCTCGATGAGGTCGTGCGGAACCTGAACCGCTTCGCCCAGCGCTCGAGCGCTGCTTTCACCGCGCATGACGGACTTGACGAAGTTCTCCACACTTTCGTCGTACCTCGAGAGGCCAATCCCCTCGAGCCTATCTCCCATATGAAACTCGGCGTTGCCGCCCAGCATGATGTCGGTGCCGCGTCCGGCCATGTTGGTGGCGATGGTCACGCCGCCAAGCCGCCCCGCCTGAGCCACGATTTTGGCTTCCTGCTCCTCGAACTTGGCGTTGAGCACCTGGTGCTCGATGCCCTCGGCTGTAAGCATCTCGGAAAGCAGCTCACTGATGCGGATGCTTACCGTACCCACCAGAATCGGGCGTCCCAGCGCGTGAATGGTCTTGATTTCCCCCACTACCGCGCCAAATTTGCCGTTCGCGCTGCGAAAAATTACGTCGTCGTAATCTTTACGGATGGTGGGCAGGTTGGTGGGGATGGTCAGCACGTCCACCCCGTAGATGTCAATAAACTCCTTCTCCTCGGTTTTGGCTGTGCCGGTCATGCCGCCGAACTTGTTGTACAGCTTGAAAAAGTTCTGGTAGGTGATGGTGGCCAGGGTCTGGTTCTCGTTCTCGATTTTGACCCCTTCTTTGGCCTCGATAGCCTGGTGCAGCCCTTCGCCGTAACGCCGTCCCGGCATGGCCCGCCCGGTGAACTCGTCCACGATGACAATCTCACCCTTGTCGTTGATGAGGTAGTCCTTGTCGAGGTGGTACAGCTCATTGGCCCGCAGCGCCTGCACAATCATGTGCGCTTTGGCCATGTTCTCGGCGCTGTACAGGTTATCCAGACTGAGCAGCATCTCGACCCGGTTGATGCCGCCCTCGGTGAGGTGAATGCCCTTGTTTTTCTCCTCGACGGTGTAATCCCCGGTTGGCTCGAGCCGCTCTCCGGGCACGGCGGGTTCACCGCGCTTGAGCCGCCGTACCAGTTTGGCTAACAAGTAGTACTGGTCGGTGGCCTTCTCGGCCTGCCCGGAAATGATTAAGGGCGTGCGTGCTTCGTCAATCAGGATGCTGTCCACCTCGTCCACGATGGCGTAGTTGAGCGGCGTGTCTGCGCGCAGCACCAGTTGGTCGGGCGACTGGGCCATGTTGTCGCGCAGGTAGTCAAAGCCCAACTCACTGTTGGTCACGTAGGTGATGTCGCAGGCGTAAGCGGCCTTGCGCTCATGCGGCTGCGAGTAGTGCTGGATGAGGCCCACGGTGAGGCCCAGGGCGCGGTAAACCAGACCCATCTCCTCGGCCCCGACCTTACACAGGTAGTCGTTGACCGTGACCAGGTGGCACCCTTTGCCCTCGAGCGCGTTGGTGGCCAGCGCCAGGGTGGCGACCAGGGTTTTGCCTTCGCCGGTTCTCATCTCGCCGATGCGGCCCATGTTGAGCGCCGCCCCGCCGATGAGCTGCACGTCGTAGTGGCGCTTGCCAATCGAGCGCTTGGCGGCTTCGCGCACCAGGGCAAAGGCGCGCACAATCACGTCGTCCACGGTCTTCTGACCGCTCTGAATCAGGGCGCGCAGGGCCATGAATTCGCCCGCGAGGTCCTCGAGCGCCTCCATCTCCGGCTCGAGCTTATTGGTGGATTCAACGATGGCGCGGCGCAGTTTGGCCACATCTCTGGGGTTTTTATCGAATACTTTCTGTAGGACACCGAACATAGTTTTCACAGTATACGAGGATTGCTGACCGTGGAATGGGAATTGAATCGGACGGGGGTTGGGATGGCGAGCTTTGAATGCCTATCGGGTCGGACTGCTCGAGTGAGTTGGTCAAATAAGCGGATTTCGTCCAGGATGTGCCGTTGTGCTCGAGACTTTTGTGAATGTTAAAAGAACGACGAGAATTCAGACCCGTCTGAATCGAACTCGAGGGGCAAAGCATTTTGAGCCTCACCCTACGAGTTCTCGAAACCCGCTTGGAAGAAGTTGGAATCTCGTGGGCATCCTCGAGCGTGTTCCAAAAGGGAAGAAATTTTTTATCTCCAGAGAAGGTTCGAGCAAAATAGGTCGCCTCACTCGAGCAGCAGCGCCCTCTACTCGAGCGCCCTTACGTCAGAGGTAGGCCAAAATCCTGGGCAATGAGTCGCGCGGTCATTTTGGCCGACATCATCACGCTCGGGGTGCCCGCGCCCGGTTGCGCCCCCGCGCCCACCATGTAAAGTCTCGAGATGTCCTCGCTGCGGTTGTGGGGCCGGAAAAAGGCCGACTGAATCAGCATCGGCTCGGGTCCGAAGGCGTTGCCTAGATAGCTGTTCAAGGTGTGCTCGAAGTAGTCGGGGGTGATGAAGCTCGAGTAGGTCAGGCGCTCGAGCAGGCCGGGAATGTAGCCCTGCTCGTCCAGAAACTTGAGAATCTTTTGCACGAAAGGTTCACCGATGAGGTCCCAATCCAGTCTCGAGCCGTTGTGCGGCACCGGGACCAGCGTGTACGCGGCGTGGTGTCCGGGCGGGGCCATGCTGGGGTCGGTGAGGGTGGGTACGTGCAAATACTGCGAAAAGTCTTTGGCCAGCACCTTGCTCTTGAAGATGTCCTGAAGCAGCCCCTCGTAGCGCGGCCCCAAAATGATGTTGTGGTGGCGCAAATCGAGATCTAACCCGTCGGCGCGAAAGCCGAAGTAGACCACCACTAGTGACATGCTCTGCTGGGTGAGCTTCACTCGAGCGTCCATCTGCCACAGGCGGTACTCGTCGGGCACGAGCTGGCGGTAAGTGTTGGCGTAATCGGCGTTGGAAATCACCAAATCGGCCTCGAGCGTTTCCCCGGATTTGAGCGTGACGCCCCTGGCGACCCGTTTGCCGAAGCGCCCGCTGGGTTTCGCGCCCGTTTCACTGGTGATGACGAGCTTGGATACCTCGGATTCATAGCGAATTTGGCCGCCTAGCTCCTCGAACTTCTGCACGAAGCCGCGCACCAGAGCGCCGGTGCCGCCCATAGCGTAGTGAATGCCCCAAGTTTTTTCCACAAAGTGAATCATGGCGTAGATAGCGGGTACGCTGAGTGGGTTTCCGCCCACCAGCAGCGTCTCGAAAGAGAACACCTGCTGCATCTTGGGCGACTTGAAGTATTTGCGGGTGAAGCTAAACAGCGTCCGCACCGCATCTAACTTGAGCAGGTCAGGCACCGCTTTGAGCATGGTCCCCACATCGCCAAAGTGCGTGTAGCCCAGCTCGAGAAAGCCGCGCTCGAAGATGGCCCGCGCGTCGGTGTGAAAGCGCTCGTAGCCCTGCAAATCCTCGGGGGCGAGCTGCACAATCTGCGCTCGAGTCGAAACCGGGTCGCCGTCGTAGTCAAAGTAGGTTTTATCGTCGAAATAAATGCGGTAAAACGGCGCAATCGGCACGATTTGCACGTATCTCGAGGTGTGCGGACCACCGCTGACCCCGCTTCTCACCCTCGAGTCTTCCTGCAAGATGCTCTCGGGAAAGTCCGGCTGACCCAGCCCTGAGTGTCCGCGCTCGAGCGAAAACAGTTCCTCGATAAAGTGTGGCACGGTGATGACGGTGGGTCCCATGTCGAAGGTGTAGCCCTGGGCGCGGCGCACGTAGGCGCGGCCCCCCGGCGCGTCGAGCTTCTCGAGGATGGTGGTGTCAAAGCCCAGGCTTTGCAGCCGGATGCCCAGGCTCAGCCCCCCGATTCCTGAGCCGATGATGATAGCTTTTTGACCTGTTTTGCCCGCGCTGTTGTGAACCGGGTTCTTGCTCATGGCTAAACTCATAGGGACAGAGTTTAGCGCTCGAGTGGGGGGGGAACCTCGGTAAAGGTCACAGGACCTAGCTCACAGGCTCGAGCGCCTCGCCAAGCTGATACCCCCTGGCCAGTTTGCGGTAAGCCTCCACCTGAGCGGTTTGCCAAGCGGGAGACTGACCCAGTTCCTCGGCCAGAATCTGGGCCACGCGGGGCGCGGCCTCGCTGCTGGCCCTGGCGTTGATGAGCAGCGCCCGTGTGCGCCTGGAGAGCACGTCCTCCACGGTTCTGGCCTGCTCCTTTTGCGCGGCCCAGCGCACCTCGGCCTCGAGATAGGGGAGGTCGGGATGTAGGGGATGACCCGACCCCTCGAGCGCCAGCAGGTGCGGTGCGTCGGTGCCGTAGACCTTGAGCGGCTCGAGCGCGGGCGCGTCAGAGTAACCGTGCAGTTTGAGCTGCGCGGTGCTGGCGGGCAGCGCGGAAAGTCCGGCCACCTCGAGCGCCCGGTCCACCGCGTCTTGCCCCATCTTGCGGTAGGTGGTCCACTTGCCCCCGGTGATGGTGATTAAGCCGCTGTTTGAGACCCGGAGCGTGTGGTCTCTCGAGAGCGCCGCCGTTCCCGCCACGCCCTCGGCCTTGACCAGCGGGCGCAGGCCCACGTACACGCTCCGCACGTCGTCCGGGGTGGGGTCGTGCTCGAGGTAGAGCGCAGCGTGCTTGAGAATGAACTCGATTTCCTGCGGCTGGGCGCTCGGCTCGAGTGAAGCTTTTTCCACCGGAGTGTCGGTGGTACCAATCACCACATGGTCGTGCCACGGCACCGCGAAGAGCACGCGCCCGTCGTCGGTGCGCGGCACCATCACCGCGCTGTCACCGGGCAAAAACTTCTTGTCCACCACGATGTGAACGCCCTGGCTGGGCGAGAGCATGGCCGCTACCCCCGGCTCGTCCATCTCGCGCAGCGCGTCCACGAACACCCCGGTGGCGTTGACCACCGCTTTGGCGCGCAGCTCGAGCGTTTCCCCAGTTTCGCTGTCGGTAGCAAACACGCCTGCAACCCGGCCCCCAATTTTGACCAGTCCGGTCACGGGCGCGTAGTTGAGCGAGGTCCCGCCCAAATCCTCGAGCGTGAGAAGGAGGGCCAGGGCAAGCCGCGAGTCGTCGAACTGGCCGTCGAAGTACAGTACCCCGCCGCGCAGCCCTTCGCTTTCTAAGTTGGGAACCCGCTCGAGCGCCTCCTCCTTGCTCAAAAGCTGGGTGCTGCCCAGACCCAATTTCCCGGCCAGCACGTCGTAGAGCTTGAGGCCCACCCCGTAGTACGGCCCGGCCCACCAGTCGTAGGCTGGAATCACGAAGCCCAGGTCGCGCACCAGATGGGGCGCGTTTTGCCGCAGCAGGCCGCGTTCCCTCAGCGCCTCGCGCACCAGCCCGATGTTGCCCTGCGCCAGATAGCGCACCCCGCCGTGAACGAGTTTGGTGCTGCGGCTCGAGGTGCCTTTGGCATAGTCAATTGCCTCGAGCAGCAGGGTTTTAAGGCCCCGCGCCGCCGCGTCCACCGCCGTGCCCAGTCCGGTGGCTCCGCCGCCCACTACGATGACATCCCAGGTTTGAGTTTCACGTATCGTTTTCAAAAGGTCTTGACGCTTCATGATTGGGGGTCCTTTCGCTCGAGCAAGTTTTAAGCCCAGTTTAGCGGGTGAGGATGAGGAGCTTTGTACTCGAGGGGAAGATTGAGGGTTTAGTTGTGGCTCGAGTGCCTGAGTTTTGCGCCTCCGGTGGGTTATTAGTAGTTGGTTCTTGGTAGGTTTGTGGTTGAACGTCGAGAGCAAACCCTTCAAGCACCCATAACTAAGAACCCGCGAGCAGGCCCGGTAGGTGCCGTTTTGCTCAAGACGCGAGCAGGCCCGGTAGGTGCCGTTTTGCTCAAGACGCGAGCAGGCCCGGTAGGTGCCGTTTTGCTCAAGACGCGGGCAGGCCCCAGGGGGTGCTGCTTTGCCCAAGACAGCCGGAGGCGTTTTGTTTCACTCTCCTACCCCTGCTCCCACGCCCTCGAGCGCTTGACCGCTTCGTGCCAGCGTTCGAGTTTAGCGTCCCGTTCCCCGGCGGGCATCTTCGGGGTGAACCTCGCACCCACCTGCCACTGGGCCGCAATCTCGGCCTCGGATTCCCAGAAGCCCACCGCTAAACCCGCTAGATAAGCCGCGCCCAGCGCCGAAGTTTCGGTAATTCTGGGCCGCACCACCTCCAGGCCCAGCACGTCGGCCTGAAACTGCATCAGCAGGTCGTTGCTCGAGGCCCCGCCGTCCACCCGCAGCTCGAGCAGGGGAACGTCGGCATCCCTCCGCATGGCGTCTAAAACATCGGCTACCTGAAAAGCGATGCCCTCGAGCGTGGCCCGTGCGATGTGACCCCCGGTGCTGCCCCGGCTCAGCCCCTGAATGCTGCCCCGCGCGTAAGGGTCCCAGTACGGCGCGCCCAACCCGGTGAAGGCCGGAACCAGATACACCCCGCCGCTGTCTGGCACGCTGAGCGCCAGAGATTCCACGTCGCTCGAGTGGGCAATGATTTTGAGGCCGTCGCGCAGCCAGCCCACCGCCGCGCCCGCCATGAACACGCTGCCCTCGAGCGCGTAGGTCGTGGCCCCAGCGCGCCGCCAGCCCACCGTGGTGAGCAGCCGCTGACTCGAGACTTTGGCGGTGCTTCCGGTGTTGAGCAACATAAAACAGCCCGTGCCGTAGGTGTTTTTGACCATCCCCGGCTTCAGGCAGACCTGACCAAAGGTGGCGGCCTGCTGGTCCCCGGCGATGCCGGCAATGGGGATGCGCGCCCCGAACAGCCCGTCGAAGGTGTGCGCGTAGACCTCGCTCGAGCTGCGAACCTCGGGCAGCAGCGCCGCTGGAATGTTCAGCAGCCCGAGCAGCTCTGGGTCCCAGCCCCCGGTGTGAATGTTGTAGAGCAGGGTTCTCGAGGCGTTGGACGGGTCGGTGACGTGGCACGCCCCATCGGTGAGCTTGAACAGCAGCCAGGAATCCACCGTGCCGAAGCACAACTCGCCCTGCTCGGCCCGCTGGCGCGCCCCTGGAACGTGCTCGAGCAGCCAGGCCAGCTTGGTGCCGGAAAAGTAAGGGTCGAGCAGCAGGCCGGTCTTGGCTTGAAAATTAGGCTCGAGGCCCCCCTGTCTCAAGGTTTCGCACAGCGGCGCGGTGCGGCGGTCCTGCCACACCACGGCGTGGTGCAGCGGCTCCCCGGTTTTGCGGTCCCATAGCAGCGTGGTTTCGCGCTGGTTGGTGAGTCCGATGGCGGCGACCTCCGAGGCCCGCACCCCGGCCAGGGTCAGGGCCTCGAGCGCCACCCCCGCCTGCGAGGACCAAATTTCGAGCGGGTCGTGCTCGACCCACCCCGGCTGAGGAAAGTGCTGCCCGAACTCTTTTTGCGCGAACGAAACCACTCGGCCTGCGTGGTCGAAAAGCACCGCTCGAGACGAGGTGGTTCCCTGGTCGAGTGCAAGGATGTAAGACATGTGCGCCTATTTTAACCGCTCTTCGAGCAGGGTGAAAGTTTCAGATTAAATAAACGATGAGAAGGCAACTTGGCTTCATCAATACTTAATTCATTCTCAAATGCGCTCGTTTTTGGAGAGCTTACAATCTCAGAAAGCGCCTCTCATCTTTAGACATTTCACATTTTATAGACCTGTCCTATGACGGGGGTTCTCGAGCACATGTAGGTCAAAGCACTTTGACGGGTGAGCTTAAACTGAGAGCGAATGGCCTGTTTTCCTATACAACGCTCAGAGAGAGGGATTATCGTCTGGCTTAGTTAGGTGTTAGCAGAATAAACACCCCAGAACTCACGCCCAAGCCGCCTCGAGCAAAGATTCGGGGCCATTCAAACAAATCATGCGCCGCAGGTCGCCGTAGTCACTCGAGCGACGCTGCTTTTACTGATTTGTTCTAGAAGTTTCATGAGGTTCTATGTCTTTAAACGCACTCCGGTGTAGTTTCGCCGCTCTGCTTGGTCTCGGTGCCACTGTATTTTCCCTCTCGAGCGCTCAAACCCCGGTGCTCCCCGATGTTTCACTAGCCGAACGGGCCATCGAGCCGGTGGCCGAGCCGACGGCGGCTGCGGTTCTTGCTCCGGCACCCAAGTCGTTGGTTTCGGACGCGGTGTCTGCGAAGATAATGCCCGCCAAAGCAACACTGGTCAAGCCCAGCGTCAATGTGCCCGGTGATGCGCCCAACAAAGCGTCGGTGGCGGTGACTCCGGTCAAGCCCTCGAGCGTGCCTGCACCCAGCAAACCTGTATCTAGCAAACCTGTATCCAGCAAACCCGCACCCAGCAAACCTGACGCCGGTAAAGTGATTATCGCTGCCCCGCCTGCCAAGCCCTCGAGCGTTCAACCTGCGCTCAAGCCCACCACAACCGTGCGCGACGTGCAAGCCTCGAGCGCGCGCAGCTATGTGGTGCGCTCCACGGCCTACAACAGCACTCCGGGGCAAACCGATGGTTCACCGCACATCACGGCCACCGGAACCCGCACCCGTTTTGGCGTGGTGGCCCTGTCCCGCGACCTGTTGAGCTTCATTCCTTACGGCAGCCGTATCCGCATTCAGGACCTGAGCGGCACGAGTTACAACGCGATGCTGGCCAACACCGTTTTTATCGTCGAGGACACCATGAACGCCCGGATGTGGCGCAAGGTGGACGTGTGGATGGGCACCCGCAGTCAGGCCTTGAACTGGGGAAGCCGTTCGATTCGCATCACCGTGCTCAATTGAGCACACCGTACATTCGCTCGAGCGCGGGGGTTCTTCGGAACCTCCGCGCTTTTCTTGGCACTAGACTGCTCGAGTTTATTGGAGCCATTCCGAAAGCGTCATAGGGTCTGATAGCATCTCTGTATATATGGACTTCCGGTAAAAGTCGCCGGAAGACCTGTTGCTCGTTCACTCTTACTCGTTCCACTGTCTTGAGCAAAACGGCACTTAACGGGCCTGCTCGCTCGGTCAAAAGCGGGAGGCGGGACGGCCCGCCCCCACTTTCGCTGGAGGTCTCATGGACAAGAAATCGCTGGTCGGGCTGCTCGAGCGCACCGCCGAGGTGCTCGAACTCATCGGAGAAAACCCTTTCAAGGTCAAGAATTTTATGAGTGCGGCCAGGGCGCTCGAGGAGGATTCGCGCGACCTATCCGAACTCGAGGCTTTACAGTTCATCGGCGTTCCCCGGCTGGGCAAACCGCTGGCTCAAGCGATGATGGACGCGCTCAAAACCGGCGAGTTCGCGCCGCTGCTCGAGGCGGCCCGAGATGTGCCCCCTGGCGTGCTCGAGATGTTTGGCGTGCGCGGAATCGGGGCCAAAAAGATTCGAGTGCTGTGGGACGCGGGTATCACCTCGCTCGAGGAACTCAAAAGCGCGGCTGAGGCGGGAAAAGTGGCCGCGCTCAAGGGCTTTGGCCAAAAGAGCGAAGCGACCATCCTCGAGAACGTGCGGTTCGCCCTCGAGAGCGCCACCCGTCACTCCATCGCCAAAGGGCTGGAAGTGGCCCGGACCCTGCTCGAGCACTTGGGGGACTTCGAGCCGCGTGTGCTGGGCAGCGTGGGGCGCGGCCTGGAGACGGTGGGCGACGTGGACCTCAGCGTGACGGGTTCGAGCGAGGCGGTGAGGAGTGTGCTCGAAATGCTCTCACCGCTCGAGCATCCCAATCTCGAGCATAAAAGTTACCCCACTTGGAGCGGCACCCTGAGCCGGGTGCGCTTCGAGGTGGCCTACTCAAGCGCGGAAAACCGACCCGTGACCGACGCGCTGCTTTCGGGGTCCGCCTGGGCCGATTTCCTGCTCGAGCGGGCGCGCGCCAGAGGCTTCGAGCTGAGTATCGAGGGCCTGTTCAGAGCTGGAAACCGGGTCGAACTCTCCAGTGAAGCCGCGCTGTACGCCGCCCTCGAGCTGCCTGACGTTCCGCTCGAGTACCGCGAGAAGGAGCACCTCGAGCGCGGAATCCTATTTCTGGCCAGCCTGCCGGCCTCGAGCGAGCTGATAAAAGTAGAGGACATTCGTGGGATGCTGCACGTCCACAGCCAGTACTCCGATGGGGCCGCCACGGTGCGCCAGATGATAGAGGGCGCGCTCGAGCGGGGCTACGCTTACCTGGGCATGGGCGACCACAGCGTGAGCGCTTTTTACGCGAATGGCCTGAGCGTGGAGCGGCTGCGCGCCCAGATGCTCGAGATTGACGCGCTGCGGGCCGAAGGTTTTCCCATTCTCAAAGGCTCCGAGGTGGACATTTTGGCCGACGGTTCGCTCGACTATCCCGACGAGGTGCTCGAGCAGCTTGATTACGTGGTGGCCAGCGTTCACAGCTTGTTCAACCTGTCAAAGGAGGCGCAGACCGAGCGGCTGGTTCGGGCCGTCTCGCACCCACTCGTGACCATTCTGGGCCACGCCACCGGCAGGCTGCTGCTGCGCCGTCCCAGCTACGAGGTGGATATAGACGCGGTGATGGCAGCGGCGGCGACTCACAACACGGCCATCGAAATCAATGCCAACCCCTGGCGACTCGACGTGGACTGGAGAACCGCGCTCGAGTGGCGAGACCGGGTACATTTTGCTATCAACACCGATGCTCATGTGGTTTTGGGCCTGGACGACCTCCAGTACGGTATTTTGATGGCCCGAAAAGCGGGCCTGACCCCGGCGAATGTGGTGAACTGTCTGAGTCTGGAGGAGTTCAAAAGCTTTGCTCGAGGGTGAGGGGCTTGGGCATCAGACATCAGGTAGCCTTTTTCACCTGCGGCTTCTGAGCCTGGGATGGCAAAGTTAAAAGGTGCGCGACTCGACAGGCTCGAGGCTGTGCTGTAAAGGCTTGCGGGCGTTGAGTGGGTTTTTTTAAGCGCCCACTCGAGCTTCTTGCTCTCACGTTGAGGCGGTGTTTCACAGGGTAGCTCACGCAAATTTGGGTGTAGCTCACATCTGCGCCGTTTAAAGTTTGCGGCGGAGGAACAGTGCCCAAACCTTTTTCTGCGCTGAGCCGCGCTCTAGCCCTCACCTTTTTGGTGGGAGTCGGCGCGGCTCAGACCCTAACCCCTAACAGCGCTCGCTCCTCGAGCGCGTCCGCCCTCAAACCCGTCACCCTGCGCGTCAAAGCGGGCCAAAGCCTGTGGACCCTGGCTCGAGCGCACGGCATGACCCTGGCCCAAATCGAGAAGCTCAACGGCCTGCGGGGCGACAAAATTCGGATTGGTCAGCGCGTCAAAGTGCTGGTGCCGCAGCCTACAGGTCGCTCGAGCGCCGGGGTCGTCCCAAAAAAGCTTTCACGGCACGCTCGAGCGCTGGCCCAGCTCAGCCCCAAAGCCAAGCGTTTGCTCAAAATTCGCTACACCCAGTATCTGGCTCGGCAGCGCAAGGCGCTGGGGGCCAGGTATGCTGTGCAGGCCAAATATCGCAAATACCTCGCGCTCCTGTCGCAGCAGCGGCGCGTTTTACAGGCCCGCTACGCCAGACAGGCCAAGTTCGAGAAATACTTGGCCCTTCAGGCTCAGCAATACCGCAGCTTGCAGGCCCGCTACGCTAGGCAGGCCAAATTCGAGAGGTATCTGGCGCTTAAAAACCAGCAGCGCCGTACTTTACAGGCGCGTTATGCTTTACAAGTGAAGTTTGAAAGGTATCGGGCGCAGCTTCAGGCCAGACGGGCGGCGACATTGAGGCAACAAGTCGCCGCCCGAAACTCGAGCCGTTACAACACCAGCAGCTTCACCGTGGCCAGCCGCTCGAGCACAGCGGTTCGCAAAACCTCGTTCGGTGGCTCCAGACTGTCTTGGCCGATTAGCAACTTTCAGCTCACCAGTCGCTTTGGGACCCGAGATTTGTGGATTGAGGGCAGCAATCGGCACACCGGCATAGATTTGGCGGCGGACACCGGAACCCCGATTTACGCCGCCTCGAGCGGAACCGTGACCCAGAGCGGGAGTGGGATGTACGGAATCAATGTATACGTCAACTCGGGCAACATGGACCTCATCTACGGTCACATGAGCCGCACCGCCGTGAGCGTGGGCGAATA
>Ga0209100_1001743_pt1 | contig 14316 bp, 11 predicted proteins | sample lystaG_FD_185480 | JGI IMG/M metagenome (GOLD analysis project Ga0209100, IMG submission 185480) | Glacier valley bacterial and archeal communities from Borup Fiord, Nunavut, Canada, to study Microbial Dark Matter (Phase II) -... | ecosystem: Environmental > Aquatic > Freshwater > Ice > Glacier ...
TGATGTTCGCCTTGGAGATCTATCAGCTTCTGCCGCGTGCCCTCGATCGGCCCGACGCGGCCATCGAACGCGATGGTGCCGGTCCCGGCGATCTTCCGCTCGGGCGAGACGTGCCCGGGTCGCAGCGCCCGATAGATCTCCAAGGCGAACATCAGCCCGCCCGAGGGACCGCCGATGTCATCGATTCCGAATCGCACCGGCACGGCCAGGTGAGCGGCGGCGGGAAGCGTTTGCGTGCTGATGCCGATGCGCGCGTGCCCGTCGATGGCAACCAGCGTCACGTCGGCGTGCTGGGGAAATCCGGCATGTTCGAAACCGACCCGGACGCGCTGGCCGACCCGATGCGTGGCGATGCGAGCGCGCAATTCCAGATTGGTTTCGATCGCCCGACCATCGATGCTCGTGATGATGTCACCCGAGCGGAAGATCTGTCCCGCCTGCGATGCGGGATCGACGAAGAGAACCGCTGTGCGCAGCGGTGGGATCGATACGGCATAGCCCGCGGCGCGCTCCGCGACGACGGCAGCGGTCTCTTGACTCGTCTCCATGTCGCTCGTCGAGATCGCATCGAGCGTACGCGAACCGGCCGGTGCGACGTTGCCGATCGATTGCAGCTTGACGCCCGGTAAGGCGAGGTTGACCAGCCGAATCGCCGAGGCACGCTGCAACGTGACGTCGGTGAGATAGTAGCGATCGCTTGGGGGAGGATGGCCCGACACGGTGATCGCGTGAGTGAGATCGACGGCGGTTCCCGGGGCGATGAGATAGTACGGAAGCGGGATCGCGCCGAGGGCGACGAGGATCGCCGCCACGACAAACCAGCGCGTGAGAACGCTCACGACGAGTGAACGGTCACCGATTCAAGCTCGGCCGTTTCGCGCAGAGCCGCGCTCTCGTTTTGTGCATCGAAGGCAACCCGTTTTGCTTTCGCGGCCGCATCGGCCAGCGGCTGCGTCGTTTGCGCGGCGGCGTTCGCGCGCTGGCCGGCCAGCGAGTCGATGCCTTTCTTGACCGATCCCAGCGCCGTCGAGAGGCGCGCGTCGAGATCGGTGAGGACTTGCGCGGCGTACGCATCCGCTCCGTAGCGAACTTTCTGCGCTTTTTCTTCGGCTTCGCGCATGATGATTTCCGCCGTGAGCCGCGCTTGGCGGACGATCTCTTGCTGATCGATCAGTTGCGCGTGCGTGTCGCTTGCTTCGCTGACGATCGCCTGCGCTTTTTCTTGCGCTTCGCGCAGCACGCGATCTTTGTTGTTGGAGATGATCTTCGCACGTCCCATTTCCTCGGGCAGCGTCGACCGCATTTTTTCGATGAACTCCATCAGCCGCTCTTCCGAGAGCACGCGATATTTGAGGGGGAGAACGGTCCCCTCTTTGACGTAAGCTTCGAGTTTGTCGATGACACGATAGATGGACATACGAGTACCTCCGGTGGTTAGGGGCGCAACGTCGCGCGTTTTTCGCGCATGAATCGCATGACGGCCGGGGGGACGTACGAGTCGATCTCCCCGCCGAGTAGATAAACTTCCTTGAGCATGCTCGAACTCACGAAGAGAAATCGTGGATCGGACATCAAGAACATCGTATCGACGCTCGAGAGCGAGCGATTCATCAGCGCCGTCGAAAGCTCGGTTTCGAAGTCCGAAACGACGCGCAAACCTTTGACGATGACGTTCGCATCTTTACTTTTGACATACTCGGCGAGCAGTCCGCGGAAGTCCTCGACGTCGACATGCGGCAAATGCGCGACGATCTCGGCCAGCATCGCTTTGCGCTCGGCAAGGGTGAACATCGGCTCGCGCTTTTGCGGATTGACGACGACGGCGACCGTGAGCCGATCGAAGACGGCCGCCGCGCGCTCGATGACATCGAGATGCCCCATCGTCGGCGGATCGAACGAGCCGGGATAGATCGCATGGACGCCGGCACGCCCGGCTCCGTTCGCGCTCACGCCGCCACTCGCGCGCGCATGAAGGCGAGTGCCACCGCGCCGTAGCGCTCGGTTCGCACGACCTCGAACTGCGGATCGGCGGGCGCGGCGACGCGCGCAGAATGTTCGTAAATCACGAGCGACTCGGGATCGATCGCGCCGCGGGCGCGCAGCGCGCTCAGCGCGGCTTGCGGATACGGATCGGCATACGGCGGATCGGCAAAAACGATATCGTAGCGACCGCCGAGGCGCGCGATCGCGCGTTCGAACGGCGCAACGATCACGGTACTTGCTTCGCTCACGCCGAGGTCCGCCGCCGCGAGCTTGATCGCTTGCGCGGTCGGCGCGTGCGCTTCGACGAACGTGACTTCGCGTGCTCCGCGCGAGAGGGACTCGAATCCGAGTGCCCCGGTGCCGGCATAGGCGTCGAGCACGCGTGCGTCATCGAGCGCCGTGCCGAGGATCGAAAACAGCGCTTCTTTGACACGCGCCGGGGTCGGTCGAACCGCCCGTCCCCGCGGTGTGGGGACGCGGCGACTACGCAAGGTGCCGCCGGTCAGTCTGAGCGTCGCCATTCGATCTCTTGCGAATTCTCCGCGGCGGCTCCGCTCCCTGGAATCAGCGTGAGAAATTCGACGAGGCGCTGAATCCGCGTTTCGGGAGCGGGCACGCCGACCGGCCAGATCCGCCCTTCCCAGTCGAACCACACGCCGTGCAGTCCGGCATCGCGCGCGCCGACGATGTCGGTCGTCGGCGTATCGCCGATGTACCAGCATTCCTCGTGCGCGGCGTCGAGTTCGCGCACGAGCAAATCGAATGCCGCGCGCGCGGGCTTCGCAACGCCGAGCGCAGCGCTGACGAGAATCGGGCCGCGATAGCCGATCGCCGCGAGCTTGCGTTCTTGCAGCGGACTCCAGCCGTTGGTAAGGACGGCGACCGGAATGTCGCGCTCGGCAAGTGCCGCGAGCAACTCGCGCGCACCGGCAACCGGTTCGACGAGTTCATCGACGAGCGCGAGCGCATGATCTCGCCAGCGGCGGGCGATCTCCGCACCGACACCGCGCGCACCGTGTGCCGAGAGAAAGCGCGGCAGCGATTCCTCGAGCGGCGCGAGGCCGTCGCGAAACGCTTGCAAGAGCGTTTCGATCGATTGCCGGACCGCTTCCGCGTCCAGCTCGAGCCCGCAGTCGCCGGCGACCGCGAGCACGGCTTTGCGTTCGAGGCCGTTATCGACGCCTAAGGTGTGGTCAAAATCGAAACCGACCGCGATCACGAGGTCACCAGAATCGCGCGGGCGGTGGCGACGGAGTCGACGAGTTCGAGCAGTTGGCGATGTTCGAGATCGTGCAACTCGGGATCGCGCGAGAGGATCGCATCTGCCTCGGCTTTTGCTTTCATGTACAGTTCGAAATCCTGAACGATGTTACCGACGGTGCTGCCGACAACGCCGGCCTGTGCGGTTCCGGCAAATTCGCCTTCGCGACGGATGCGTAAATCTTCTTCGGCGATGCGAAAGCCGTCGGTCGTGCCGGCGAGGATCTCGAGCCGCTCGACTTCACCCGCGTCATCGGGCGCGATCAAGAGACAGAACGAGCGTTCTACCCCGCGACCGACGCGCCCGCGCAGTTGATGCAGTTGCGCGAGTCCGTACCGGTTTGCATCGAGAATCACCATTACCGATGCATTCGGGACATCGACGCCAACCTCGACGACCGTCGTCGCAACGAGCACGTCGGCTTCGCCCGCAGCAAACGCGCCCATCACGCGATCTTTTTCGCGCGCGGGCATTTTGCCGTGAAGCACTTCGACGCGAAGATCCGGGAACACGCGCGTGCGGACGCGTTCGGCTTCGGCAAGCGCGGAGGTCAGCGCCGATTCGCTTTCTTCGATTGCTGGTGCGACGATATAGGCTTGACGACCGAGTTCGATGTTCTTGCGCACGAATTCGTAGGCGTGCGGCTTGCGACTCTCGCGCAGGACGTACGTTTCGATCGGCGTGCGGCCCGGCGGTAGTTCATCGATGATCGAGAGATCGAGATCGGCGTATTTCGTTTGCGCGAGCGTTCGCGGGATCGGGGTCGCGGTCATGTAGAGTGTGTGCGGCGCTTCACTCTTGCCGCGCAGTCGCGCGCGCTGCGCGACGCCGAAGCGGTGCTGCTCGTCGATGATCGCAAGCCCCATGCGTTTGAAGGTGACGGATTCGGTGAGCAGCGCGTGCGTGCCGACCGCAAGCGCCGCCTCGCCGCTTGCGATGCGATCTTCTGCCCGCCGCCGTTCGCGCGCCCCCATGCCTCCGAACACGGCCTCGACGGCGATCCCGAATGGAAGCAGTAAGGGTGCGAGTTTCTTCGCGTGCTGCGAGGCCAGGATTTCGGTTGGCGCCATCAGTGCCGTCTGCACGCCCGCGCGCGCGGCGAGCACGATCGCTGCAGCCGCAACGAGCGTCTTGCCGCTGCCGACGTCGCCTTGCAAGAGGCGATTCATCGGCGCGTTGCGCGCCATGTCGGCCCAAATTTGCTCGATCACACGCCGTTGGGCGCCGGTAGGCGCGAAAGGCAACTCCGCGATGAACTCCGACCACAAATTCGGCGGAGCTACCAGTCGATCCGCACCGCCCGCCGCAGCGCGCCGCGCGCGTTTGATCGCCGCGGCAAGCGCGATCCCGAAAAATTCTTCGAACACGATTCGGCGCCGACCGCGCGCGACGCTCTCGGGTTCGAGCGGTGCATGCACCGCGCGCCACGCATCGGCGAGGGGCGGAAAGTCGAAGCGCTGCACGATCGATCGGGGCAGCACGTCGTGACGCCCCGCGATCAGCGTAGCAAGATTCTTCTTCACGATCGTGCGGATTTGACGCGACGGCAGGTCTTTTGTCGCGCCGTACACCGGCACGATCTCACCGACGTAGGGTTCGCCTTCGTGGAGCAGTTTATGCGTCATCACGTTGAGCGAGGTGAGTAACCCTTTGCGCGCCACGCGGCCGGTAGCGAAGATTCGCTCCCCGCCGGAGAGCTTGCCGAAGAGATGGCGGCGACCGAACCAGTTCGCGGTGATCGAACCCGACTCGTCGACCAGCTCCGCAGAAACGAGCGGAAATCGTCCTTGCCGTTCGCGCACGCGCGCGAGCGTACCGACGACGACGGCATCGCCCTCGTCGAGTCCCGCAAGACTGGCGATCGCCATCGGCGTACGCCAATCTTTGTAGGCGCGCGGAATGTAACTGAGCAGATCGTCGGGCGTGCGAATATCGAGCTCGGCGAATTTCTTCGCGAGCTCGGGACCGACGCCCGCGAGTGTCGTCAGCCCGCCGACGAGGCTCTTCGTGCTAATTCGGCCCCAACCGCATCGAGTGAAATGCCGCGCGACTCGAGCATCACGAGCAGATGATAGAGCAGATCCGAGGTCTCCCAGATCAACTCGTTGACATCGTCGTTCTTGGCCGCGATGACCACTTCGGTCGCTTCTTCTCCGATTTTCTTGCCGATTCGATCGACGCCGCCGGCGAGTAATTTTGCCGTGTAACTCGCATCGGGGCTCGCGTTGCGACGGGCGTGAATCGTTGCCGCGAGGCGTTCCATCGCGACGGGGAAACGCGGCGTTGCGGATTCACCTGTGGCGTCGAGCATCGCGGGTGCACCGAAGCACGACCGCGCACCGGTGTGGCAAGCGGGCCCGCTCGGATCGACCCGATAGAGAACCGCGTCGGCGTCGCAATCGTAGGCGATCGCGACGACGCGCTGCGTGTGACCCGAGGACTCGCCTTTGTTCCAGAGCGCTTGACGCGAGCGCGAATACAGCCACGTCGACTGCGTTGCGAGCGTCTTTTCGAGCGCGTCACGATTCGCATACGCAAGCGTCAAAACATCACCGCTCGCATCGTCGACGATGATGACGGGAAGCAAACCGTCGGAACCAAAGGTCAGCGCGGGCAGGTCGATCATACGGCTACCGGTACGGCGGATGAATTCGGACCGCCTACGCGCGGCACGGGCCGGATCGCGATTCCGCGTTCGCTCAGCGCGTCTTTGAGCGTCTCGATACGCAGTTCGCCGAAGTGGAAGAGCGATGCGGCAAGCGCCGCGTCCGCTTCGGCGACGACGAACGCCTCGGCGAAGTCGGCGATCGAACCCGCGCCGCCCGATGCGATGATCGGCAAATGCACCGCATCGCGCATCGCGCGCAACATGGGCAAATCGAACCCCGCCTTCGTACCGTCGCGATCGATACTCGTCACCAGCAACTCGCCCGCTCCGAGCGATTGCACCTCGCGTGCCCACGCAACGGCATCGCGCCCGGTCGGCGTGCGGCCGCCATCGACGACGACTTCGTACCCGTCCTTCGTTGCACGCGCGTCGATTGCGACGACCACGCATTGACTGCCGACCACGCGCGCTGCTGCGCGAATCAACTCCGGCTCGCGCACGGCGGCGCTATTGAGGCTGACCTTATCGCAGCCCGCGCGCAAGAGATCGCTGATCTCGCTCACGCGCCGAACGCCGCCGCCGACGGCAAAGGGGATCGTGAGTTCGGCTGCGACCGCTTCGATCACCGCAAGCGTCGCCTGCCGGCCTTCGAGGGTCGCCGTGATGTCGAGAAAGACCAACTCGTCGGCGCCCTCGGATTCATACCGTCGCGCGAGTTCGACCGGATCGCCCGCATCGGTCAACTGGACGAATTTCACGCCTTTGACGACGCGGCCGTTTTTGATGTCGAGACACGGAATGATTCGGCGAGCGAGCATCCGGTCTGCTTCGCCCTCGGGGACGATTTCTCTTAGACGACGACCGGGTTTGACACGACGGCTTCCACCGGGGTGAGTTTGATCGCGATGATCGCAAGATCGTCGCCGATCGTGCCGCCGGATCGCTTGCGGATTTCACCAACGAGCGAATCGCAGATGTCTTGCGGATTTTCGCTCGCGACGGAAAAGAGCACGCGAATGCCGTCCTCGCCGAGCAAATCCCCGGCCGCATCGCGCGATTCGGTCAATCCGTCGGTCGCGAGGAGAATCGTTTCGCCGGTTGCGAGGCTCACGGTGTTCGCGGTGAACAACTCATTTGGCCCGATGCCGACGATCGGCCCAGTCACCTCCAAGGAATCGATCCGGTCGGCGCGCCGAATGAACGCGGCACTGTGTCCGGCGCTCGCGTAGCGCAGCGTCATCGCTTGCGTATCGAGCAGGCCTAAAAACAGCACGACGAACGTCGACGGATTCGTGATCGTCTCGGCAAAGAGACGATTGAACCGGGTCAGAATGACGGCCGGATCGTCGCCGTCGGTTGCCAGCGTGCGCAGCGCGTACTGCACGAACGCGCCATCCACGGCTGCATCGATGCCTTTCCCGCTCACATCGGCGATCAGGATGTAGCCGCGATCGGAATCGAGTCGCCACGTATCGAGCAGGTCGCCGCCGATGAGCGCTTCGCGGGTGGCCGAAATATAGCTCGTTCCGATTTCGGTACGCTCGAGCGAGGTCGCCTCAGCCCGGAGCGCGCGCTGCAACGTCGTCACGATTGCATGTTCTTTATCGAGTGCGGCAACCGCCGACGCACGTGAGATCGCAAGCATGAGCGCCCAAATCGCGAAGAGCGTGATCAACCCGGCGCTGATGGCGACGGTCGTGTTGATCTTGCGTTTGAGTTCGGACTGAACCCGTTCGTCTTCGGTCTTCAGCCGCGAGCGGAGTGCCTGCGTGTCGCTGCGGAACTGCTCGATTTGAAACTTGCTCTCGGTCGTACGGCGGCGAAGCGCTTGCGCATCACCACGTTTTGTGGTCGAGCGCGCGGAGATTTCCCAGCGCTCGTGCGCCCGTCGGATATCGGCGACGACGGCCTCCGAATCGCGGATCCGCGCGAGGATCAGCGCTTTCTCGAGCGTTGCGAGCGCAGCTAGCGTCGGATCGTAGAGGGCCGGATCGGGTTCGTAGGTCCCTGGAGCCGTCGCGCGCATGCGAATCGCCGACTCTTCGTCCAACTGCTCGCGCAAAAGCGTCTCGAGGTCTTCTTGCACGTTCGTTATCCGAATTTCGGCCGTGGCGGCAGCATCGAGCTGCCGGACAGCCACGATCGGTCCACCGATCGCCACGGCTAAGAAGATGCCGATCAGCAGAAAAATTGGAGGCGACACCCAGATTCGAACTGGGGGTGGGGCTTTTGCAGAGCCCTGCCTTACCACTTGGCTATGTCGCCGCGGGACGTCGTCAGGTAAGCTCGACGTCCGATTGGAGCGGGTGGCGGGAATCGAACCCGCGCGTCAACCTTGGGAAGGTCGCAGGCTACCATTACATCACACCCGCCCGGCTGTTGGGCGACGCATCGCGTTCCGTTCTGGTTGGTACCGGTCCTGCTCTGCAGTGCGCGCCCCCTTCGAGAGTCGATTTGCGCCTTCGACGACACGCCGACGATTCACCGCATGCTCGCCAAATTCTCATATCACATCATCGCCCGGCGGGCGACGGAGCGCAACGGAGTGCCTGCCTGCCAACCTTTTGGAGTGCTTGCTCGTTTTTCGGGTAGACGTCGAATCGAAGACGACCAATCTCGGAGGAATCATGAAACGCATCATCGCGGCAATCACGGGGCTCAGCCTCTGTCTTGGGATGGCCGGTCCGGCCCTCGCCGACCAGCAAGAAGATCAAATCGGGCAGCAAGTCTACGAAGAGCTGCAGCAAAAGGGCGAAATCATTCGGCAGTCGTCATTTTATTCGACGCTCAATCCGATTGCGACCCAGATCAAGCGCGTCGCCGATCGCCAGTACGACCGACCGTTTACCTTTATTCTCGTCCATGAAAAGCAGCCCAACGCGTTTGCCGTTCCCGGCGGCAACGTCTATGTGACCGATTCGCTGATGACGTTCGTGAAGAACCGCGAAGAACTCGCGGGCGTGCTCTGCCATGAAACCTCGCATACGATCCATCACGACGTCGTCCACAATATGAAGAAAGATCAGAACCTCGCGATCGGGGCAACTGTCCTCTCGCTGCTTCTCGGCGGCGGTAAGAACGGCAACGTCAACCTGGGCATCAACGTGCTCGCGGGGCTCAAGGCGAACGACTACTCGCGTGAAGTGGAGTCCGCTGCGGATCTCAAAGGCTCGGAAACGTGCGCCCAGGCGGGTTCGAATCCGTGGGGCATGATCTGGCTTTTCCAACAATTTGAAAAAGCGGATACCGGCGGCTCGATGGAAATGCTCTCCGACCATCCGAGCGACGAGCATCGCATCGAAGATCTTCAATCGCGCTTCAAAAGTAATCCGCGCCTCTACGCCCGGTACGATCCCAACATCAGCTCCGCGACGCCACTGCATCTTGCCAGCCGTCTCTCAGCATCAAAACAGCGGGTCGCCATTCGGTAGGAGCCGCGCTCGACAGCCGAAAAAGCCTGGGAAACCCCCGGGCTTTTTTTGTTCTTTTTAAGGAGCGCGCTACGAGCACCCGTTTTTCGTTCTATCGTTTGGTCGCTGCGGTTCTCGCGGCTGTCTTGCTTTCATTTGCCGGCACGAGCGCAACGCGGGCCACCGACGTTCCGGGCCCACTCGCTGTGCCCGCCTTCGATACCGGCAATCTCGATGCGCGCTGTCCTGCGTGTAAGGATTTCTTCCAGTACGCAACTGGCGGCTGGCGGGCGAAAAATCCGATTCCGCCGGAGTATTCGTCGTGGGGCCGCTTCGCGACCACGTATGAAGCCAATCAATCCGTCTTGCACGACATTCTCGAGAGCGCGGCGGTCGATCCGATCGCCGCGGACGGCTCGACGACGCAAAAAATCGGTGCGTTCTATAAAACGTGCATGGAGACGGCAGCGATCGACAAAGCCGGCCTGAGCCCGATTACACCGCAACTCGCCTCGATCGAGGCTATCGCAACGCGCGTAGCCGTGCAACGCGCGATCGAACGTCTGCAGCCGCTCGGCGTCAACGTCGCTTTCGGCTTCGGTTCCGCGCAGGACGCGAAAAAGAGCACGCGCGTGCTCGGTGAGATCGATCAAGGTGGTCTCGGCCTTCCCGACCGTGATTACTATACGAAAACCGATGTCGCAAGCGCCAAATTGCGCGCGCAGTACGCGGCACATGTAGAAAAGATTCTCGCGCTCAGTGGCGAGAATCGCACGCAGAGCGACGCGGATGCTCGCGCGATCCTTGGCTTCGAAACGCAGCTTGCACGCGCGCAGCTCACGAACGTTCAGTTGCGCGACCCCAATGCAAGCTATCATTTGTACACCGTGGCAACGATGCACCGCATCGCACCGAACCTCAACTGGGCACAGTATTTTTCGGCTATCGGCGCGCCGCCGCTCGGGCAGCTGAATATTTCGGAGCCCGGCTATCTTAACGCGCTGAGCACGCTATTCGAATCCGCGCCACTCACGACGTGGAAAGCCTACCTACGCTACCATACGATCGACGCGTTCGCCTCAACGCTCTCGCAACCGTTCGTGAATGAGAACTTCGACTTCAACGACCGTATCTTGCAAGGCACAAAGAAGCAGCGGCCGCGTTGGAAGCGCTGCACGGCAGCCGACGATGCCTATTTGGGTGAGGCGCTCGGACAAATCTACGTCGCAAAGGCATTCCCGCCCGCATCGAACGAGCGCATGCACGAACTCGTGCAAAATCTTCAGGCGACCTTACACGATGACATCGGCACGCTGAGCTGGATGTCGCCCGCGACCAAAGCCTACGCCGTAAAAAAGCTTGCCGCCTACGCAAAGAAAATCGGCTATCCGAAAAAGTGGATCGACTATTCGTCCTACCGCGTGGGCGCGGATTCGTTCGCGAGCAACGTCGCGCGCGGGCGCGTCTTTGCTTGGAATCGCGATCTGCATAAGATCGGTCGCCCGCTCGACCGCGGAGCCTTCGGGATGTCGCCACCGACGGTCAACGCGTACTATAATCCGCAGCTCAACGAAATCGTCTTTCCGGCCGGAATCTTACAGCCGCCGTTCTTCAACGGAAATGCCGATGATGCGATCAACTACGGCGCAATCGGGGCGGTCATCGGCCACGAAATGAGCCATGGCTTCGACGATCAGGGCCGTCAGTATGACGCCGTCGGCAATCTCACGGACTGGTGGACCAAGAGCGATGCGGTAAAATTCGCGGCTCGCGCGAACTGTATCGTGAAACAAGCCGACAACTACGCCGTCTTACCGGGTGTGCATGAAAACGGCAAGCTGGTCCAAGGCGAGGCGATCGCCGATCTCGGCGGTCTGACGATTGCATACAAGGCTTTCCAACGCTCGCTACGCGGCAAGCCGCATCCCGCCCCGATCGACGGGCTGACGGCCGAACAGCGCTTCTTCATCGGTTGGGCGCAAGTCTGGGCCGAAACGAGCCGCACAGAGAACACCAAACTTCTCGTCAATACCGATCCCCATCCGGCGCCCTCGTTCCGCGTCAATGCGACGCTTGCGAACATGCCGGAATTCGCCAACGCCTTCTCGTGCAAAGCGACAAGTGCAATGGTTCGCCCCGCCTCGCAACGCTGCGAGATCTGGTAAGGAGTCACCCCCGTGCGATCCAACTTCATTCTCCGTTCGGTCGGCGCCGTTGCGCTCGGCGCGCTTGCCTTCACGGCCGTCTATCATGGTCCGACTGCGGTCGGCGCATCCGCCGGCGTTGCAGCGACCGGCGGCATCAATAAAGCCAACTTCGATCCAACGTGCAAAGCGTGCGATGATATCTATCAGTTCGCAAACGGTGGCTGGATTGCAAAAACGGAGATCCCGGCAAAGTATCCATCGTATGGGACGCTCACGGCAATCTCGGAACGCAATCGCGACGTGCTCCACGAAACGCTCGAAGCGGCCGCAAAAGACACGAGCGCGGCACCCGGCAGCAACGAACAAAAAATCGGCAGTTACTACAAGGCGTGCATGAACGAAGCCAGCATCGAAGCCGCGGGCATTATGCCGCTGCAGCCGGAGCTCGCGCGCATCGCCGCGGTGAGCGACGTTCCGAGCTTGATCGCCGAGTCGGCACACCTGCGTACGATCGGCGTGGGTTCGCTCTTCAATTCCGGTTCGACCCAAGACGACAAAGACTCGAGCAAGAATATTGCTGAGGTCAGCCAGGGCGGCTTGTCTCTCAATCGCGACTACTACACGGGCGATGACGACCGCAGCAAGTCGATTCGCGCGAAGTACGTCGACTATATCGCCTCGCAGTTCGTCAATCTGGGAGATGATTCGGCGGTCGCGGCGACCGAAGCGCAAAGCGTGCTCGCAACGGAGACGGCGCTCACGCCATACACGCTGCGTCGCGTCGAACTTCGCGATCCGGCCCTTAGCTATCATCCGATGTCGCTGACGGACTTACAGGCGCTGGCTCCGGCCGTCGATTTCAAAGGCTATTTTGCCGCGCTGGGCGCGCCCGCGTTCACCACGCTCAACGTCGCCCATCCCAACTTCATCAAGGGCATGAACGCACAACTCACGACGACGTCGATCGCGGATTGGAAGACGTACCTGCGCTTCCACCTCGTAACGACCTACGCAGGCGCGTTGCCGAAGAAATTTGTCGATTCGAGTTTCGCCTTCTTCGGTACGGTGCTGAGCGGTACGACGGAACAGCAACCGCGCTGGGAACGTTGCGTCTCGGCGACCAACGGCGTCCTCGGCGAAGCGCTCGGCCAAGCCTACGTTGCGCGCAACTTCTCGCCGGTTGCCAAAGCACGCTCGCTCGAGCTCGTGAACAACCTCATCGCGACCCTCCACGACGACATCAAAACGCTGCCCTGGATGAGCGTCCCGACTCAAGTCTACGCGGAGAAGAAACTCGCTGCAATCACCAAGAAGATCGGCTATCCGAACGTCTGGAAGAGCTACGCGGCCTTGAACGTCACCGACGGACCGTACGCGACGAACGCGGCGGCCGCGCGGACGTTCTTCTGGAACGACGACGTCAGGCGCATCGGCAAGCCGGTCGACCGGGCCGAATGGGGCATGTCGCCGCCGACGGTCAACGCGTATTACAATCCGGCGAACAACGAGATCGTCTTTCCCGCCGGCATCCTGCAAACGCCGCTCTTTAGCGACAAGAACGACGATGCGACCAACTACGGAGCTGCCGGCGCCGTCATCGGTCACGAAATGACCCACGGATTCGACGATCAAGGCCGCCAATACGATGCTGCCGGAAATCGCGTCGATTGGTGGACGGCTGCCGACGTGAAGAACTTCGATGCACGCAAAGACTGCATCGTGAATGAATACAACGCCTTTGGCATCGCACCGGACGCGCACGAAGACGGCAAACTCGTCACGGGCGAAGCGATCGCCGACCTCGGCGGATTGACGATCGCCTATAAAGCGTTCGAAAAAACCGCACAGTTCAAGGCTCAGAAAAAGATCGACGGCTACACCCCGCAGCAGCGCTTCTTCATCGCCTACGCTACGGTGTGGCAAGAAAAAGCGCGCGAGGCCTTCGAGCGCCAGCAAATCAAAACCAACGAACATCCGCTCGGGAAGTTCCGCGTGATCGGAACGCTCTCGAACATGCCCGAATTTGCCGCGGCATTCAAATGCGCGGCCTCCGATAAGATGGTCCGCAAAGACCGCTGTCAGATTTGGTAGGCTCGATGCTTCGCACTCCGCTCGCTCGCTTCGGTGCGGCCTTGGTTCTCGTCGGTGGGCTCGTACTCGCCGACAAGGTCCACGCGGCGACCGGCATCGACCCCAAGACCGGTGCCGTCGAGCCGGGTTCATCGCTTGCGATGAACTCGGCAAAGCACGGCTTCGATCTCTCGCAGCTCGACCCGGTGATCGCCGCCTGTCAAAACTTCTATCAGTACGCGCAAGGCGGATATCTCAAAACGCATCCGACGACGCCCTCAAAATCGAGCGTCGGACAGTTCGCGGATTTGGCCGACCGCAATCTTGCCGTCGTTCACACGATCCTCGATGAGGCGGCGGCCATGCCGAACGCCAAACTCGGCTCACCGGAACAAAAAATCGGCGACGTCTATGGGTCGTGCATGAACACCGCAGCCCGCGATGCTGCGGGGATCACGCCGATCAAGCCGCTGCTCGATCTCGCGTCGGGCGTGACGTCTTCAGCCGACCTTCCCGCCGTCGTCGCAACGCTACAGAACAACGGCGTCGGCTCGTTCTTCACTGCGGGCGGATCGACCGATCCGAACGATTCGAATAAAATCATCGCGCAAATCGCACAAGGTGGTCTCGGCCTTCCCGAGCGCAACTACTATCTGGATACCGATGCGCAAGCGGTCAAGACGCGCGATGCGTACCAAGCTCACGTCGGTCGGACGTTCGCGCTCATCGGCGACGACCAGGCAACGGCCGCCAAAGAAGCAGCCGCCGTGATGTCGGTAGAAACGGCGCTCGCCAAAGCATCCAAGAGCAACTTCGAACTGCGCAATCCGCTCACAC
>Ga0209100_1001749_pt1 | contig 14275 bp, 14 predicted proteins | sample lystaG_FD_185480 | JGI IMG/M metagenome (GOLD analysis project Ga0209100, IMG submission 185480) | Glacier valley bacterial and archeal communities from Borup Fiord, Nunavut, Canada, to study Microbial Dark Matter (Phase II) -... | ecosystem: Environmental > Aquatic > Freshwater > Ice > Glacier ...
TAAAAATAGTACTTTTATCGTTGAAAGAGCATAAGATTCAATCAATTCAAACCATGAAAAAGTTTTTTCTCGTCCTTCTGGTGCTTGTTGGGTCTTATCGGTATTCAACAGCCCAATGTCCGTTAAATGCTTTTGCATTTATTAGTGTATATCCTCAATGTCCTCTTGGTTGTGGCGTATTACTGAAAGACTGGCCAGAAGGTGTTATAGTTAATATTTATGGTGGGTCTCCTATTGGAGTAATTTCATCTGTTTTAATACCCGGAACTTTTGGTGGTCCGGGTATAGGCGATGCCTTTGTTTGTGTTCCATGTAATACCACACTAATATTTGCCTCTACGGTTCCGGGAGCTACAAATGGTTGTGTTATAATTTCACTCGGCACAGTGCCTATCAAATTGACAGATTTCAATGTTAGTAGCAAAGGAAATAAATCATGTATTGTAAAATGGACCACAACTGATGAGCCAGGGGGATCCCGTTATACATTACAAAGAAGTACGAACACTCGTAATTTTGTAGATGTTTCAACCTATATTGGTAAGGGGAATAACTCAAACAATTATTCCTATGAAGATAATCAACTACAGCAGGGTAACATATTCTATAGAATTAAAATAATTGAAGTAACCGGAAAAATAACATATTCTGAAACTGCTTTGTTAAAAAATCAATCTAGCCTTGAAGTTAGCATTTATCCAAATCCTGCAGAAAATGCTTTTAAAGTAACAATACCTCCTCAATTTTTACCTGCCTCAATTGTTTTATATAATGTAGATGGTAAAGTTGTTAATTCAATAACTACTATACAGTCCACCATAACAGTAAATAAAAAATTACCAAAAGGAGTTTATGCAGTAAGAATTACAGGAAACAATAATACAGCAGTGACCCAAACGCTTTTAATTAAGTAGACAATTAAAGGATATCTATTCCCTCCAATATTTCGTATGTAATCACCTTCTCCTTAAATTATGTTATACCAATTATCTTATATTAATCGTATTTTATTATACAATTTGAATTTAAAATAAATGCGATTTAGTAATTAATGATTTTTTTATTTTAAGGCATACCTGAAGAATTCAAATATATCATACATTAAAAAAGAACTTCCCATTATCAAGTATCGTTTTAGAACAAATACGTATTCTGAATAAATTAAAAAAGCCAGACAAACGCCTGGCTTTTGAAGCTCTATTAAATTTACTTAAAAAATTAAGCTATTTCAACCTCTGCACCAGCATCGGTCAACTTAGTTTTTAATTCTTCAGCAGTTGCTTTGTCAACACCTTCTTTAATTGGTTTTGGAGCACCATCAACTAAATCTTTGGCTTCCTTCAATCCTAAACCAGTTAATTCCTTAACAATCTTAACGATTGCCAATTTGTTAGCACCTGCAGCTTTCAGAATAACATTAAAAGATGTTTTCTCTTCAACAGCAACAGCTTCGCCACCACCGGCACTTACAACAACTGCAGCAGCAGCTGGTTCAATACCATACTCTGATTTCAAAAATTCTGCTAATTCCTGTACTTCTTTTACTGTTAAGCTTACTAAGTTTTCAGCTAATACTTTTACGTCTGCCATAATATTTAAATTTTTTCCGCCTTCATTGTTTTGCACTCCGGCGGAGGTTTAAAAAAATTGTTATTGCCTTTTACTTTTATTATCCGGCCAGTTAATTATTTTAATGTGCTTATGCTGTAGGAGCTTCATCAGTTGTTGCTTCAGGAGCTGCCGGCGCTTCGGCTACCGGAGCCTCTGCACCTGCTTCAACTGCTGGCATAACTTCTTCCGCTTCCGCTGAATTTGCTGCATCTTTATTTTGCAAGGCGCCTAATACACGTTGTATTGGAGATTGTAATAAACTGATTACTTCACCTATTAATTCATTCTTAGTTTTGATCATTGTTAACGCTTTCAGTTGGTTATCACCAACAAATACGTCACCATTGATAAAAGCCGCTTTCAATTCAGGTTTTTCACCTTTGCTTTCCTTCCTGAACCCACTTAAAATTAAAGCTGGTTCTTTAGGATTTTCGCTGAACAACAATGCGGTTACATTATGCAAAGAATCAAAAACACCAGCATACTTCTCAGTACTCAGGCTTTCCAATGCTTTTTTAATCAGTGTATTTTTTGCCACTTTCATTTCAACCTGCTTATCAAAGCAATGATTGCGCAATTTGGTAACCTGGGCCACCGTTAAGCTTTCTGTGTTAGTAACGTAAAAATTATTGTACTGGCTAAACTTGCCTTTAAGTACTTCTATTACATCGTTTTTTTCCTGTTTTGTCATAACAAATATTTTGGGTAAAATCGCAGTAACCTGCGTTTTTACATTGATTAATTTTGAACAGATTTGGTATCTACAATAATACCAGGGCTCATTGTACTAGCCATGCTAACTCCTTTAAGATAAGTTCCTTTAGAAGAAGATGGTTTTAACCTCATGATTGCATTGATTAGTTCCTGGCTGTTTTCTGCAATTTTTTCAACGCTAAAACTTATGCGTCCAATTGATGCATGAATGATACCAACTTTGTCAACTTTAAAAGCGATTTTACCACCTTTTACTTCATTAACCGCACCAGCTACATCGTTGGTAACAGTTCCGGTTTTAGGGTTGGGCATTAAGTTACGAGGACCTAATACTTTACCCAATCTGCCAATTTTAGGCATTACCGAAGGGGTAGCAATGATAACATCAATATCTGTCCAGCCACCTTCAATTTTGGCTATAAATTCGTCGAGACCAACATAATCTGCTCCGGCACCCTTTGCAGCTTCTTCCTTATCAGGTGTGCAAAGTACCAATACCTTTTTTGTTTTACCAGTACCGTGAGGTAAAGAAACTGTACCACGGATAGCCTGGTCTGCTTTCTTAGGATCTACCCCTAATTTGATATGTAAATCGACAGAACTGTCGAATTTGGTAGTGTTTATTTCTTTAACTAAACTTGAAGCTTCTTTTAAGGAGTATGTTTTATTAACATCAACCTTAGCGTTTGCTAATTTTCTTTTTTTAGTAATCATTTTCTAAAATTTTTGTGGTTGATAATTAATTTTCCCAAGGGGCTTTGCCATCTACAGTTAAACCCATACTACGGGCAGTACCTGCGATCATACTCATTGCACTATTAAGCGTAAAGGCATTCAGGTCTTCCATTTTATCCTTAGCAATATCTTCAACTTGAGCCCATGAAACCTTACCAACTTTTACACGGTTAGGTTCTTTACTGCCACTTGTGATTTTTGCTGCTTCCAATAACTGAACTGCTGCTGGTGGTGTTTTAATAATGAATTCGAAAGATTTATCAGCATAAACGGTGATAAGAACGGGAAGAATTTTCCCTGGTTTATCCTGGGTTCTTGCATTGAATTGCTTACAGAACTCCATGATATTAACACCTTTGGAACCTAGTGCAGGTCCGATTGGCGGTGCGGGGTTGGCTTGTCCTCCTTTACATTGGAGTTTGACATAGGCCGTAATTTCTTTTGCCATGTTTTAATTTTTTTGGTGATAGCGTTAAGCCAATTAGCGTAACTCCCAATTCAATAAATTCTACTAAGAACTATTTGGAGCGGCAAAGGTATAGATAAATTTTCAAAAACCTGTCGCAGAAATAAATTTTTATTTCAAGTATCTAATCAATAAAAAAACCACCCGTTAAGGCGGCTTTCTTGATAAAATGCAACTACATTTAAGCTAATTTTTCAACCTGCATATAATTCAATTCTACAGGGGTAGCCCTTCCAAATATTTTTACCTGTACTTTTAATTTCTTCTTTTCATCATTAACCTCTTCTACCATACCATTGAAATCATTAAAAGGTCCATCTATTATTTTAATGGTTTCCCCAATGATAAATGGTTCACTCATTGTAATTCCACCACCTTCACCCAATTCATCTACTTTACCAAGCATTTTATTAACTTCTGCCTTGCGCAAAGAAATGATATTTCCTTTGCTACCTTTTCCGTCAGTCAAGAAGTGCATTACGTTACTTATATTGCTGATGTGCTGAACCATATCGTCATTCAACTTATTATCCGCCACCTCAATCATAACATAACCAGGATAGAAATTTCTTTCCCTCATTACTTTCTTTCCAGCCTGCACTTTATATACCTTTTCAACAGGTAAAAAAATCTGTTTAATAATATCTACCCAACCATTGCGGATGATATCCTTATCAAGGTATTCTTTTATCTTGCGTTCCTTACCGCTTACAACACGGAGTACATACCATTTGCTTTCTTTATCCTGTACGATTGTTTCTTCCATCATCATTTAAATAAAGAGTAAATAAATTTTAAAGACCCATTTGCAACAAAATCCATCAAAGCAACTACAGCCGTAATTAATAAAGTGGCTCCAAGTACTACCATTGTGGATTGTTGTAATTGTTCCCAGTTTGGCCAGGTTACTTTTTCAACTAACTCCTTGTAAGAGTCTCTTAAATATGCTGATAATTTGTTCATAATCTTAATTTGCTAAATAGCTTTCTAATAATACAATAATTACTAAATTAATTATCACCCTCATTGCACGGGCACTAGGATTCGAACCCAGATCAAGGGTGTTGGAGACCCGTATGCTAGCCGTTGCACCATGCCCGTATAAAGGAATTAGCTAATCAGCAAATTTGGCTGATTAGCTAATTCTATTCCAAAGATACTAATGATTATCTTATTTTACAATTTCAGTAACCTGACCAGCACCAACGGTACGGCCACCTTCACGAATAGCAAATTTTAAACCTTTTTCCATAGCGATAGGCTGAATCAATACAACATTTAATGAAGTATTATCGCCAGGCATCACCATTTCAGTACCAGCATTTAAAGTAACTTCGCCAGTTACATCTGTAGTACGGAAATAGAATTGTGGACGGTATTTATTAAAAAATGGAGTATGACGTCCACCTTCTTCTTTGCTTAAAACGTAAACTTCGCCTTTAAATTCGGTGTGCGGCGTAATTGTACCTGGTTTGCAAAGTACCATACCACGACGGATTTGAGTTTTTTCAATACCACGTAATAAAAGACCAGCATTATCACCAGCTTCGCCTTCGTCCAATAATTTTTTGAACATTTCAACACCGGTACAAGTAGAACTCAATGCTTTTTCCATTAAACCAACAATCTCAACTGGTTCACCAACTTTAATACGGCCTCTTTCAATACGACCAGTGGCAACAGTACCACGACCAGTAATTGAGAATACATCCTCAACACTCATCAGGAATGGCAAATCAACTAAACGTGGAGGTAAAGGAATGTAGCTATCTACCGCATCCATTAATTCGTTGATTTTTGCAATCCATTTTTCATCTCCGGCTAAAGCACCAGTTGCAGAACCCTGTATAATTGGAGTATTATCTCCATCAAAACCATAAGAAGTTAACAACTCACGAATTTCCATTTCAACTAATTCTAATAATTCAGGATCGTCAACCAAATCAACTTTATTCATAAAAACAACCACCTGAGGTACACCAACCTGGCGAGCCAACAAGATGTGCTCCTTAGTTTGAGGCATTGGGCCATCAGTAGCAGCAACTACAAGTATTGCACCATCCATTTGCGCAGCACCAGTGATCATATTTTTTACATAATCGGCATGACCCGGGCAGTCAACGTGCGCATAGTGACGAAGATCTGTAGCATACTCAACGTGAGCTGTATTAATTGTGATTCCCCTTTCTTTTTCTTCAGGTGCACCATCAATTTCATCGTAATTCTTTTTCTCCGCTAAACCTCTTTTTGACAAAACATCGGTTATAGCGGCTGTAAGTGTTGTTTTACCATGATCTACGTGACCAATAGTACCAACGTTTAAATGAGGTTTATCCCTCTTAAATGATTCTTTTGCCATTGTTTATTTTTTAATAATTGTTTTGAAAATCAGTTTTCATTTAGAGTCTGTAACCATTGACTTTATTTCTTGTTACGATATAAGTACTGCTATTAAACATTGTTACGCTTCGCTCTTATACTCAAAATCACCACTAGGTTTTTATTCCTTATCTAAAAAGAGCCGTTGGTGAGAATCGAACTCACGACCTCTTCCCTACCAAGGAAGTGCTCTACCCCTGAGCTACAAAGGCTTAAGACTTACTGCCCTGAGGGCAATAAAAGAGCGGAAGACGAGGCTCGAACTCGCCACCTATAGCTTGGAAGGCTATCGCTCTACCAAATGAGCTACTTCCGCGTGTTAAATTAGCCAATTTGCAAATGACTGGCACTTCAAAACTAAAAAGAACTTCCCAATAGCCGATCAGTAAAGTAACTAACGAGTTATTGGGGACTGTGGGCAGAGTAGGGTTCGAACCTACGTACACTTACGTGAACAGATTTACAGTCTGTCGCCTTTAACCACTCGGCCATCTACCCAAAGAGAAAGCGAAATATATTTTACAATTTATTTCAACGGTTCAGAGCCGAAGACTGGAGTCGAACCAGCGACCTACTGATTACAAATCAGTTGCTCTACCAACTGAGCTACTTCGGCTTATTTTTAAAGAACTTTTTCCAAAAAAATGATTACAATACTGCACTAGTATTTTTGGGATGGCAAAGGTAAGTATATTTGACTAATACTAAAACTTTGTAAAATATTTTTTTACACTAAAAAAATAAAATTGTGTATAAGCATGAGGTGACATAAAAAAACCCCCATTTTTGGGGGCCATAATATTATGCTGCGAGCTTTTCCTTTTTTCGTTTTATCTGCAAAATCACAGAATCAAGTGCTTCATTAAAACTCTCTTCAAATGATTTGGAAGAATGCTTTACAAAAAAATCATACTTAGGAATATGTACTTTAATTTCTGCAACCTTGTCTTTAATAGTGTGTACAACATTGTCTAGTTTTAAATACACATCAACTTTTGTAATCCTATCATGAACTTGTAAAAGCTTTGTAAGCTTTTTTTCAATGTAGAATTTCAATTTTGAATCTGCGTCAAAATGCACAGTCTGAATGTTTACGTTCATAGCAATCTAATTTTTAATCAGTGAACAATTGTGTGAAAATTTAGGTGATCAATTACTTCATAGGCCACATTATTTAAGGGTTTAAAATGAGTAAATTTGATAATTCAAGTTAGTGTTTGCTGGTTTAATTTCCAAATAAATGTACAGCCTAAAGAGTAAAACTTATAACACTTTAATTTATTGTCCAGCTAACAAACTTAAGCCTTTGGATGCGCTTTACTATGTACCTCTTTTAGCTTCTCAATGGTATTGTGCGTATATATCTGCGTAGCTGCCAGACTGCTATGCCCCAGCAACTCCTTTACGGCATTGATATCCGCCCCATTATTCATCAAGTGAGTGGCGAAAGTATGTCGCAATACATGTGGGCTCTTCTTGTCAAGAGTGGTAACATAGCTAAGGTATTTTTTTACTACCGTATAAATATATTTGGGATATAGTTTTTTGCCTTTTTCATTTACAAGCAAAATTTCTATATTGGGCACCTTAAAATTATCATGTTTATTGTTTATATATTGCTGAATGAGTTGCCCCAATTCATTACTAACAGGGAGAATCCGCTCTTTGTTTCCCTTTCCCAATACTTTGATAGTACTGTTTCTGATATCAATATGTGCCTCTTTAAGGTTTATCAATTCTGCCTGGCGAATACCTGTATTGTAAAGCAAGTGCAACAATAGCCGGTTCGTTTTGCCATTCCAATTATCTGGAAATTCCACATAATTGAATAAAGTATTAATGTCTTTTTCTGCTACAAATTGAGGTAATCTTTTTTTCACTTTAGCCGAGAGAATAGTGACCATAGGGCTTGTTTGAATTAAACCCTGTCTTAGATGGTATTTAAAAAATGATTTTAGCGTGGATATTTTACGGTTGATACTTTTGGATTCAAGTCCCTTTTCTTTAAGCCCGGCAAGCCAACTTCTCACAAAGGACGACTTTATTTCTACAGGAAAAGTTGCCTCGAACTCTTTTTCAATAAAATTAAAAAAATCTACCAGGTCGGTTTGGTAAGATACTATTGTGTGTTGCGAATACCTTTTTTGAAATTTGAGGTGATCTAAAAAGACTTGTATGATTTGAGGTTGAGTGACTGGCATAAAAAAACTGAGAACCAAAGTTACTGGTTATCAGTTTCACATATTTTAATTTTATAAAACGACTTAAAGGTCTATTTTACCGCTTGCTATGTTCTGCTTGTATACAGCTTTTAAAACCTGTGTACGACGCCTGATGGAGGGCTTAATAAAAGCTTGGCGCTCTCTTAACTGAAGCAATACCCGGCTCTTTTCAAACTTCTTCTTATACTTTTTTAGAGCTTTGTCTATATTTTCGCAGTCTTTAGAATCTATTATTAACATTTGATATACCTCCCTTGGTAGTTTTTTTTAGAACCGCAAAGATAGTAGAAATATTTAAATTTCAAAATTCAAAAAGATAAAAAAAGTATTTTTGATAAATGTTTACAGGAATTATAGAAACAACAGGCGTAGTGAACGATATTATTTCGTCAGGCACCAACAAAACGTTTTGGATAGCATCTTCCATATCTAATGATCTCAGTATTGATCAAAGTGTATCCCACAACGGAGTTTGCCTCACTGTGGAAGAGATTACCAAAGGAGTACATAGATTAACAGCCATTGAAGAAACTCTGCTTAAGACCAATCTTAACAGCTGGCAAATAAATTCGGTTGTAAATTTGGAAAGATGCCTTCAAATGAATGGAAGACTCGACGGCCATATTGTGCAGGGCCATGTAGATACAATTGCTACATGCTCAGAAGTTACAGCAAAAGAAGGAAGTTGGGAATATAGGTTTCAATTTGATGAAAAATTTGCTACTCTTATTATTGAAAAAGGTTCCATCTCTTTAAATGGAATCAGCCTTACCATTTTTAACATCCAAAAAGATAATTTTACGGTAGCCATTATACCTTATACTTACCTGCATACCAATATGGAGTTATTAAAACCGGGCGATTTAATCAATATTGAATTTGACATGATTGGAAAATACGTGACAAGGATGATGGAAATCAGGTAGACTTTCATCCATCAAAACCTCTAATTACAACTTTATCTAAGATTCCTAATGCATGTACTTATCTTTATTTTTCTATGCGAACAGCAATCATTATAGGAGCAGGGCCGGCAGGACTAACAGCTGCTTTAGAACTATTAGAACAGTCAGATATTATACCGATTATTTTAGAGGCTGAAGAAAACGTTGGAGGACTATCTAAGACAGTAAATTATAAAGGTAACCGTATAGACATAGGCGGTCATCGTTTCTTTTCCAAGAATGATATTATAATGAAATGGTGGCAAAATAAAATGCCTGTAGAATGTGATGAACCTAATATCAAGTTAAGTTATCATAACTTACAAACTGAACTAAAAACAATCCAATCCACCGAAAAGAATGGAGATAATGTTATGTTAGTTAGAAATAGGTTATCCCGAATTTTCTTTATTGGCAAATTCTTTAATTACCCATTAACCCTGACAATACAAACACTTAAGGCACTTGGATTTTTTAGAACTATAAAAATAGGTGTTAGTTATTGTTGGGCAAAAATATTTCCTCGAATGCCAGAAGAAACACTTGAAGACTTTTATATTAACAGGTTTGGAAGCGTACTCTATAATATTTTTTTTAAGGACTATACGGAAAAAGTATGGGGACTGCCGGTAAATAGTATCAGTGCATCATGGGGTGCTCAAAGAATTAAGGGATTGTCGTTGTCCAAAAGTATTATTAATGCTTTGACAAAAGCTTCAAAAAAAACTACGGGTATTTATCAAAAGAATATTGAAACAAGTTTAATAGAAAATTTTTTATATCCCAAATTTGGCCCGGGGCAAATGTGGCAAATTGTCGCGGAGCAAATCATAAATAAGGGGGGAGTAATTTTAACCCAACATAAAGTAAAAAAAATAATAAATAATTCTAATTCAGTAGTATCTATCATTGCAATTGATAGAAAAAAAAAGGAAGAGATTGTATTCAATGGTGATTTTTTCTTTTCAACCATGCCCATCAAAGATTTGCTAAATGGGTTTTCATTACCATTAGATCAGAAGGCTCATCATATTGCTAATAACTTAGTTTACAGAGATTTTATTACTGTAGGACTTTTATTAAAAGAATTAAAAATAAAAAATAAAGATGGCACCCCGGTGAAGGATAATTGGATATACATTCAGGACAAAAATGTAAAAGTTGGCAGACTTCAGATTTTCAATAACTGGAGCCCGTTTATGGTAAATGATTCTGAAAAGATATGGATTGGGCTTGAATACTTTTGTAATGAAGAGGATGCTTTGTGGAATTTAACAGAAAGCGAAATGATTGCATTTGCAAAGGAGGAATTGCACTCAATAAATATAATTGACAAGACAAGTGTAGAAGATGCTGTTGTTATAAAAGTGCTTAAGACATACCCATCTTATGTTGGTGCTTATGATGAGTTTAATGTTGTAAAAAATTACATTAATAAATTCGACAATCTTTTTTTAATTGGCAGAAATGGTATGCATAAATACAACAATCAGGACCACTCAATGCTTACAGCCATGCAGGCTGTTCAAAATATTATAAACGGAGTTACCAATAAAGATAATATCTGGAATATCAATAGCGAGGATGAGTATCACGAAGAAAAATAAAGCCTAGCGACTATGCCGTTATTTAGCAGGATTGCCCAGAAAAAAAAAATCAGTTTCTTTATTGATACTATCCCAAAAGATGCTTGTACCCTGGAAATTGGTTGTGGCAACAATTGGTTAGGAAATTATTTACTAAAAAATGGATGGTGTAATTATAAAGGAATTGACGTGGAAGGAAATCCTACAATAAAAGGCAATATCAATTCATGGCAATCACTAGGGCTACAACCCGATGAATTTGATATAATTATAGCATTCGAAGTGGTTGAACATGATAATATTTGGGAGTCTTGCTATTCATTATTAAAACCAGGTGGCAGATTATTGATTACCACACCTAACCCTGGGGGAGATTGGGTATTACGTATTCTTGAATTTTTAAGACTAAACCAAAAAAGGACAAGTCCCCACACGTACCTTCAAAACATAAAAAAAATAAAGAACTTTGAAACCATTTACTATAAAAAAATATTTAATCTCAGTCAATGGGCAATTTTTAAAAAATAACTGGCACTAACTTATTAAAATATTTACTCCTATTTTGAGCTTCGTTATTAAATATCAAAAATCAATTAGTGCTTTTATTATTTTTTTATTTTTAAGCATCTTATGCTTTAGTATTTACAGAGATTATAAAAATTATAAAGAAGGCTATCCATGTGATCTTAGAAAAAGAATCGTGGGCGCAAGATATATGGCCAAAGGATATTCTCCTTATTTTTTTAAGTGGACGCCCGCATACGCACCTGAACTATGTATTCAATATGAAGGCGATTCCACTTTTAAACAAAATATAGTTACGCTTCCTCCAAGCTACACATGGTTATTGCTTCCCCTTGCTAAACTCCCCTTTCCTGCAGTAGAAAAAATATGGTTCACTTTTCAATACTTTTCTCTGCTATTAATATTTTCTACTTTCTATTTTAAGTCTAACAACAAAACCAGTCAAAGCTTATTATTGCTTACTTACTCTTTTTTATTGTTATCCAAAAGTTGGATTATGAATGTGCAGATTGGGCAGAGTTACATCCTATTTCCCTTGTTACTTTCGATAATGTATGTGTTTTTCCACAAGCACCCTAAAGCAGTATTTTACTATGGGTTAATTATTGGTATATGTATTTGGTTAAAGCCGTCGTATGTATTTTTTACGTTGCCTTTTTTATTTTCGGGAGATAGAATTCCTTTTTTAAAAGGGCTATTTATTGTAGCAGCATTATGCTTATTTCAAGTTATTTTATTTAACCAATATCAAAACTGGATAGACTTTTTTAAATCATCAAACAATTGGATGGAGTATTATTCGCAAAGAAATTTTGATAATGGCATTCATTTTGACAAGCTTGAAACTCCTTCTGTGATTGAGAAACAAACAAATTTTTCTACTCACCCTTTACCTGGCTATATCGCTAATATACCCATTGAACTAAGGTCGATATTTAATATCTACGCTTCAAGCACAGTGTATGGACTTATCCTGTTAGGTATTATTGCTATAATTACTTTCATTTTTTTTTATATAAAAAAAATAAGTGATCCTAACTTACTCCTATTATTGGGCTTTTGCTTTAATTATTTAGGTGAGGTTTTTTTATGGCTTCCTAAATACGATTACTATTTTGTTGAATTATTTTTTCCGCTATGTTTTCTTGTTTACAATCAACATAAAGTAAACAGAAATACTTTGCTCCTATTATTCACAGGACTATTTTTTTGTACATATCTTTTTAAAATCATCCCAATGCAATTGCTGATCGGAGAGTACTTGATAGCAGGCTGCGTATTTCTGTTCATTTTCTCAAACTTAAAAAAAATTACCGCAGACAAAAAATATATTATTTGAAAATTTTATCGAACCATATAGCTACAGACTATAAAAAGAATAGCGGCCTATATTTCCCCAATTTAAATTCACGAAGGTTTTTTGCCGCATTTATGGTTTTTGTTTGCCATACAGAAAGTGCTAAAGAAAATTTTGTAACTATTCAGTGTCTCTAAAAAAGGTGAAATGGCATTAATATTTTTGGATTCCTAAAGTTATGCACATTGCTTTGATGCATGCTAACATTTAATCGTTCTGGGTGCGGATTTGCGCCCTTTTATACAGGCATATTTTAATCTTGTAATTTTATTTTTTTGAATAACCTGTTCTCAGGACGTGGTTTTAAAAAATCGTCTTTTTACCTGCTTTTTTTGTGAACAACTATCTGCAATTGTGGAATATAAACCTTGCTAATAGCGGGTAGTAGCGTATTTGTAGCTCAACTTTGTGGTTCAATATTTTTTACATTGGATATTCAGGTATTAGTACAAACCTTACTGCAAACAATTGACAGGTTAGAAGCAAAAGTAGCTGCCCTTGAGGCGGAACTTGCCGTGTATAAAAATAAGAAGAACAGTAACAACAGCCACATACCCCCCTCCCAAGACCAAAACCGCCCCAAAACAAACCAAAGCCTGCGGGTACCCACAGGAAAAAAAGCAGGCGGTCAACCAGGACATGAAGGCACCACCCTGGAATGTAGCAGCCAGGTTGATGAAATCATAAAACACAGCCCCGAAGCCTGCAGTAGTTGTGGCAGTAATTTAAGCCATCACCCTGAAGTATTAGTAAGCATCCGACAGTTAATTGATATACCGCCAATAGTTTTAAACCGCATAGAACACCAGGTGTATAAAAAACAGTGCAGTTGTGGCCATACAATGCAGGGCATCTTCCCCCAACATGTAGCATGTCCTGTGCAATACGGACCCAATGTAGAAACACTGGTAAGTTATTTGCATGCCAGGCAATACGTGCCATATAGCAGGATGCAGGAGTTTTTAAAAGATCTAATGGGACTTTCATTAAGCACAGGGGGTATCTACAATATATTGCAGCGCATGGCTAAAAAAGCAACGCCTGTGTACAACCAGATAAAAGCAAAAATAGAGCAGGCCACTTGCGTAGGTGCAGACGAAACGGGCGTAAATATAAATGGTAAAAACCATTGGGCATGGACATGGCAGACCGATAAACTTACCTACATTTTATGTGCAGCAGGCAGAGGGTACCAAACCATAAAAGATGCATTCAGCAACGGCCTACCCAATGCAGCATTAGTACACGACAGATGGCCATGCCATTTTCAAATGGATGCAAAAGCACATCAAATATGTTGCGCCCATTTACTAAGGGACCTGAACTATATCAATGAGCTGTATAAAAATAAATGTGAATGGGCAAAAGATTTTAAAGTACTGTTACAAAAAGCTATACAACTAAAAAAAGAATTTATAAATGCCGACTATTATTACACAAACATAAAGCGGCAAGCCCTTTTTGATAAACTCCATCAACTGCTGCTTTATCCAATTGAAGAACAACATGCAAAATCCCACACCTTACAAAAAAAGCTATTGGCAAAGCGGGAGTGTATCTTATATTTTTTAGTACAACCAAATGTACCACCTGATAATAATGGTTCGGAAAGAGCGATAAGAAATATTAAAGTAAAACAAAAAATATCGGGTCAGTTTAAATCAATTGAAAGCGCAAATCTATTTGCCATCCTAAGGTCTGTTATTGATACCACCATCAAATCAGGAAATAACGTC
>Ga0209100_1001754_pt1 | contig 14260 bp, 19 predicted proteins | sample lystaG_FD_185480 | JGI IMG/M metagenome (GOLD analysis project Ga0209100, IMG submission 185480) | Glacier valley bacterial and archeal communities from Borup Fiord, Nunavut, Canada, to study Microbial Dark Matter (Phase II) -... | ecosystem: Environmental > Aquatic > Freshwater > Ice > Glacier ...
GCAGTTAAACTATATCATTTTTCATTTATGTGTCAACTGCTTTTGTTCTAACCTAAAGAATAATAGAAGCCTTGCGGCTTCTATTTGGATACATCGATTCGATTCAATGCTTTTTTAAGAGCTATTTCAGCTCGTTTAACATCAATGTCGGATTGATTCAGTTTAAGCCTTGCTTCAGCACGTTCTTTCGCTGCGATCGCCCGTTGAACATCGATCTCTTTTTCAGCCTCAACGGCATCGGCTAAGATCGTTGCCTGATTGTCTTTAAAAAACAACAATCCGCCGCCGATCGCATATTCTTTTCGCTCACCTTTTTCAATCGTTGTCATCATCGATATTTCGATCATGGTAACGATCGGCATGTGATTCGCTAAGATACCCATCTGTCCTTGCGGAGTGACGATGTTGAGGATCGTTGTTTCGATCAATCGCTCTTTTGTATCCGGTGTGATGATTTGAACGGTAAACATACTACTGCTCCAGCGTTTCGGCTTTGAGTGCCGCTTCTTCAGCTGTGCCGACATACATAAACGCTTGCTCAGGCAATGAATCATACTTGCCCTCTAAGATTGCTTTAAAACTGGCTACCGTATCGCTGCTCTTGACGTAGATTCCGGGAAAGCCGTTGTATTGTTCGGCAACATGGAATGGCTGCGACAGAAAGTTACGGATGCGACGAGCACGGTTGACGATGATCTTATCCTCGTCGGATAACTCATCCATCCCTAAAATCGCTATTATATCCTGAAGTTCGCGATAGCGTTGCAATAATTGCTGCACACCGCGCGCAGTAGCGTAATGTTCTTCTCCGACGATCAATGGATCCAGCATGCGACTGTTGGATTCTAATGGATCAACGGCCGGATAGATACCCAATGCTGCGATATTACGATCCAATACGGTTTTCGCATCTAAATGCGAAAAAGCGGTCGCAGGTGCCGGATCGGTAAGATCATCAGCCGGGACATAGATTGCTTGAACCGAAGTGATCGATCCGCGCTTGGTGGAAGTGATGCGCTCTTGCAGTTGTCCCATTTCCGTGGCTAATGTCGGTTGATAGCCGACTGCGGAAGGAATGCGTCCGAGCAGGGCCGAAACTTCGGATCCTGCTTGGGTAAAGCGGAAAATATTATCGATAAACAATAGAACATCCTGACCTTCTTGATCACGATAATACTCGGCCATCGTCAGCCCGGTCAATCCGACCCGCATGCGAGCTCCGGGACTTTCGTTCATCTGACCGTAGACCAGTACCGTTTTCGGCAGAACGCCTGAATTTTTCATTTCGTAATATAAATCATTTCCCTCACGAGTACGTTCTCCGACGCCTGCGACAACGGATAAACCGCCGTGTTCGATCGCTATGTTATGGATCAGTTCCTGCATAACGACCGTCTTACCGACACCCGCTCCGCCGAACAGACCGATCTTACCGCCTTTGACATACGGACATAAAAGATCGATCACTTTGATTCCTGTTTCCAATATTTCGGAGGTTGTCTGTTGTTCATCGAATCCCGGAGCATCGCGATGGATCGGCATGCGCAACACATTCTTGCTCAATTCTCCGAAACCGTCGATCGGTTCACCGAGGACATTGAACATTCTTCCTAACACTTCTTTACCGACCGGTGCCATGATCGGACTGCCGGTATCGAGTGCTTCCATCCCGCGAACCAGACCGTCGGTCGATCCCATCGAGATGCAGCGAACCACATCATCTCCGATATGCTGTGCTACTTCTACCACCAAGATTCCGTGGTCTGTTTTGATATCGATTGCGTTGTGCAGTTTGGGGAGTTCCCCTTCACTGAAACGAACGTCGACCACCGGTCCGATGATCTGACTTAATTTTCCTTTGATTTGTGTCATTGGGCCCTCCTATAAAGCTTCGGCGCCGGCGACGATCTCAGTTATTTCCTGGGTAATAGCCGCCTGCCTTGACTGATTATACTGTAAGAGTAATTCGTCGATCAGTTCTTCTGCATTGTCGGTCGCATTGTCCATGGCCATTCTCCTTGAAGCTTGTTCGCTTGTTTTTGTTTCCAACCACAAGCCATAAAGCAACGAATGCATGTACATCGGAATCAATTGATTGATCAATGTGATCGCATTCGGTTCAAAGATCGTATCTTGGATCGAATGTTCGATTTCCTGCGGCTGATAGATGATGGGCAACAGATCGATACTGATCGGTTCAAACGTCATTGAATTGATAAATTTCGTATAAATAACGCGTAATCCACCAATCTTGTGTTCATCAAACATCCGCATGATCCCATCACCGAGTTTCGCTAACTCTTGAAATGTGAGCCCGTCACTGTGATCCAATTGCGCCGCAACGATATAACCGCTGTGTTTCAACCATTGGTTTTCTTTACTTCCGATAACGATCAGCGGTTCATCCAACGCAACATTCTCTTTGAGATAATGGATCATGTTGCTGTTATATCCGCCGCATAATCCAAGATCTGATGTAAAGATCAACGTCGCTTTTTTCTCGGTTTGCGCTTGCAGATAACGAATTTCGGTTAGTTGGACACTACCCAAGATCTTATGCATAGTTTTGTGTAATGTTTCCGCGTAAAGACGATTGGATTCCATTAACTTTTTTTGTTTCTTCAGCTTTCCGGTAGCGATCAATTCCATCGCACCCGTTATTTTTTTGGTTGACTTAACGGAACGTATTCGCGCCTTAAGTGCCTGCATATTATTGGCCATATCAGCTCGCGCTCATTTTTATGAAGCGTTCTGTCACGATTTCCATCGCGTCCATGATATCTTCTTCCAACTCTTTCGAAATGATTTTCTTATCTTCGATTTCCTCGATGATCTGCGGATAGTCATGATCAAAATCACTTAACAATTGATTTTCATATTCTTTTATTTTGTCTGTCGGGATCTTTTTTAAGAAATGATGTTTAGCACTGAACAGCGATAATACTTGATGGGATAGTTTCATCGGTACGTACTGTGCTTGTTTCAACAGTTCAGTCAAACGAGCTCCGTGCTCAATGATTGATTTCGTGTTGGCATCCAGATCAGAACCGAATTGAGCAAATGCCAATAACTCCCGGTATTGCGCCAGATCTAATTTAAGTGCTCCGGCGACTTGTTTCATCGACTTACTTTGGGCTGCCGAACCGACACGGGAAACGGATAGTCCGCTGTCGACAGCCGGTCTTACGCCGGCGTTAAAGAGTTCGGATTGTAGGAAAAGCTGTCCGTCCGTGATCGAAATAACATTCGTCGGGATATAAGCAGAGATGTCACCCGCTTGTGTTTCGATGATCGGAAGAGCCGTGATCGATCCTCCCCCATATTCTTTATTGAGTTTACATGCACGTTCCAGCAGACGTGAGTGGAGATAGAAAACATCCCCCGGATAAGCTTCGCGTCCCGGTGGTCTGCGCAAGAGTAAACTCATCGTACGATAAGCGACTGCATGTTTTGAAAGATCATCATACACGATCAAAACATCTTTACCTTCTTCCAACCATTCTTCGCCCATGGCACATCCCGCATACGGTGCGATGTATTGTAACGGAGCTAATTCGCTGGCGGAGGCTGAAACGATAACGGTATAGTCCATTGCTTGATGCTGACGCAATTTCTCGACGATCTGAGCGACTGTCGATGATTTCTGCCCGATCGCAACGTAAATGCAGATCATATCTTGACCTTTTTGGTTGATGATCGTATCGATGGCGATCGCCGTTTTACCGGTCTGTCGGTCCCCGATGATAAGTTCACGTTGGCCGCGACCGATAGGAATCATCGAATCAATGATTTTCAATCCGGTCTGAACCGGTTGAAATACTGATTGGCGCGTCATAACACCCGGCGCAACTCGTTCGATCGGACGGGTCTTCTTACTGATGATCTCCGGTCCTCCGTCGATGGCTTTACCCAACGCATTGACGACTCGACCCAGTAATCCGTCTCCCACCGGAACTTCGATGATATTGCCTGTCCGTTTGACGGGGTCGCCTTCTTTGACATTGGCATCACTTCCCAATAAGACACAACCGATGTGATCTTCTTCTAAATTCATGACCATGCCTAAAACATCATTTCCGAAATCCAGCAATTCACCGGACATCGCATTGTTCAGTCCGTGTAAAAGCGCGATTCCGTCACCGACGCGAATGACGATACCCACATCGTTTTCTTCGATTTTATCTTCATAGTGCTTGATTTTACTTTTGATCAGTGCACTGATTTCTTCAGGTCTCAGTTCCATGTAGTCACCTGCTTCCTCTGGTTAATTCTTCTTTAAGCGATCGAATTCGATTCTTCATCGAACCGTCACTCACGGTATTTCCGATCACGACTTTGATCCCTGTGATCAGTGTCGGATCCAATCGATTGCTGAGTTCAACTGACTGCTTGTTTCGTAATGATAACGCTTGTTCTAATTTTTTGATTTCTTCCGGCGATAACGGATGAACGGAATAAACCGTACCTTCGGCAATATTCTGTTGTTCGTTGACCATCTTTCGGAATTCTTTGATGACCTCGGGAAACAGATTCATTCTGTCGGAATCGATCAACACATACATGAAATTAATCAGCATGAGATCTATCTTACCTACGAATACCTGTTCGATCAATTCTCTTTTCTCGCTTTTTGAGATCTGCGAGCGACTGAAAAATTTAAGTGAATCGGGATCCTCAACAAATATCCGGTTGATTTCGCTTAATTCGCTTTTCCAGTTATTTTCGAGCTTGAGTTCTGTGCCCAACTCGAAAATCGCTGTCGCATAACGGGCGGCGGCTTTTTCCATCAGCTGCGAATATCCTGAATGAAGCGTTGTACTTGTTGGCGGTCTTCTTTCTCATCGACTTTATCTTCGATCAGTTTTTGGGCTGCCAGCATCGCCACATTGATGATCTCGCTTTGGATGCTGTCCTGCATTTGTTGTTTTTGATAGGCCATTTCACGTAAGGCAGTTTGAAGTTTCAAATCAGCTTCCGCTTTACCGTCCGTGACGATCTTCTCTTTTACGCGTTTACCTTCTTCTTTACCGCGTTCAACCAAAAGTTGAGCTTCTTTGGTCGCTTCATGAAGTAATAATTGAGCTGTTTGTTCATGTTGCGTTGCCATAACGGATGCTGATTCAGCCTCTCTGAGTTGCGTTTCGGCATAGTCAGAACGTTTTTTAAGGTAAGCGAGCGTCGGTTTCCACAATAATCGTTTAAACCCGTAAAAAAGGACACCTGTCGCAGCCAGCTGGACAATCATTGTTAGTAGATTCGGGAATAACTTCCCGGCAATATCGATATCTAATTGCATACATTCACCTGCTTTCTATTACTGCTTCTATCGACTCACTTGTATACGAAGATCAATAAGAACGCGATGAGCATACCGTAAATAGCGCATGTCTCGGCGATCGCACAGCCCAGAATCAGCATTGAACGGATCTTGTTTTCAGCTTCCGGATTACGTCCGACAGCTTCAACCGCTTTACCGGCCGCATATCCTTGTCCGATTCCAGTCATCATACCGGTAAATACTGCTAGACCGGCGCCGATCGCTACTAAGCCTTTTGCTAGTTCCATAAGTGAAGTCCTCCTTTTGACTATTCTTCCTGGGAAAGTTCATTTCCGATAAAGATCGTGGTAAGCATAATAAATATGTAAGTCTGAATCAATCCTGCAAACAAATCGAAATAAGCATGGAGGAAAGGTCCGGTCAATATACCGATAAAATCGAATTTCCCGATGATCGGGATCATTCCGGATACATATCCCGTAAACGTATAAAATAACATCATAATAACGGATCCGCTGGTTATATTCCCAAACAAACGTAACGACATCGAAACCAATGGTGCGATCGTGCCGAAGAAATTCATAATGATAAACGGCGGAAACGGTTCAATGAAACGGTGGAAAAACTGTTTCAATCCAACCGATCGATAGACGGTACTCTGTACCAAGACAAAGGTGATCAGCGCTAACGTCAGCGTAACACTGTAGTTCGCCGTCGGTTGTGCCAGTCCGAACAAGCCGGATATATTACTGAGAACCATAAACAACGCTAATGCACCGATGTACGGTGAATACGTTTTCGCCGCTTTGGCTCCCATGTTATCCGTTGTCAGTTTACTGATGAAGTTTACGTAGATCGTACAAAGCAGAACGACACCTTTCGGTTTGGCGAGCGGATCTGATTGAGTTAACTGTCGATTCGCATACACCATAAATCCAAAGATGAGTCCGACTACGATCATGATCGAGAAAACTTCAACTTGTACCGTCACTTTAGGAACACTGAGGAAATAGACCATGTTACTCCTCCTTTTTAAATAAAAACACTTCTTTTACGATCAACTCGATTTTAAACAATAATACTCCGAAGGCTGCCGTAAAAATATTAAAATAATGTGGGTAGACAGCCCCCAACGCCAGGGGAATTCCCAATAACAGGATTCCGAAGGTAAAGAAGAGATAGGATCCGACTCTATTACGTCGGCGAAAAAAAAGCATGTCATTGATATAGAGTGACATCAATCTCATATTGAGTTGAGCCATTACTACACCGATAAACATGCCTAATCCATACTTAATTCCCGCAAAACAGAGTAAAAAACTTATCATCACGCCGATGAAAAAACTATTTTTACTGTGTTCTTTCAGAAATTCATCCATTTTATCTCCCAGTTAAAACGAGTTTTCTCTCGTTTCACGTTATGTATATCATACCATATCACTTTATATAGCGTAAGAGCAGGAGACTGATTTGTGAAATTCCCTTATTTTGTACCAAATATACGATCGCCCGCATCACCCAGACCCGGAACGATATAACCGACTTCATTCAATTTTTCATCGAGTGCTGCTAAGAAGATATCCACATCCGGATGCTCTGACTCGATGCGACGAACTCCTTCGGGAGCTCCGACTAAACAGACAAGCTTGATGATCTTGGCTCCGCGTTTCTTCAACAGTGTAATGGCTGCACTGGCTGACCCGCCGGTTGCCAACATCGGATCTAAAATCATAACGACCGAATCCGGCATATTGCTTGGGAATTTAGCGAAATATTCATGCGGCTCAAGTGTTTTCTCGTCACGATAAAGTCCGATATGACCGACTTTAGCGGTTGGGATCAAATCTCTGATACCGTTGACCATGCCTAATCCGGCACGAAGGATCGGAACCAAAACAATTTCTTTTTCTAATTCAAACGTTGAACACTTCGCAACCGGTGTTTGGATATCGATCGTTTGTAAAGGCAGATCGCGTGAGATCTCATACGCCATCAAGCCGGCGATCTCGTCAAGATTCTGACGGAAATCTTTGGTTCCGGTACTTTCCTTGCGCATTTGGGTTAATTTGTGGGTAATCAGGGGGTGATTCAATACTGTGATCATCTTTTTTTCCTCCTTGGTTTTTATTTGATGACAGGATACTTATGCGTGAGCTCGATAACTTCTTGGCGAACACGTTGACGCAATTCTTCGTTATCACTGTTTTTAAGCACTTCTGCAATCCAATGACCGACTTGTTTGAATTCTTCTTCTTTAAATCCGCGTGTTGTCATCGCCGCAGTACCCAAGCGAATTCCGCTGGTCGTAAACGGTTTTTCGGTATCGTAAGGAATGGAATTTTTATTACAGGTAATACCTGCTTCATCTAATAATCGTTCCGCTTTTTTACCGGAAATATCGACCGAATCTTTTACGTTCACCAAACACATGTGATTTTCACTGCCGCCGCTGATCAGGTTAAATCCTTCTGCTTGAAGGGTTTTGACCAATGCCTGCATATTGGAAAGCAACTGTTTTTGATAAATCGCAAATTCGGGTTGTAAAGCTTCAAAGAAACAAACCGCTTTACCGGCGATCACATGCATGAGAGGACCTCCCTGCATGCCCGGGAAAACATGTTTATCCAATGATTCCGCATACTCCTTTTTACAGAATACCATTCCTCCGCGCGGTCCGCGCAACGTTTTATGCGTTGTGGTCGTTACGAAATCAGCGTAAGGAATCGGTGACGGATGCAGACCTACCGCAACCATACCGGCGATATGAGCCATGTCGACCATCAGATAGGCACCTACTTCATCGCAAATCTCACGGAATTTCTTGAAATCAATGATACACGGATAAGCACTGGCTCCGGCTACGATCAGTTTCGGTTTGATCTCAAGAGCGATCTCGCGTAACTTCTCATAATCGATACGATGATCGACAGGGTCGACACCGTAACTGTGGAACTCATACAAAATTCCGGAAAAATTCAACGGATGGCCGTGCGTCAGATGTCCGCCTGAACTCAGGTCCATACCCAACACTTTGTCACCCGGATTCAGAATCGTCATGTAGACAGCCATATTGGCTTGACTTCCCGAATGAGGTTGCACATTCACGTGTTCGGCTTGAAACAGTTCACAAGCCCGGACGCGTGCCAATTCTTCGATTTGATCGACGAACTCACAGCCTCCGTAATAGCGTTTACTCGGATAACCTTCAGCGTACTTGTTGGTGAGGATACTTCCGACTGCTTCCAGCACTTCATGAGAAACATAATTCTCAGATGCGATCAGTTCGATGTTCTCTTCCTGGCGTTTGCTTTCGCGGTCTATGGCCGCAAAGAGTTCTTTGTCATTCATGACTCTGTTCCTCCTCGATGATGGAAATTTTATGAATGCGACGAAGGTGTCGCGGGTCATTGCTGAAGTCACTTGACAGCCAGTGTAATGCGATCGAAACCGCCTTTTCGATTGAAACCAATCGTCCGCCCATCGCCAAGACATTACTGTCATTATGTTGACGGGTGATTGAAGCTGTTTCTTCATCGAAAACTAACGCACAGCGGATCCCGTTAACTTTGTTTGCGACGATGGAAGCGCCGATACCGGTACCGCACATCACGATTCCTAAATCAGCTTCGTGGTTGGCTACTGCTTTGGCAGCCGGATAAACGGTATCGGGATAATCGATACTATCGCAGGAAAATCCTCCGAAATCAATCACTTCGATACCACGTTTGATCAGTTCTTCTTTGATGGCTTCTTTGTGCAGATACGCACCATGGTCGCAAGCTAGCGCAATTTTCATGTCGTTGTCTCCTTCTCTTTCAGTGATTTTCGGACATCTTCGATCATCACTTCTCCTTGGCGTAATAAAATCAATTCTTTGGCAGTCGCATCGATCACGGTCGAAGAAGTTTTTCCACCGCTTTCGCCGACGATCACGGCTTCGATCTTACCATCCAGTTGAGCTAATACTTCGTCACTGTCCGTCGTCGACGGATAACCGCTGAGATTGGCACTCGGCACCAATAAAGGAACTCCGATCAGTTCGATCAACTTTAAAATGAACGGATCATCCGGCATGCGTATTCCTATTGTTTTAAATCCGTTGGTTACGATCGGATCCAAATCATCTTTTTTCTTAAATACAAAAGTAACAGCGCCAGGCATCCATCGTTTGATGAGTCGATAATCCCGTTGTTTCAGTTTGGCAACTTGCTCAATCTGTTGCAAAGAATTCACCATCATCGGAAACGGTTTAGATTCCGGACGCTGTTTTGCATCTTTCATATGTTGTATCGCTAACGGCATATCGCTGCGAACGGCTAATCCGTACACTGTATCAGTCGGAAAAGCTACGACTCCACCATTGTTTAAAATTTCAGCGGCAAGTTCAATCTGTTCGACTGTCAAGCGTAATGTTTCCATGTTGACCTCCGATTTTCTTTACCCATTTTACCATAAACGACACTTAGTAAAAAGGGTTACGTGGATATCCTGTATTATTTTCATCATAGTTTCGTAATTGAGTTCTTCTTGACCAAGCAGATATTCCTGCCGAAACTATCTGTTCTATTCGCATCGTAATGATATTCTTTACTCCATGTAAATTTAGATTGATGTAGGAAAACAAGCAGTATTTCATCTTTCTCTGCTTGTCTTAATTTAGTGTTTTCAAGCTCGATCAATGGAAGTCTGTACTCAACATTCCCAGATCCATTCACTTGAAGATAAGTATTCATGAAAATAACGGATTCGACCTCTTTTTCAACTGACAGAAGTTGATCGATCAATTTCAGATGACCTTTTGAGAGCGGATGATACTGTGAAATAAAGTAAGCTGCCCCCACACTCAGCAGTATACAGTTCACTAGAACCCCACTAGCCAATGTAACTTCAATATGATGAGTAATCGAATACTGCATCATTATCCATCCCAGAAAAATACCCAGGTCGATAACTAAAAAACGAATCACCACCGAATGGAAATCACTGAATTGTTTGTTCTTCTTAACCATTAGGTGTAAACACATGACTAAGTTAGTTAGCACGATCCCGATAAAAATACCTACATTGTCGCTCACATAAAAATACCACCCGATCGTGATGATTAAGGTGAATAATCCAATTCTTTCTATTCTTCTTTTGTTGAAATCATCTAAGTGTCGAATACCTTTTCCCACCGATTCCACAGTCACAATAACCGTTGTTTTTCTATTTTATTACTACCTAAGGTTGTTGTCAATGAACTTGGGTAATTATGGTAGTGAAATAATAATGTGACAACTTCAAGTTGTATAATCAAACAAAAGGAGGCGATATCTTGTTCTCTCAACGACTGAAAAAATTACGTGTAGATTCTTCAATGAGTCAGAAAGAATTGGCCCAGCGATTGCAGTTCAGTCAACAGGCAGTGACTAAATGGGAGAATGATATTGCTTCCCCCGATCCCGATACTTTACGAAAAATTGCAGGTCTGTTTCATGTTTCCGTTGATTATTTGATTGGAAACGATAGTGTCAGTGAAGATACCACCGATTATATGAGTGCCGAAGAATTAGTCCTCCGATTACTCAGTAAACCTGCGATCCAACAATTTTGCGATTACCACTTGGAAGATGATTCTGTTGAACTGATATCGTTCAGTGAGGATGTTCTCGCCATGTTGAAAATAATGTCTAATGGAAGATAAGTAGTTAATTGACAGTTTCTGCATTGAGATACATATCAAAAAAACATACTTAAAAAGCACTGATTTTCATACCTCAGTGCTTTCGTTATGTTTAACCATTTTATCTGATAAATCACTTTATGTAACAATAAAACAAAATTCCTATTATCAATAAAACTAATCTAATTCACATAACTCACTATGTGATATTCAATATATTTAATTCACTCTTTTTGCATTCGTTCATAAATTCTAATATCTTTTATGGATGTTTCCAGATTACATTTCTCACAATAATACACATCCCAAACAAATTTTACATTACCAATCATATAATTGTCCACATTGTCAAAATCAAAACATTTCGCTTCTTCTGATTCTGAATTCACAACTTGACTCTTTTTCTTCAATATAAGCATACTTTGGCAATTTGGACAGTAGTGTTTACCTATTCTAGAAGATATTGAATATTCACGCTTCCAATGTTGAATTCCAGTCCAATTTCTAATCCATTGCTTCACTTTTTTCATTGTTTATCCTCCATTTTCGAAATATGGGTTCTATGACTATAATTTAATACTTTGAGATGTTAATTCAAATACGCAATTTCTTCTTATTCGTTGATTATATTTTCCTCCTAAAAAACTAAGTTGTCTATACGCAACTCATTCGATACACTTCAAAAAAAATTAACAATCTCATAATAAGATTTGCTTAATAAAACACAATGTATTTAACACATAAAAAACTGTGATGTTCAAATTGTTATCCAAATTGACATGGTAATAGGTTATGAATAAGGCGAGAAATAACTGAAAACGAAATCCGTTAGTAGTTTGTATGAATCATCTCGATACATTTTTCACAGGTGTTCACGGCTATGTTATACTGACTGAAGAAGATACCTTTTAAACATTACCGAATGAATTCATCCTCCTCTCGCAGACCAACTCAAGGAGACATCCATGTCACGAACAACACAATTAGTAAAACTTTGGAAAGTTTTTGAAAGTGCCGACGATTTGTTCAGTAAGGTCGTTGCTAAGCCGAAGGGTGTCACATTGATAAGAGACATCCCTTATGCGAACGACAGTGAACCCCTGCATAAACTCGATTTGGCCAAGCCGGATGACGCTGCACCCCTATTGCCTGTGATCCTGCAAGTGCACGGCGGCGGTTGGGTCGGCGGCAGTAAAGAAGCTTCTCATCGCAATTATGGTATGTCACTGGCAAAAGAAGGATATGCAGTCCTTTCGATGAATTATCGTTTAGCACCTGATTTTCCGTTTCCGACGCAGATCGAAGATATTTTTATCGCTTTGAACTTTATTTACGATAACTATAAAACATACGGGTTTGATTTAGGTCGGATCTTCCTGGTCGGTGATTCAGCCGGTGCTCATCTCGTTTCGATCGCAGCCCTTATCGCTACCGATTCGTCGATCGCCGAGAAATATCACTTGATCTGTCCGCTGAAACTGCGCGGTATCGCACTTTGTTGCGGCGTGTATGATTTTGATACATTTTTAGGCAATGATATTCGCTTACCTGAAAAAATTGAGACAGCCGAAGCATTGTTCGGCAGTAAGAACTTTCGTTATACCCCGTTTTATACCTATTCTTCGGTCCTGCGAAACATGACAAACGCTTATCCGTCCTGTTTTATTATGGGCACCAAAGCAGATCCGTTATTTCCCGAGACACAACGTATGATCGACCGGGTCACTCAATTAAATATCCGAAACTCGGTAAAGGTCTATCCTTTAGAATTTTTGCTTCCGCACTGTTTCCATATTCGGCTTCAATTCAAGCAGAGTATTGAGGTGATGACCCAAATGCTTGAATTCTTTGCAAAATTATGATCAAAAAAACAAGCGCTATTCAACCGCTAAAGATAGATTAATAAAATTTTATATCCCCATATATGTTAAGCATCATTTAAATTATGTAGATCATATATCTTTATTATGACCGATTTTCAATAAAGACCGAGTGTCTTTAAATATGCCTTCTTCGATTGTTTTGATTTTAAAAGTTTACGAAAAAGAATTTTGATAACCTTGAATTTGAAAGGAATTCCCATTTCTGAAAGCTTCTTATTATCTCCACTCATTCTATTGGATTGCTCCAACATTAGTTAAGAAATAACAAAAAAAAGGTGAATTTTCACCTTTGATTACTTGATATTAAGATAGACCATCAACATTCTGTCTTTTCCTTGGATGTCCTTGTAACAGTTCACTTTAGCTTCGGGAAAGGATTGTTTCGCTAATTTCGTAAGTGCTTCTTTTTGATCCCAACCCATTTCGAAAGCGATCATCGCTGTCGGGTTGAGTATTTCGGAAGCTTGCGTCAGAACGGTACGATAATACTTAAGTCCGTCTTCCCCGCCGAACAGTGCGATATGAGGTTCGAAATCCTTGACACTGACTTCTACATCTTCGTTTTGCGGAATGTAGGGCGGATTGCAGACCAAGATATCAATCTTGACGTTGGCATCCTTGATCGGTTGCAACATGTCGCCTACCATGAAGGTAATATCGGCATCATTGATCTTGGCATTATGGATCGCTTGTTGGATCGCTGTTTCACTGATATCGGTAGCGATCATTTTAAGTCTTGGTTCTTCTTGTTTGAGAGAGATAGCGATGGCTCCGCTGCCGGTTCCGATATCGGCTCCCTGAAGTATTTTCGCTTCCGAGAAGTATTCATCGATATCCGCCAAGACATTGGCGACCAATTCTTCAGTCTCGGGACGCGGAATCAGTACGGATTCATTAACATCGAACGGACGACCGTAAAAATATTGAACACCGACGACATAGGCATACGGTTCTTGGGTACATAAGCGCTCCAGTTTCGCAAGAAACTCGACTTCGGTAGCACTGTCGCATTCTTCACCCATCTCCATGTACAGATTACGTTCTTGATGTGAAAGTATTTCATTCATCAAGAGTTTTGCGTAGGATTCAGGTACATCGACCTTGGCAAGTTGTTGCTCGGCTTGGCGCAGCAGGTTTCGAATGATCATTCTTCACCTGCCATTTTACTGCGTTGTTCTTCAGCCAGTAATGCTTCGATCACATCATCGAGTTTGCCTTCCATGATGCGATCCAACTGATTCAGTGTCAATCCGATGCGATGGTCACTGACGCGGTTTTGCGGGTAATTGTACGTACGGATCTTTTCGGAACGATCTCCGGTACCGATCTTACTGCGACGTTCGACACCTTTTTCTTCATCGATGCGGCGTTGCAGTTCTTCATAAACACGAGCCCGAATCAAACGTAAAGCAGTTGCTTTATTTTCGTGTTGGGAAC
>Ga0209100_1001757_pt1 | contig 14209 bp, 8 predicted proteins | sample lystaG_FD_185480 | JGI IMG/M metagenome (GOLD analysis project Ga0209100, IMG submission 185480) | Glacier valley bacterial and archeal communities from Borup Fiord, Nunavut, Canada, to study Microbial Dark Matter (Phase II) -... | ecosystem: Environmental > Aquatic > Freshwater > Ice > Glacier ...
GCTTGGCCCCGGTGTGCTTGCCACTGCGGCGGGTGAGGGTTCCCACCAGATGGGTTCCCAGCGCCCGTTCACTTGAGGCCACCGGACCGTCGCGGTACACGATTTCGTCCTCCTCGAGCACCTCGCCCACCCACTCGCTGACCATCTTGGTCATGTAGTTTAAGGGCTTATGAATGGTGCGCCGCCCGATGCGTCCCCAGCCAGCGGGTTCTTCGATGGGGGCCAGCATACTGGACAGGTCCAGACCCTCTCCGGTGTACTCGAGCAGGTCCAGTCGTCCGCGCAATTCGTTCAGGCTCGAGAGTCCACGCGCCGCCAGAATGCCGCGCAGCTCTTCGGCAAGGCTCGAGAAAAAGGTGTGCAGACGCTCCACTTCGCGGGGCAGCTCACGCGGCACCCAGCGCTTCATGCCGTGCGCCTCGGCCTGCTCCTGGGTTTCTACCTGGGTGGCGATGCCCACATGGCAGGTGTCCAGTTGGCAGCCCCGGCAGATGGTGCAGCCGATGGCCACCATGCTCAGCGTGCCAAAGCCTACCCGGTTTGCGCCCAGTGCGACCATACGGGCCACGTCCAGCGCGGTTTTTAAGCCCCCGTCGGCCCACAGCTCCACCTTATCGCGGATTCCAGCGGCTACCAGCATCCGGTGCGCCCTCGAGACCCCGTACTCGACGGGCATTCCGGCGTACTTGAGCGCGTGCATCCGCGCCGCACCCGTGCCGCCCTCGAAGCCGGACAGGGTAATCACATGTGCGCCTGCTTTAGCCACGCCCAGCGCGATGGTGCCCACCCCCGGCACCACCGGAATTTTGACGCTGATGCGGGCGTTAGGGTTGATGGTCTTGAGTTCCTCGATGAGCTGGGCCAAATCCTCGATGCTGTACACGTCGTGGTTGTTGCTCGGAGAAATCAGGTCCACACCGCGCACCGCGTGACGGGCTGCCGCCACCTTTTCGGTCACTTTCTTGCCGGGGAGGTGTCCGCCTTCTCCGGGCTTGGCTCCCTGGCCCACCTTGATTTCGATAAAGCCCGCGCTGTTCAGCATCCGGCTCGAGACCCCGAAGCGGCCCGAGGCCACCTGCTGACCGCGCCAGTGGTTAAAGTGGCCCATCATGTTGGGAATCTCGCCGCCCTCGCCGTTCATGCTGACAATGTTGAGGCGCTTGGCCGCTTCCACGTAGCTTCTGAAGGCGGTTTCGCCCTGCGAACCAAAGCTCATGGCGCTAATCACAAACGGTAAGGAGTGACCTCCCACCGAGAGGTCCACCTCGTCCGGCTCAAGCGCGTTCACCCCGTCCGGGATTTTGAGTTCGAGCTGTTGACGCACGCTTAAGGGCATCTCGTCCTCGAGCGCCTTGACCCTTGCAGCGTAGTCTCCGGCCTCGATTTCACCGTTGGCCAGCGCGAAGGCGGCTTTGAACAGGCGGGGATTGAAGCGCACGTCGCGCTCGAGGGTTTCCGAGCCGTCCACAAACTTCATCAGACGACCTTTGAGGGTGTCCTCGAGTTCGGACAGGCCATAGCCCAGGGTGTCACCGCCCCAGGCGCTCGAGACCCCAATCGCCTCAGCAAGGTCGTTTTTCAGACCGATGGAAAAGAATATGTGTCCGTAACCGCGCAGCTCGTGAATGCCCATGGTGGACATCACTTTCTCGATGCCCTTGCGAAGCCCGCCCATCAGGTTGTCTCGGGCGGCTTCATCCGTGACCAGCGCGTACATCAGCACGGGTTCAACCGCTTCCGCACCCAGGCCCAGCGCCAGCATCACGTCGTGCAGGTTACGCAACTGAGCACTTCTAACCACCACGCTGCCGAAACGCCGCAGCGAGACGTTGATTTCCTCGCCGTTGCGGGTCTCGGTGAGCGCCTTGTCGAGTGCGCCCAGTGCCAGCACCAGGTCAATGGCGGATTCACCGTTCTGGTACAGGCTCGAGTCGTCCACAATCAGCACTTCCGCCCCGGCCTTGAGCGCGGTCACGCCGCTCGAGGTGAAGCGCTCGAGGGCCACACTCAAAGCTTCATTCTTGAGCAGGTTAGGAATCAGGGTGACGGTCTTGAAATTTCGTTTCAGGCCCTCGAGCGTGACGGTTTTGTGGGTACTGGCGAGGCTCGAGGTCGGCGCTAAAATCGGGGTCACGAGTTGCACTTCGTGGCCTGACGGCTTGCCGGGAAGCCCCCTCGAGCCAACCACCGTGCGGGTGGAGAAGTGCTCGATTTCGCGCTCGCGGTCAATGGCGGGGTTGGTCACCACCGCCACGGTTTCCTTGAAGAACTCGGCCAGATTGGGTTTTTCCTCGCGCAGCGCAGCCATCTGACCGTCAAAGCCCAGGCTCGAGATGGGTTCTACGCCCTTCTTGGCCAGCGAGTCCATGTAGCCTTCGTCCCACTTGTCCCAGCCAAACGCGGCCTTGGCGGCTTTGCTGAACTCGGGAATCTCGGAATCCGGGCTGACGAAATCCGGTCCCTCGAGATGCTTTTGCGCCCCATCCATGTGCGAGTCGCGCTTGTGAACCCGCTCGAGCACAAGGCGCTGCACCCGCTCGTTGAAGTGCAGCTCGACTTTGCCCTCGCACAGCATGGCCACCAGCTTTTCACCGGGCGCAAAGGGAACCGGGTCGCTGACCATGGTCCCCAGCGGAATGACGCCGCGTTCGCTCGAGCAGTAGTATTCCTTCTCGGTTTCGCCAAACCACAGCGGACGCAGGCCGAGCGCGTCCACGCTGAACACCAGCTCGTTGCCCTGACGGGTAATCAGTGCCGCCGGACCCTGTGCCAGTGGCCCTCCCGCCGAGCGCAGGCCCATGTAAGAGTCTTGCAGCGGGGCGCTGAACGAGCGCACCTCGCTCAAAACTGGGGGAAATACGCTCTCGAGGGCCTCGAGCAGACTGAGGCCGTGGTCGAAATAGTAGCCGGACATCACCCGGTCCAGGTCCTGGCTATCACTGCCGCCAGTGAGCGGAATATCGAGTTGACGACCTTCGCGGCGCAACCTATCGATGGTGTTGATTTCGCCGTTGTGGGCCAGCATGGAAAACGGCTGGACCTGCTCGAAGGTGGACAGCGTGTTGGTGCTGTAGCGGTTGTGGCCCAGCGTGGCGCGGCTGAGAAAGTCCGGCAAATTGAGTTCCGGGTAGTAGCGCGGCAAAATCTCGGCGCTGCCGCGCACCTTGTACACTACCTGCGCGGTAGAAAGGCTCACCACATGCACCGGGTGGGTCTTCTCGAGCTGGAGGGCCACGTTGAACAGGTTGTTGTTGCGCTCGCGGTAGGTGTCGCCCCCCACCAGACCCGCCACCTGCACGAACTGGGGTTCGGTGATTTTGGCAATGGGTCCCAGTGCAGTGGGGTAAGTTTGTCCGGTGCGCTCGAGCAAAATACTCAATCCCCACTTCCCGGCCAGCACCCGCAGCGCGTCGAGCAGTTCGCGGGGGTTCTTGCCCTGCGGCAAGAAAAAATGGCCCACGAAAAACCCGCTCGAGTCGGCCTGGGAGCCGTCTAATTTGGCTTCCTCGAGGTAGCGGCTCCACAGCTTGCGCGGAATGTCGGTCATGATGCCGCAGCCATCGCCCTCGCCGCGCACCTCGCCCGAACGGTGCGCCATCTGGGTCAGCGCGTCCAGGGTTCGCATCACGTTGCCGTGCGTGGCCTCCGCCGTTTTGCGGATGTTGGCGATGATGCCGCAAGCGTCATAGCCCAGTTCGTCGAAACTGCCCGGAAACTGCGGCTCGAGCTGGGCGCGTAGGGCTTGGCGGTAGAGGCTCTCGGCACTGCTGTTTTGCTGATAGGACATGTTGACCTCGGGGAAGCGGGGTAACGAGGGAAAGCGCCGGGTGAAGCGGGCGCTCGAGGGTGCTCGGATGGACTCGAGGGTGGATTTAAGGGTGAACTCGAGAGTTTAGGGTCAGGAGTCAGTGTTATGAGTGGAAGCAGGGTCGCATTTGCGTACTGTTCACACCATTTGGTAAAGGGCATTATACAGGCCCCACACCCTTTTTCAATCGGAAAGAAAACATAGTTTTTGGCCTCGAGCACAGTTTTAAATCCACCATAGGCATTGAGGGGTTTTGGCATACAATTGTGTATTTCAGAAGAACATCTCGAGCCAGAAATAGCTTAAAAAATTAAAAAATTTGAGTTTTGTTTGCAGTTTGAGCAAAATATCGTTGACAATCTGCATAGCAGCATTTATAAAGTCGCCTAGACTTCTCGAGTGTGGTGCCCGAGGGTTACAAAAGACGCCGAACTCGAGCGCGTTCTATTCGCATAACCGCGATGTTTCACCCCTGCCCACTCCATCCCTCGAGAAAAACCGCCACCCCCACTCAATTGCGCCCCAAAGCCCCGTACCGTCCTCGAGCGCGTGCTATCCTCTGAAAATCATGTCCGAGCATAGCTTTTGTCCGGTGTTCAACGCCATCAACGTTCTTCAGGAGAAGTGGACGCTCCACATCATCCGGGGCCTGTTGAGCGGTCCCACCGGCTTCAACGAGTTGCGTCGGGTGGCGGGGGGCGTCAACGCGGCCACCCTGTCACAGCGGCTCGAGGGCCTCGAGCAACTTGGAATTCTGACCAAGACCATTCAGAGCACTATGCCGCCGCGCACCAGTTACCAGCTCACCCCGGCGGGTGTTGCGCTGCAAAGCGTGGTGGACGCCATAGACTGCTGGGCGCGCGACAACCTGCCCGCCCCGGAGCACCGATCCTACGACCTCGAGCCGTTGAGCGAGGCGGGTAAAAAGCTGGAACAAACGCTCGAGGAAGTTCACTGAAACCTTCTCCTCGAAAGCAGCCCAGACGACGCTCTGGGCTGCTTTTTGCGTGGGGTCTCTCGAGCGTGAACCACGCTCGAGAAACTGTCTATAATCCTACATTGAGGTTTCCCCCTGCATGACCCCCATCACCCTGCCCCCATCACCCGTCTCTAGCCTTATAAAGCCCGCCCGAGCGATGAATCTGCTGTTTCTCACCGACGCCGTGACCATCGGGGGCAGCGAAGTTTACCTACGTGAGATGTTGCCGCGCCTGCAAGCCAGGGGTCACAAGGTGGCCGCAGCCTTGCCGCGTGTGGAGGGCAACCGCGCCATCCGGGAGCAGCTTCAGGAGCGCGGCGTGTGGGTTCACGGCTACGATTCGCTCGAGGAGATTCCCTTTAATTACCAGACCCTGGTGATGTCCACCTGGTTCCCGCAGAATCACCCGCGCTTTCGCCGTTTGCCGGGGCGCAAGGTGGCACTGGTTCACGACCAGTTGGTGGTCTATTATCCTCAGCCGCTGCGCTGGGTCTACCAGACCGGATACCGCGCGGTGCAGGCCCCCAACCTGCGCGCGGTGGATAAGGTCATCACCGTTTCGCACTGGGCCACCGAGTATCTCGAGCGGCTTTACGACGTTCCCGGCGTGATTGCGGTGCCCAACGGCATAGATGTGGACCGCTTCCACCCGGCTAATCCGCAGCAGCGCCTCGAGCTGCGCGAAAAGTACCGCTTCGAGCGCTTCACGGTGCTGGTTCCGGCTCGAGTGAGTCTGGAAAAAAACCACTGGGCCACCCTCACGGCGGCCAGATTGTTGCCCGAAATCGATTTTATCGTGGTGGGCAAAGGCGAGTTCAAATGGCTGCTCGAGCCACTTTCACCGCCCAACGTTCACTGGTGGGGCACCCGGCACGACATGCCGGATTTGTACCGCGCCGCCGACGTGCTGCTGCAACCCACGCTAGGCGAAAACCAGTCGCTGGCCACGCTCGAGGCGATGGCCAGCGGACTGGCCATCGTGAGCAGCAACATTCCGGCCCAGCGCGAACTGATAGACCACGAACTCGAGGGCTTGCTGGTAGACCCCGAAGGAAAGGCGGTGGCCCGCGCCCTGAGCCGCCTTGCCGCCGACCCCATTTTAGCGGCCACTCTAGGCGCAAACGCTCGAGAAAAGGTATTAAATGGGCACACCCTGGAGCAAAATGCAGACGCACTCGAGGCCGCCCTATTCGAGTGATTCTCAATCCAGACCAGATGGAAAGCCTGCTGACGATATCCGCTCGAGCTGGGATTCGGGTATATTGACCTGAATAAGTGGATAGATAGGGTTTGTGACCTATCAAAACCGGAAGATATCCAGTCGCGCATTGGAAAGTCCGCAGAGTCAGAGGAGTCAGGGGTGTCTAATCGCACGATAGCGGTCATTATTCCCGCGCACAACGAGGAGCGCCTGCTGGGCACCACGCTCGAGGCGGTGAAAAACCAGACCCGCCCACCCGACGAAATCATCGTAGTGGACAACGCCAGCACCGATAACACCGCCGAGATCGCCAGGGAGGCCGGAGCCATCGTGGTCCACTGCGCGCGGCCTGGAGTGGCTTACGCCCGTCAGGCGGGCTTGATTGCCGCCTCGAGCGATTGGATTGTCAGCACCGACGCCGACTCGCTGCCCATCTCGAGCTGGCTCGAGACCCTGGAAGCGCACATGGAAGGCAACGTGGCGCTCTATGGCCCCATGCGCTTTTTCGACGTGACCCCCTTTGACCAGAGCCTGTCCGAATACTTTTACCGGGGCTTTTTAAACTTCAGCGATTTTTTTGGACGGCCCAATCTAGCCGGGGCCAACATGGCTTTCTCGAGGCTGGCAGCTATTCAGGTGGGCGGCTATCCTCCGGTCAAGATGCGCGAGGACGTGCTGCTGGGCTGGAAACTTCGCAAACTGGGGCACGTTCAGTACGTGCCAGACGCACTGGTCAACACCTCGGGACGGCGGATGCAGCAGGGTAAGCTGCTGTTTTTAGTCAAGCAACTGGCCTGGATTCGGGGCCGGGAACCGCGTAAATTCAGGTGAAGCGTTTTTTGGGTTGTTGTGGCAGCTCGAGGGTGAGAGGGTTTGAGGGTTGGACGACGGGAAAGCTCCAACTTAACAACCGATAACCGATAACTCCTTACAACCACTCGAGCAATCTCCCTGCCACCTCGAGTGGGGAATACATCTGGGTGTCGAGGTAGATGACCCGGCCAAACTCGAGCGTTCCCAGCAAATAGTCGCGCGCGGCTCGAGGGTCGTAGTTTCGGCGCTCCTCGAGCACGATTTTGACTTTGGACACGATTTCCCAAGAATCGGCGTTGATTTGAGACAACTCGAGCAGTTCGCGCTCGGTAAAGACTTCATGCACGCCCTCGAGCGCGTTCAACATTTGAAGTGTTTCACCTTCTCCCTCGAGCACCACCGCATCAAAAGCGTCCCCACGCCCGATGAGGCGTCTAGCCCGCTCGAGGTCGGGAGCATCGAGCAGCACGAAACGCCAGCCGTCAAACTGGGCCGCGTGTTTCACCTCCTCGAGTCCGCGCAGGCCGTCGAACAGGGTTGGAAGCGTCGGGTTTTGCTCGAGAGTAAGATGGGCCAGAACCGCCGCCATACCTCCAGGGTTTTGCTCCCGAAATTCTCGAGTGCGCCTAAAACGCTCGGTGCGGTCTTTAATCTGCTCGAAGCCAAAGATAAAAGCGTCGGTCAGCTCGCGTCGGTCGGGCAGCAGCGCGAACGGGCGAAGCTGGGACAGGTGCTCGAGCGTGGTGCTCTTGCCCACACCGGTAACGCCGACCAGCACGACTAAAGGCAAGCTCGAGAGCGGGTGAGGGCCGTTTTGCAGGGACTGAACGGGGATGGCTTGCATGGGGGGTTATTTTACTCGAGTGGGACCGGGCGAACCCCCCTGCTCTTGACCGCTGCGCTGTCTTGAGCAGAACGGCACCTTCCGGGCCTGCTCGCTCTCAAGAATATCCCCCCTATTTTATAGGGGGGAACCAAAGACTATTGCACTCGAGCTTTTAAAGTACCCACCTGTAAAACAGGTTCGCGAAGTGTTGCGGAGCGGCCTAGCCCGGTAGGTGCTGAAGTTGGGCCAAGACAGACAGCACGGGTCTTGCGTGACTACGTAAGGGGGGGTCTTTCCAGGCCGAACCCCAAGGCCAGCCTATCCCCCTCGAGCGCCACTTTCACCGCGCCGCCGCCCTTGAGGCGTCCAAACAAAAGCTCGTCGGCCAGCGGCTTTTTCAGGGTGTCCTGAATAACCCTGGCCAGCGGACGCGCCCCCATGGTGCGGTCATAGCCTTTGCGGGATAGCCAGCTTAGAGCCTCGGGGGAAACCTCGAGCGTCACCTTCTTTTCAAAGAGTTGAGCCTCGAGTTCGCGCAGGAATTTGCCCACCACCAAGGTCATCACCTCGCTTGAGAGCGGCACAAACGGCACAATCGCGTCTAGCCTGTTGCGAAATTCTGGGGTGAATAAGTTCTTGATGGCCTCAAGTTCCTCGCCCGCCCTCGAGCCGCCGCCAAAGCCCAGCGCGGGTTTGGCCAGGTCGGAGGCCCCCGCGTTGGTGGTCATCACCAGCACCACGCCGCGAAAATCTACGGTTTTGCCGTTGTGGTCGGTCAGTTTGGCGTAGTCCATCACTTGCAGCAAGATGTTGTACACGTCCGGGTGCGCTTTCTCGATTTCGTCGAGCAACACCACCGCTCGAGGGTTTTGCAAAACCCCGTCGGTCAGAAGCCCGCCCTGGTCAAAGCCCACGTATCCCGGCGGCGCACCAATCAGCCTCGAGACGGTGTGCTTCTCCATGTACTCGGACATGTCGAAGCGCAGGAAAGTTGCGCCCAGCGTTTCGGCCAGCCGTTTGGCCAGCTCGGTCTTGCCCACTCCGGTGGGACCGCTGAACAGATACGCCCCGATGGGCTTGTTCTCAGCCCTTAAGCCCGCCCTCGAGAGTTTCACCGCGTCTGCAACCTCTTTCACCGCTTTATCCTGCCCATAGACCACGGCTTTTAAATCGGCCTCGAGCGTGGCCAGTTTGCTCGTGTCGTCCACGCCAACTTCGCCCAGCGGTAGACGGGCCATCTTGGCGACCACCGCTTCAATGTGGTGCGGCTCGATTTGGAACGGCTCGAGGGTCTCCTCTTGCTCCGATTTTTCCAGGGTGAGAGCGTTCTCGGACGAGTTGGCTGGTGAGGGCGAGCTGCGAACAGGCCCGCTAGGTGCCGTATTGTCCAAGACGCCACTCGCCCCTACAGAGGCTTTCGATTTTGGCCTCAACAGGGTTTGAACCGCTCCAGCCTCGTCCAACACGTCAATAGCCTTGTCCGGCAGCTTGCGGTCCGCGATGTATTTCTGCGACAGCGAGACCGCCGCCTCGAGCGCCTCGGGGCTAAATTTCACCCTGTGGTGCGCCTCGTAGGCGGGAGCGATGCCGCGCACAATCTCGAGCGCGTCGGCGTAAGACGGCTCTTCGATGTCAATCTTCTGAAAGCGCCTCGAAAACGCCCGGTCCTTCTCGAGCGCCTTGTACTCGCCATACGTGGTCGCGCCGATGCAGCGCAGACTTCCACCGGACAGCGCGGGCTTGAGGATGTTGCTGGCATCCAGCGTGCCCCCGGACACCGCACCCGCGCCCACCACGGTATGAATCTCGTCAATGAACAGGATGGCCCCTGTAACAGCCTCGAGCGCGTTCATCACCGCCTTGAGCCGCTCCTCGAAATCTCCACGGTAACGGGTTCCTGCCACCAGTGCGCCCATGTCCAGCGCGTAGAGCGAAGCCCCCTCGAGCGCCGCTGGGACCTCACCCCCCTCAATTCTGAGCGCCAGACCTTCCACGATGGCGGTCTTGCCCACGCCGGGGTCGCCCACCAACAGCGGATTGTTTTTGCTGCGCCTCGAGAGGATTTGTAGCATCCGCTCGAGTTCGCGCTCACGGCCAATCAACGGGTCAATTCTGCCGTCCCTGGCCTTGCGCGATAAATTGACGCAGTACGCCTCGAGCGGGTCGTTAGAGTTTCCCCGTTCCTCTCGAGCATCCCCCTCTTGCGTTCCCTGTAACCTGTCCCCAGCCACCTGTTCCCTGACGTCCTCCCTCGAGCGAATTCGCACTTTAGTTTTGCCGTGTGAGATGTACTCGAGCGCGTCGAGCCGGGTCATGGAAAACCGCTCGAGCGCCATGAGCGCCAGCGAGTTCTTTTCCTCGAAAAAGGCCACCAGAACCTGCGCCCCAGTGGTGCTTTCCTGGCCCGCCGCCGCCATCTGGTTCATGGCTCGCTGCACGGTTCGGTTAAAAGCCAGGGTGGGTTCGGTGTCCGGGTCCTCGGTCACTTCAAAGCTCGAGAACGCCTCCTCGAGCTGAGCGGCGAGTTCGTCGAGCGGAACTCCACAGGCTCTGAGCACCGGGGCGGCGTCCACATCGTCTAGCAAAGCGTGCAGTAGGTGCTCGAGCGTGGCGTATTCGTGGCCCAAATCTCGAGCGAGGCTCAGGGCGCGATATAAGGTTTGTTGCAGTTCATTGGATAGCATTTTGGGTTCCAGGGGGGTTCAGAGTTAAGACGTCAGACGGCAGACATCAGAAAAAGACGGGGGTGGGGAAAATGAAGTCGGGCGAAGTGGGTTGCGAGCTGAAGCCTGATGCTCGAGCCGAAGCTCTGAAATCTGAAATCTGACGTCTCACTGCTCTTCCTTCTCCATCACACACATCAACGGATAGCCGCTCGAGCGGGCAAAACCCACCACCTGCGCCACCTTGGTTTCGGCAATTTCAAAGGTGTAGACCCCGCACAGGCCGCTGCCCTTTTGATGCACGCTCATCATGATTCGGTTGGCTTGCGGAACGCTTTTTTTGAAAAAGTGGACCAGCACCTCGACCACAAAATCCATCGGAGTGTAGTCGTCGTTGAGCAGCAGCACCCGGTACAGCGGCGGGCGCGTCACCTGCTCAAAGGTGCGGGTCAGCTCTCGAGTTTGGCCGGACATAGGGATATTTTAACTCCTCGAGCCTGGGGCTAAAGGGTCTGGGTTACGCTCGAGGGATGTAAGAATTTTAGAGCTTGTAGTCTTACAGAGTTTTTCCGTCACAGTTATTGGGGTGAACGTATAACAAATAACGCCAGTCTGGAAAATTTTGGTCATCAAGGATAGCTTGGGGTTTCGGTAAGAAGGCTCTGAAACACTCTTCTATGCCACACTCTTTAGCACTCTGTCTAGCATAGTCACTCCCGCCCGAACTCCAACAGTACAGCTCTGCGCCTTGCTGGAAAAGCTCGCGGACATGACGAATCACCTGCGGCATGGGTATGCGAGATTGCCCATAGTTACGCACAAGAGTTTCATCCACATCCACGTAGATGATGACGGGGCGAGACGCTCGAGAGTTGGTCATGGATAGAATTATATCGAGGGTGCAACTAATACGGCGAACTTATCAGCAATAGACTGTTCAACTCGAGTGTCGTTCAATGCAAAGTATTTGACGGAGGATAAACCTCGTCCCCTCGAGCGTTTCCCACCACCCCGTCCGCCCAAACGGGTTCATCTTCCGGCTCGAGGACCTCGGCCACCGGACTTGGCAAAACGATGGGCGGGGCCAGTGGGGGCAGCACCTGCGGGGGTTGGGCAAACGGTAGGGCCAGAGCAAGAGTAGGGGCTGGGGCCTCGAGCACGGTGGGTTTGGCGGGCCTGTCCGAAATGTGGCGCACCCCGCGCAGGGCGGCGTGAATCAGGCCGAAGGCGATGCCCATAGCCACCCCGCTCGAGCCACCAAAGCTCACCAAAGGCAGCGGAACCCCGGTGACGGGCAGCAGACCCACCGCCACGCACAGATTGACCAGCGCCTGAGACACCACCATGAACATGGCCCCCGCCGCGATGATGCAGGCGAAGTGCAGTTCGCGGTTGAGCGGCGCGTGCCGCAGCAGTAATTCAATGGCGATAAAGCTCGAGTGGACCACCAGCCAGAACCCCAGCATCACAATCAGCACGCCTAAAAAGCCCACCGAGAAGCCGATGCTCGAAATCACCATGTCGGTGTGGTCGGCAGGAACCTTGGGCATGGACTCGTCCACGCCCAGGCCCCACACCCCACCCTGCGCGATGGCTTTGCGGCCCTGCATCACCTGATAACCGCCATCAGCTTGGTGACTTTTGAGGTCGGCAGCGCTCGAGACCTGGGTTCCCTGCACGAAGCCGATAAAGCGCTCGAGGATATAGGAGTGGGTTTTGAGATACAGTCCACCAAACGGCGCGGTGAGCAGCACTACCACCACTAAAAACTTGGAGATGCTGACCAGCCGGACCCCGGCCATGTACAGGATGAACAGGCCCGAGAAAAAGACCAGCAGCGTAGTCCCCAAATCGGGTTCGACGGCGACCAGCAGCGCTGTTATACCTATACAGGCCGCCGAGCCGACCAGCTTGCCGTCTACACCCTTGCGGGCAATGACGCTACCCAGCATCAGAATCAGGCCCAGCTTGGCAAACTCCGAGGGCTGGATGTCAAAGGGTCCCAAGTCAATCCAGCGCCGCACGCTCGAGCCGTTTCCACCCTGTCCGATAATCAGGACCAGCACCAACAAAACCAGGGTGAAACCCCAGATGAGCGGCGCGGCTTTAAGCAGCCATTTGGGCTTGATGCGGGCCACGAAAAAGGTGCAGGCCAGACCGATGAGAATCTGAATCAGGTGCTTGGGAATGTTTTCGGGGCTGCTGGCGGCGACCCCGAGCAGGCCCATCGTCACCAGCAGAACCTGGGCTAAAACCAGATTGAGGTTCATGTCTCACCTCCCTGCTCGAGCGCGATTTGAGCGTAAGCGGCGTAAAAGGCGGTGGCGCGGTCTTTGTAGTCCTTAAACTGGTCAAAACTTTCGCACAGCGGGGCCAAAAGTATGCTCCCGCCGGAACGCCCGGAACTCGAGAGCAAGGTAAACGCCTGCCGACACGCCTCGAGCATATCCATGTGCCCGTTCTCGAGGGTGGGGTTAAAACTGATTTGGGTGATGGGTTTGTCGAAACGGGTGGCCATCATCAAGCCGTGCGTGCCGATGGCAAAGATGTGGACCACCTTTTCAGCGACCACCTCTTGCAAATCGTCGGTGTTGGCCCCCTTGTCGCGTCCACCCACAATCCAGGCCACCGGGGCGCTCGAGCGCTCGAGCGCCGATTTGACCGCCAGGGTGCGGGTGGCGATGGAGTCAGATAAAAAGGTGATGCCGCGCACCTGTCCCAGCGCCTGAAAACGGCCCTCGACGGGCAAGAGTCCCTTGAGCGCAAACCGCAACGCGTTCAGACCCAGCGGACGCTCGAGATGGCGAAAATAGGCGATGACCGCCAGCACAGCGGCCTGCACGTTAGCTGGGTGCAGGCCAGAAGGCAGGTCCTCGAGTTCGGATACCAAATCGCCGTCCAAATCCACGATGCGCTCGGGCTGTGGTGTGAGAGCGTAGCGCTGAGCCTGTCCAGGAGCCTTCTCGAGCACACTTTGCGGCGCAATCAACACGTCTCCGGGAATTTGCTTGCGAACCAGATTGAATTTGGCCCCGTGGTAGCGCTCGAGGGTACCGTGGCGGTTGAGGTGGTCCACACCCAGATTGGTGATGACCCCGATGACGGAGCGAAACTCTATGGTTCGCTCGAGCTGAAAACTCGAGACCTCGACCACGGCCACCTCGACCTTATCAATTACACTCAGGAGCGGCGGGTCGAAGTTACCACACTCGAGCGCGTCTATCTCGAGCGCGCGCAACAATTGTGCAATCAGGCTCACCGTGCCGGTCTTGCCCGCCGTACCCGTCACCGCAATCATCGGGGTACGGCGGGTAAGGTATCCCAGCTCGAGTTCCCCGATGATTTTGCTGCCCTGTTTGCGTAAAAACTCGAGGTCGGGATGGTCAATCGGCACCCCTGGCGCAGCGATGACCCACTCGGGAATGGACCCTGAAATAGACCCGGAAATGGACCCGGTGGATTCGGAAAAAGGAAGCTCAAGGCGGGGCAACTCGAGTTCGCGCACACACTCGAGGTCGGCCTCCTGCGTCTGAGCATCGCACCAAGCAGCGTCCCAGCCGAGGTTTTTAACAAACCGGGCTGCCGAGCGTCCACTTCTTCCGAGTCCATAAATCAGCGCTTTCACTTTCTTAAACCCCGCCTGTCTTGTAATGGTCTCGGAACTTCTTGTAACTTTGCCAAACTCATATAAACAAAGATTACTATAGCGCGAAATCTGCTCGAGGGTGTGAACAGACCTCAGAAGTGGGCTAAGCCCATGATTGACTCATAAAAACGGGGACCTTGCAACAGTGAAGCGGGTGTCGCAGCATCCGGTCAAGCATCGCGTTTCGCCTACTTTTCTTGAGAGACTCTGGTAACAAGAGCGGCGCTCGAGCGAAGGCTTTTACAGCCTATGCCGTTTAGGGGTTGACAGCGA
>Ga0209100_1001761_pt1 | contig 14191 bp, 10 predicted proteins | sample lystaG_FD_185480 | JGI IMG/M metagenome (GOLD analysis project Ga0209100, IMG submission 185480) | Glacier valley bacterial and archeal communities from Borup Fiord, Nunavut, Canada, to study Microbial Dark Matter (Phase II) -... | ecosystem: Environmental > Aquatic > Freshwater > Ice > Glacier ...
GGTGAGAGCGAGCGCATCGGCGGTGATCACCCCCAGCGACGCATCCGGCACCAGTGCCGCGACCGTGATCGGCAGCTGGTCGGCCAACCGTCGATCGATCTCGATTGCGGTGACGGATGCCCCGGCCGCCAGCAACCCGAGGGTCAGAGAACCCAGTCCGGGGCCGATCTCCACCACGTTCTCGCCCGCTGAGACGCCCGCCGTCGTGACGATCCGGCGCACCGTATTGGCATCGATCACGAAATTCTGCCCGAGCTTCTTCGTCGGTCGCAGATCGAGCGCCTCCGCAAGGTCGCGGATCTCGGCCGGCCCGAGCATGCTCATGCCAGATCGGCGAAGGGGCCATCCGGGGCGGTGACCGCCTCGGCGGACCATGACCCGTAGACCTCCTCGGTCGTCGAGGTGATCTGCGCCGCGAGCATCGAGACGTCCGTTTCGAGGTGTGCCGCCATTGCCCGCAGGGTGTGCGGGATGAGATACGGCGCGTTCGGTCGGCCCCGGAACGGGTGCGGGGTGAGGAAGGGGGCATCCGTCTCGATCAGGATACGAGACCGCGGGATAACCGATAACGCCTCGCGCAACCCCACGGCGTTCTTGAACGTCACGGTTCCTGCGAACGAGAGGTACCACCCGTTTTCGGTGCACAGTCTCGCCATTTCGGCATCCCCGGAGAAGCAGTGGAAGACCGTGCGCTCGGGCGCGCCGACGCGGCGCAGGGTCGCGATGACCTCGGCGTGGGCATCCCGGTCATGGATCTGCAGTGCGAGCCCGTGGGCCTTCGCCATCTCGATGTGCGCCTCGAACGAGCGCACCTGCGCTGCGCGACCGTCATCCCCGGTGCGAAAGAAGTCCAGCCCCGTCTCGCCGATGGCTCTCACGCGGGGACGGCCAGCGAGCCCGTCGATCACCGCGAGGGCGTCGTCGAGGCTCACGTCGTCGAGCTCGCGCCGGTCGTACTGGGGCGCTCCATTGGGATGGATGGCCACGGCGGCGAGCACCCGCGGCTCCACCGCGGCGATTTCGGCAGACCAGCGGCTCGTCGCGACGTCACCGCCGACCTGCACGACCCCGCGCACGCCGACGCTCGAGGCCCGGTCCAGCTGTTCGCGATAGTCGAGCGGGCGCATTCCGTCACTGATCTCGAGGTGCGTGTGGTTGTCGTATACCCCGACGGTCAACGATTCCGGCAGGGGCGGGTACTCGAGGTCGCGGGTCTGGCCGTGCTCCGAAGTCGCGTCGCGCTGGCGCAGGTAACTCACGCGGAGAGCTCGGTGGGCGCGTGAGCGGTTGCCGCATCCGACGCCGCATCCGATGCATCCACCCGCGGGAAGAGGGATGCCGCGAGCGGCGTCACCGTCGGCCCGCCCACCCATTGCCAGGCCGTCTCGATGTTCTGCGACTCCACAGGCCCGATGCCACCCAGGGCATCCCACAGCCGGGCTGTCGCCTTCGGAAGCACCGGCGCGAGCACGACCGCAAGCGTGCCGAGTCCCCGAACGGTGGTGGCCAGCACCTGCTCCAGCCTCGGACGATCGGTGGGCACCTTCGCGAGCGCCCACGGCTGCTGCTCGGTGATGTAACCGTTGAGGTCGTCGACGAGCACCCACGCCTGAGCGACAGCTTCATGGATGGCGAAGCGGTCGATCGCGCGGTTGGCGGCATCCGTCACCCGTTTCGCCGTCGCCATGATCTCAGCGTCGGGCTCTGCAGTGGGGATCACCCCGTCGAAGTAGCGAGTGACCATCGCGAGCACCCGTGAGGCAAGGTTTCCGAACCCGTTGGCCAATTGCGCCTCGTACCGAGCCGACAGGTCCTCCCAGCTGAAGGAACCGTCGGCGCCGAACGCGATCGCACTCATGAAGTAGTAGCGGAAGGCATCCGACCCGAAGGTGTCCGTGATCTGCGACGGCCGGATGCCCGTGAGTTTGGACTTGGACATCTTCTCGCCCCCGACCAGCAGCCAGCCGTGCCCGAACACGGTCTTGGGCACTTCCAAGCCCGCGGCCATCAGCATCGCGGGCCAGATCACGGCATGGAAGCGGGCGATATCCTTACCGACCACTTGCACCGCCGGCCAGCGCCGCGAGAATTGCTCATCGTCGACCCCGTACCCGATCGCGGTGATGTAGTTGAGCAGCGCGTCGAACCAGACGTAGACCACGTGGGTGTCATCCCACGGCACGGTGATGCCCCAGTCGAAACTCGACCGGGAGATGGAGAGGTCGGCGAGGCCCTGCCTGACGAACTGGGTGATCTCGTTGCGCACGCTCGCCGGCTGAACGAAATCGGGCCGGCTTTCATACAGGTCGAGCAGCCGTTGCTCGAAGGCGCTCATCCGGAAGAAGTAGTTCTTCTCGTGCAGCAGTTCGACGGGGCGGCCGTGGATGCGACACACGAGCTGGCCCGCAAAATCACCCGATTCGCTCTCGATCAGGTCGTCCAGTTGCTTGTATTCCTCGCATCCGACGCAGTAGTAGCCCTCATACTCCCCGGCGTATATATGACCGTCGTCGTAGAGCTTCTGCAGGAAGATCGTGACGGCCTTCTCGTGCCGGGCGTCGGTGGTGCGGATGAAATCGTCGTTGGTGATGTCGACCGTTTGCAGGAGGGGCTTCCACGCGTCATCCACCAACCGGTCGGCCCATGCCTTCGGGGTGGTGTCGTTGGCGACCGCGGTACGAAGGATCTTCTGACCATGCTCGTCCGTGCCGGTCAGCAGCCAGGTGTCGTCCCCACGCTGGCGGTGCCACCGGGCGAGAACATCGGCCGCGACCTCCGTGTAGGCGTGCCCGATGTGGGGTACGTCGTTGACGTAGAAAATGGGCGTCGCGATATAGAAAGAATCTGCGGCGGCCATGAATTCGAGTCTACGGGCGGCATTGTGCCCGTTACGTCGCGACGGTGTTGGCATGGACCTCGGTCCATGACTCCGTCATCGGAAGCGCAATCGGAGACCGGTGATCGCCTCGTCCCGGCACGGTTGCAACGGGTCGTAGCGTGCGCGAGATCGCTACCGCTTCGCTGTGGGCTTTGGAAACGCACTGACCCGAACACCTACTCGTGATCGGTGCCGCCATCAGCGGCGGGGCGATCAGCGAGCTTTGAGTGCGGCCTCGTAGAGGTCGCGGCGGCTCAGGCCGGTCTGTTCGGAGACCTCGGCCGCGGCATCCTTGAGCGACCCTCCCTCAGCGAGCATCGCCAGCACTGCATCGACACCCGACGGCAGGTCGGATGTCACGGCCGCAGCCCCGGCAACCACCACGACGATCTCGCCCCGGGCCCCGTCGGCGAAGTGCTGGGCGAGCTCGGCGGCGGTGCCCCGCGCAACTTCTTCATGGAGCTTCGTCAGCTCTCGACACACCACCACCCGCCGATCGCCGCCGAGCGCCGCGACGAGGTCGTTGAGGGCTGCGGCCAGACGGTTCGGCGACTCGAAGAAGATCATGGTGCGCGGCTCGCGAACAAGCCGGCGGAAGTACGCGACGCGGCCTTTGCGCGGCAGGAATCCCTCGAACGTGAACCGGTCGGTGGGTAGGCCGGATACCGCAAGCGCGGTGAGCACAGCGCTCGGTCCGGGCAGGGCCGTGACGATCACGCCGACTGAGGCGGCCGCCTCAACCAGCACGTATCCGGGGTCACTGATGGCGGGCATCCCAGCGTCGCTGAGCACCAGCACATCGACGTCTCGCGCCAGCTCGACGATCTCTGCGGCCTTCTCGGTCTCATTGTGCTCGTGCAGGGCAATCAGGCGCGGCCGGTTCTCGATGCCGAGGGCGCGCATGAGGTGGATGGTGGTGCGGGTGTCTTCGCTGGCGATCACGGTGGCGGTGGCCAGGGCATCCACCAGCCGTGCGGATGCGTCGCCCAAGTTGCCGATCGGAGTGGCGGCGAGGATGATCACCCCGCCATCCTCGCAGCCTGCCCCGCCACGTCGCTCCTCCCCGTACCAAATGAAGGAGTCGAGGACCTCCAGTCACATGGGATGGCTCGCTTTCCGCCTTTGCGCACGCAAGTTCCTTCATTTGGCACGGGGGGGGGCGGGGGGACGGGGGGGGCGGGGGGTGTCGCACGTACCATTGCGGGGTGACCGGGCCCGAGCGCATCCACGATTCCGTGGGGGCGCCGAACGCGCCACCCGGCCGCGCCTCGTGGCAGCCCTCGCCCGAACCGACCGGATCCCGACTCGACGATTGGTGGCAGCGCCAGTCATACGGGGTGCAGCGCGCCGTCAGCCGGGGGGTGCCCGCCGCGATCGTCGGTATCGCGGCGCTCACCCGCCTCGCGGGGCTCGGCCACCCCGGTTCGCTCGTGTTCGACGAGACCTTCTATGTGAAGGATGCGTGGACTCTAGCGAATCTCGGCTTCGAGTCATCCTGGCCCGCCGGTTCCGATCCGCTCTTCAACACCGGCCAGACCGACGGGTACAAAACCGATCCGTCGTTCGTCGTTCATCCTCCGCTCGGCAAATGGCTTATCGCCCTCGGGATGATGGCCTTCGGCCCCGCGAACCCCGTGGGCTGGCGCATCGCGACGGCGATCGTCGGCATCCTCGCGGTCGTTCTGCTGATGCTGGTCGCGAAGCGGCTACTCGGCTCGACGGTGCTCGCGAGTGTCGCCGGATTGCTGATGGCCATCGACGGCAACGCAATCGTGATGAGCCGCGTTGCCCTGCTCGACAACTTCGTGATGTTCTTCGCCTTGCTCGGTTTCGGCGCGGTGCTGCTGGACCGCGATCACAGTCGGGCGCGGCTCGAGGGGTGGTTGACGCAGCGCGAACAGAACGACCGGAGCACCGACTGGGGACCGGCGCTGTGGTGGCGCCCCTGGCTCCTCGCGGCCGGGATCGCGTTCGGCGCGGCATCGGCCGTCAAATGGAGCGGGCTCTACTTCCTAGCAGCGTTCGCGATCTATTCGCTCGTGGTGGATGCTGTCGCCCGCCGTCGCGCCGGCATCCCCCTGTGGATCTCCGGGACCGTTCTCAAGCAGACCATCCCGACGTTTCTCATCATGGTGCCGGTGGCGATCGGGGTCTACCTCACCACCTGGACGGGCTGGTTCATCACCTCGGGCGGGTACGCACGACAGTGGGCCAGCGAGGGCAGCAATGCCTGGACGGGTCCGTTCGCCTGGGTACCGCACACCCTGCAGAGCCTGTGGCACTTCGAAGTCGCCGTGTACAACTACCACCTCGGCGAGAACCGCCCGCATCCCTACCAAGCCAATCCCTTGACCTGGCTCTTGCTGATCCGCCCGACGAGTATGTACTACCGGGGGTTCGGTGCCGGCGACAGTGGATGCGTCTCCAATTGCGGCGAGTCCATCACCGGCATCGCCAACCCCGTCATCTGGTGGGCCGCGACCGCGGCGACGCTCTTTCTCGTGTACCGATTCGTGCGCCAGCGCGAATGGCGGGTCGGCCTGATCCTGACAGGCGTCGCGGCCGGCTACCTGCCCTGGCTGCTGTATTCGAACCGCACCGTGTTCCAGTTCTACACGATCGCCTTCGAGCCCTACCTTCTGCTTGCGCTCACGTTCGTGATCGGCTTGATTCTCGGTAGCGCCGGGGACGCGAGGTGGCGCCGAGTCAGCGGCCTCCGCACCGTCTCGATCTTCCTGGCCCTGGCGGTCGTGGTGAGCATCTACTTCTGGCCGTTGTGGTCGGGCACTCGCATCGACTACGAGCTGCTCGCATCCCACTGGTGGCTACCCACTTGGCACTGAACTAGGTCGAGACGGCCGCGACGTTCGCGACGATCGCGACGATACGACCTGAGGATGCCCCGCCCTCCGTAATGACCTCGTAAAAAATCTCCCTGTTGCGAGCGCTGCTCACTTCCCGTGCCCTATGGTTGGGACACTCAATCTCTTGTGAACTCCGACCCGGGACTCGACTTTGCGCACTCCCTCCTTTCTCGCTGGCGCCCTCGCTCTCACCCTGATCGCCGGCCCTCCGCTGCTCATCTCGTCGGCGGCGAGCGCTGACCCCGTTGCGTTCACCGCGGCCATTACGAACGGACCGATCTACCCGGGTTCGACGGTGGAATTCGGCGGCGACAAGCTCACCGGCACGACTCTGGGCGACATCACCGTCTCCGTGAGTGATGGGGAAGCGGTGACCGTAACCGGATGCTCCGGCACCGGTGTCGAGGACACCCAATGGAGTTGTACCTTCGACTTCGGCTCGGACATGCCGGTCAACGCCGACAACTACATCGAGCTGAGCGTCGTCGATGCCGACGAGGTCTCGACGCCGCAATCGCTGCGCTTCGATGTGATCGCCGATCCCGTGCCCGATCCGATCCCGGGCGCCGCCGGTCTGCCGGCCGTGACCTACAGCTTCTCCCCCCAATCGGTGATCGTGCATGGCGCACCCACCGATCTGGGGACTGTCGTGGCCATCCACCTGCTCGTTCCCGGGGCGGATCAATCCTCCGGTTGCCCTAATAGCGACTCCGACAACGTGTTCGAGAGTGAAGCTCTCGGGATCAACGATTGCGGTTTCACCGGCCTCAAGCCGGGGCAGTATGGCGTTCAGGTCCAGCAGGATGTCGGGGACGGTCAGACAGCCGCAGACTCTTCGATGTTCGATTCGTTCAACGTGCCGGAAACGCCCGCGGTGGTTTCGACGGTCGTGCGCCCGGACAATTCGGTGGTCATCACGGGCACAGCCGACCTGCTCGCCTTCGACGTCGAGAACGACCGGTCCGATGCGGGCCAGCGAATCGTCGTGACCGACCACGTTGCCCCGGTCGGCCCCAACGTCCCCAACGGCCCGACCGTGCCGACCGGGCCGATCGGTCCTGACCAGGTGGAGGGGTTCGCCTGTGAGGCCCTTCCGGCCGACACCACCGCCGGGGAATGGAGTTGCGCCACGGTGCCATTACCGGCTGGGGTGCACATCTTCACGGCGTACCTGCAAGACACGGGGGCTGGCAGCGTCTTCTATCGAAACGACGCCCGATACATCGACGGAGGCGTCTCGGCCGGCAGTAATTCCCCTCCGACCACTGTCGTTGCGCTCCCTGTCGTGCCCGTCGTGCCCGTCGATCCCAGTCCTCCCACCCCGCCGCCCGGACCTTCGCCAGCACCGCCTCCCGGCCTGACGACCCCGCAGTGGAGTTTCGACCTGACGGGGATCAACTCGGCGTCGCTGCATCCCGGGGACCGCTTCGTCGCGCGGGGAACCGGCTTGCCTCCGGGCTCGATCCTGTCGATGGAGATCCACTCCACGCCCGTGCTCCTGGGATCCACGACGGTGCTCGGCACCGGTGAGTTCTCACTCGAAGGCGTCGTGCCGCTGGACATCGCGATGGGGCAACACGAGATCGTACTCTCGTTGACCGGCGACGGGCTCGCCCCGACAACGGTCGCGCGGCAGGTCACCGTGGTCACCGCCGCCGACACGTCGCTGGCGGTGACGAATCAGAAGCCGCAGGCGGTCTCGGGCGAGGCAGTACCCGCCGAGGGCGCCCCGACCGAGGGCGCGGCAGATCACACGGACACTGCCCCCAACATCCTGACCCACGGTCTCGTGCAGATCGGCGACGTGCTCGCGCATCCCCAGAAGATCGGTGCGGCGATCGCCATCGGGCTCGTGCTGCTGATCTTCGCCGTCCTTCCCGCGCACCTGTTGAACGCGACCATCGGCGAGCAGTACGAACGCTTCGCGCGGCGGATGCCCGTGCTCCGCCAGCAGCCGAAATGGCTTCCCGCGCTGCGCGACTGGCTCACGCGCTTCCCCGTGCTGGGTGCCGCACTCGTCACCACGGTCACCGCGTTCCTGTTCGGATTCGCCGACCCGAAATTCGGTTTCACCCTCGCGTCGCTGCGGCTCTTCCTCGCCACAGCGATCGCCCTCTTCGTGGTGGTGTTCCTCGCCAACGCGATCGCCGGCTCGATCATGCGGCGACGGTTCTCTGTGGATGTCGAGTTGAGCATCCGCCCGCTCGGACTCATTCTGACGCTCGTCGGGGTCATCGTGTCGCGAGCCATGGAGTTCTCGCCCGGATTCCTCATCGGCCTCGTGCTCGGGTTGACTATCGCGAGCCGGTCGGCCGCCGCCCACGCGTGGCAGGCGGTGCTCATCCGCTCGAGCATCGTGCTCGGGTTGGCCCTGTTCGCGTGGCTCGGATTCAGTGCATTCACCGCCAGGGAGGGCGAGATCGAGAACTTCACGAGCGCGCTGTTCCTCGAGATCCTCGTCGCGATCACGGTCGAGGGGATGGTCGTTCTCATGGTGGAACTGCTGCCCCTTCGGCTGTTGGAGGGCGAACGGTTGTTCGCCCGTTCCAAGGTCATCTGGGGGCTGGCTTACGTGGCGGTCGTCGCGGTCTTCATCGTGGCGGTCATACCGTGGGAGGGAAACTGGGAGGCACTCGGCGGTTCCCTGTGGTCGTGGATCACCGTCGTCGTCGGTTTCGGTGCCGTGTGCACCGCGATCTACCTGTACTTCCGGTTCCTAGCCGCGCCGCTGCATCCCCAACACGATGGCGAGCAGAACGAGCTCGTCTCGATCAGCGACAACGACTAGTCGGGATGCGGCCGCTGGCCTAGTCTCGGGGTATGTCGACGACGACGCTCACCTACCTGGGTGGCCCGACCGTCATCCTCGAGTTCGCGGGCCTGCGGTTCATCACCGATCCGACATTCGACCCGCCGGGCAGCTACCCCGAGCCGGACGAGACAGCGCTCGTCAAGACGACCGGCCCCGCGATCCCCCGCGAGCAGGTCGGCCATCTCGACGCCGTGCTCCTGAGCCATCATGGGCACAAGGACAACCTCGACCACGCGGGCCTCGAGTTGATCGCTAGTGGAATCCCGACCCTCAGCACACGGGATGCCGCCTCCGATCTGCTCGGTGGCTCGGTGCTCGGCTTCGACTCGTGGGAGAGCCACCAACTCGGCCCCGTGACCGTCACCGCGGTTCCGGCGCTGCACGGGCCACCCGGAAGCGAGGCACTGTTGGGCACGGTTACGGGGTTCGTTCTCGCGGCGGATGGGGAGCCGACCGTGTACATCAGCGGCGACAACGCATCTTTGCCGCTCGTGCGGCAGATCGCCGACCGCTTCCCGGATATCTCGATCGCCGTGCTCTTCGCGGGTGCGGCGCGGGTGCCGGAGATCGATGCCACGCTCACCCTCACGTCGAGCGAAGCAGCGCAGGCCGCCGTCATGCTCGGCGCGGTGACCGTTGTGGGGGTGCATACCGAGGATTGGGAGCATTTCAGCGAGGGTGAGGCCCAGCTGCGAGCCGCGTTCGCCGCTGCTCGGGTGCCGCTCACCGAAGCGCCGCGGGGGCATCCAACGACCCTCTAAGAGGGCTCACTGACGGGCGTGAAGTCGCGCGCGATGAAATCGGCCCGGACTCGGAGGGCGGGGTTCGCTTCAGGAGATGTCGCGGGTCCAGGTGGTCAGGTACGCGGCGAACGCTGCACCCAGTGCCAACACCAGGAGCACGAGCCCGCCCTGCCACCACTGCAGCGGATCGCGGGCGGAAGAGCCGATCCCGAATGCGTTGTAAATGGTGGTTCCCACCAGGGCGTCGCTAGCGGCCCCCGGAAGGAATCTACCGACGGATGCCGTCCAATCCCAGACGGATGAACCGAATCTCAGGATGGGCTCGATGAACTGGGTGAACACGAGTACCGAGACGATAGCGGCGACCTGATTCTGTATGAGCGACCCGACGCCGACGCCGATCGCCGCCCATAGGGCCATCGCGATCACGACGCGACCCGCGAGTGCCCACGTATCCGGTGATTGCAGCACGGCGTCGTTGCCCGTCGCCGCAAGGATGGGTGCGCCGATCCCCACGGATGCGACCAGTCCGATGACCCCGAAGAGAGCTCCGGCCGCGGTCAGCACGATGAGCTTCGCCCCGAGCACGGTTCCCCTTCGCGGTTGAGCTAGGAACGTGGGCGTGAGGGTGCGGTACCGGATCTCCGAGGTGGTCGCCACCGTGCCGAGGATGAGCGGAAAGACGTACCCCACCGCCGCGACGGTCGAATAGACGACCGGCGCCACGAGATCCATCGGAACCTGGGGACTGCCCGGCCGCTGCGCGATCTGGCTGCCGAGCGCCCCGAGTAAACCTGCGAGGAGCCCCGCGGTGAAGCCGACGTAGCCGAAGAGTCCGAGGGCCAGCACCCACCACAGCCGGGTCGTCGTGACTTTCACGAACTCCGAGCGAATGGCCGCGATCACGGTTGCACCCCGGGACCGGGGTCGGTGGACGTGCCACGGGTGGGGTCGGGGGCAGCCCAGCTCCCGGCCGCCGCGCCCCCGACGCCGACGAGCGAAAGAAACACGTCTTCGAGGTTGGCCCGCTCGGGCACGAGCAAACTCAGGCTCACTCCCGCGCGGAGGGCGACCGCCCCGACATCCTGCGCGGTGCCCGCCACGGTCAAGCCCGAGACGGACGAGGCGACCAGCCCAAGCCCAGCGTTCTCGATCGCTGCCCGAAGCGCATCGCGATCGGGCGAATCGACGAGAACGGAGACGCGCACAGCGGACTCGAGTGAATCCAGCGTCCCCTCGTAGACAACGGCGCCACGAGCGATGATCACCACCCGCTCCACGGTCTGTTGCACCTCGCTGAGCAGGTGGGATGAGACCAGCACCGTTCTGCCTTCCGAGGAGAGGTGGCCGAGCAGCTCGCGCATCCAGCGGATGCCCTCCGGGTCCAGCCCGTTCACTGGCTCGTCGAGCACGAGCACCTCGGGGTCGCCCATCAGCGCGAAGGCGAGACCCAGCCGTTGGCGCATCCCCAGCGAGAACCCGCCCACGCGGCGATCGGCGACATCCCCGATGCCCGTCAGGTGCAGCACCTCCTCGATGCGGGGGGCGGGGATGCCTGCTGCCGCAGCGAAGATCCGTAGGTGGTTTCGAGCGGACCGGCCGGGGTGGAAGCTCGACGCTTCGAGCGCCGTTCCCACGGTCGCGAGCGGGCGCTCGAGCTGCGCATACGGCACCCCTCCGAAGGTGGCGCTCCCGCTGCTCGGCCTCACCAGCCCGAGTAGCATCCGAATGGACGTCGTCTTGCCCGCCCCGTTCGGGCCCAGAAAGCCGGTCACGACGCCCGGCGGTACCGTGAAACTCAGCCCATTCACGGCCTCGACCGCGCCGAACCGCTTGGATACGGAATGGAACTCGATGGTGGTGCCGCTCACCGGCTGGCCTTCGTCACGATCACGGCCCGACTCTAGCCCCGGTCCGCTGAATCCAACCCCTAGAAGTCGGCGGTGTCGGGGTTCGCGCCGACCCGGCGACCGGCATCCAAGCTGTCCATGGCGGCCATCTGATCGTCATCCAACTCGAAGTCGAAGATGTCGAGGTTCTCGGCTATGCGGCCAGCGTTGTTCGATTTCGGGAAGATGATGTTGCCCGTCTGTACCTGCCACCGCAGCACCACCTGCGCCGGAGTCTTGCCGGTCGCCGCGGCGGCGACGGCCACCGGAGGCATCGAGAACAGGTCGTACTTGCCCTGCCCGAGCGGACCCCAGGCTTCGATATGAATGCCCCGCGCCCGGTTGTAGGCCGATAGCTCGCGTTGTGCGAAGGCGGGATGCAGCTCGATCTGATTGACCGCGGGCACGGTCGAACTGCCCTCGATCACCCGGTCGAGGTGAGCCTTCTGAAAGTTGGACACCCCGATGGAGCGGGTCTTGCCGTCAGCGCGCAGTTGCTCGAGAGTGAGCCAACTCTCCAGGTAGCGATCGCGATGCGGGGAGGGCCAATGGATGAGATAGAGGTCGACATAGTCGAGGCCGAGCTTCTCGAGAGAGAGGTCCATCGCGTCGAATGCAGACTGGGTGCCCTGATCGCTGTTCCACAGCTTCGTGGTGATGTAGAGCTCGTCACGGGGGATGCCGGAGGTCTCGATCGCTCGCCCGACCCCGATCTCGTTGCCGTAGATCGCGGCCGTGTCGATATGCCGGTAGCCGGCGTCGAGGGCATCGGACACGATCCGCTGAGTGTCATCCGGTTCGACCAGGAACACCCCGAACCCCACCTGGGGGATGGATGTGCCGTCGTTGAGTGTGATCGTGGGAACTGTCATGTATCCAGCCTGCCACGAGCCGCGGGCGGCGAGAGCCTTTGTCAGCGCTCAGTACCAGCTGCTCAGCCACGGGGTGCGGGCCGACCGGAACACCCCGTCGATCCGCGCCGCCGACCCGGGGCGCAGTTCGATGATGCGCCCCGCGTCGACCAGCGTCGTGGCGAGCACTCCGCCGAGGTAGATCGCGGAGAGCTCGTTGACCGTCAGGGCGACGTGTGCCGCGGCATCCGGAACCTCGTCGGTTAGATGGGTGACGTGCGCCTGCCCCGAGTCGGTCTCGAGCAGGTAGCGACCGGCCGTGATACCCAGGTCGTCCGTGACGTCGAAAGCGATCGTCTCGTCCGCAGAGTACGAGCGCGCCTCGAGCGCGGCTTGCACATCGAGGATGCGGAGGTACTGATGGTCGCGCGGCGTCACGGTCATCGCTCGCCAGTTGGAGAGTTGCCAGCGCAGGGGCTCATCCACCGATCGCAGCCCGGCGCGCACCTCGGAGACCAGGTCGACCTCGAGCAGGTAACGCCACAACCCGGCGTACGCGTCGGGGGTTGCGGTGGAGAGGAACTCGACGTGCAGGGTGTGAGCGGTGAAATCCTCGTCGCCGCCGGTCACCCGGTACAGCGCGTAACCCTGCGGCACGCCGTCACCGTCGTCGTATCGCGCCGCGCGGAGTGACTTCGTGCGCTCGACTTCGTCGGTATCGATACCCACCAACTGATCCCATCGCTGGCTCCCGACGTCGATCTCGCCGGGGTTGCCGAGCCGCACGCGATCATGAAACGCGGGGATGGCGGCACGGAACTCGTCGATCGGAATGAAACGAACGGTGCCGGATGCGGCGGCTCCCGATGCGGCCCTGCCGGATGCCCGGGTGCCGGCCCACTTCGTGCGTCTCGTGTCGATGAGCAGGTCGGCGGCGAGCGCCGCCGGCGCGAAGCCGAACCGGCCGTAGATCGACGACTCGCTCACCGTCAACATCGCGAGCGGAACACCGAGGGCCGCCGCCGTGCGCAATTCGGCCCCCAGGAGCGCGCGAGCGATGCCGCGGCGCCGATGGGTGGGTGCGACGGTGACCGAGCTGATCGCCCATGCGGGCACGGTGCGATCGCCCGGGATCGTGAGCTCGGCGATCCACGAGTTGGCGGTCCCGACCGGTTCGAGCGCGTCCCCGGCGTCGGGGCCGTCACGGTAGACGCCGGTGGTGCGCCGGTAAGCCATCCCATCCATCCTCGCGGCGAGCACCGACTCGCTGAGGGCGCCGCCGTGAAAGCCCCGGTTGTCTGCGCTCACCCAGGCTGCAAAGGCGGCGCGGTCCGCGGTGTCGACCAGCGACATCTTCAAGTTCGATCCCGCGAGCGCCGTCGCGGATGTCGAGTCGATCGGTGCGGTCAGAAACGGCTCGGGCATCCTTCGAGGCTAGTGCGCCGGGTTGCGGGCGACACCCGGTCGCCGCGCCGTCGCACCGGACTCAGGCCCGCGCCGCAAGCGCGGTGACCGCCCGGCGCATCGACTCACCCAACCCCCACTGCTCCGTGAGTCGCGTGAGCCTCTCAGCGCGGGCCGGGGGGATCGACCTGATGCGAGCGTCGAAGTCGGGCATCACGAGGTCGCGCACGACCCGCACCACGGCGGGTGCGACCGCAAGATACTGCGAGGCGGCGAGGATCTTCGCGCGGGTTGATGCGGCCATGGCCGACGAGGCATCCGTTGCCGCACCGATGATCCCGTCGAGGTCGCCGTACGTCGCGAGCAGCGCTGCGGCGGTCTTGTCGCCGACACCCGCGACCCCCGGCAGCCCGTCGGAAGCGTCGCCGCGCATGGTCGCAAAGTCGGCGTACTGCGTCGGGATGACGCCGTACTTCGCTACTAGAACAGCATCCGTCACCAGCTCGAGATTCGACATCCCGCGGCCCGTGTAGATCACCCGCACCGCCCGTGAGTCGTCGACGAGTTGGAACAGGTCACGGTCGCCGGTGACGACGTCTACGGGGAAGGCGGCGCTGCTGGCAAGGGTGCCGATCACGTCGTCGGCCTCATGGTCGACCGCGCCGACGATCGGGATGCCGATGGCCGTCAGCACGTCGCGGATCACCGGCACCTGCGGGCTCAGCACGTCGGGTACCTCTTCGGGCGCGA
>Ga0209100_1001762_pt1 | contig 14190 bp, 12 predicted proteins | sample lystaG_FD_185480 | JGI IMG/M metagenome (GOLD analysis project Ga0209100, IMG submission 185480) | Glacier valley bacterial and archeal communities from Borup Fiord, Nunavut, Canada, to study Microbial Dark Matter (Phase II) -... | ecosystem: Environmental > Aquatic > Freshwater > Ice > Glacier ...
AAAGGCTATCTTGTTCGTAAGAGAACTGAAGAGGATAAGCGAATTGTTCTCGTTGAACTGACTGAAAAGGGAGCGAAGGCCAAGAAAATGCATGACGCGTTCCATCAGGAAATGATTGACAGTGTCATCAGCCACTTGGACCCGACTGAAGAGGAACTCTTGGTTCAGTCGCTTCAAAAATTAATGTATTTTTTCGATGATAAGTACGAACTGAAATAGAATAGAATGCTCACATTGGGAAAAGCTGGCTTTTCCCAATTTCGATATAAGGAGGTCTATAAATTTGGAGATATTATTTGTAAGGCATGGCGAATCAGAAGCCAATGTCCTTAATCTTTTCTACGGGATGGGTGATTTTCATCTAACTGACCTTGGAAAAGAACAGGCTGCAAAAGCCGGTGAACTGATCAGAAAAATGAATTTCATTCCGGATAAAATCTATGTTTCTTCCCTAACCAGGACTCATGAGACACTTGTGAATATGGGATATGCGCTGGATGATGCACAAATGGATGATCGAATCAACGAGAGGGACCTTGGGCACCTCGATGGATATAATTACGAAGAACTCATCACCAAGAATCCGACACTCTTTGAGGATTGGAGAAAAGACTGGCTTGAATACAGACCAGGTGGCGGTGAAAGCCAAATGGATTTTAGAAACCGGGTCTACTCTTTTATGGAAGAACTCAAGAATCTCTATACGAATGGGGAAAAACTGCTTGTGGTCTGCCATGGGGGAACGATGAAAACCATTCTCTCGTATCTCTTTGGAAACGAGATTGATTCCTTCTTCCGTGTGGAGTTCCATAACTGTTCAATCTTAAGGGTCAGACAAAATAGTGAAAACTTTTACTTCGATGCGCTCTATAACATTGAAGATTTTGCGTAAGAAATGGTTGATTAATAAAAGGTACAAACGAATTCAAGGCTTAATGAAAGGTAAAAAGTGAGGGATTTAAATGAAACCGCTGAAAATCAAAGACGTGGAGCTGGATGATGGTTCTTTCAAAATCTGCGTACCTCTGACTGCCAGAAATGAAGTTGCCCTGATGAATGACTTGCTCCACCTAAAGGAAAAATCATTTGATCTTATTGAATGGAGAGCTGATTTTTTTCAGGCGGATCAAAAGGATTTGAAAACTCCAAACTTGAAGCCTCTTAAGCTGATTCGTAAAATGTTCAGTGATAAGCCTCTGATTGTCACCTTCAGAGACGAGAGTGAGGGTGGGCAAACCTCCATAGACCATATCGAGCTTCTTGAATTTAGAAAAAATGTCATTGAGTCAGGTCTTACGGACATCATTGACATTGAAGTGATGAATTTCAAAATGAAGGATGGAAAGAAGGCGCAAATCAATAAGGAATATGAGAAACTTATTGAACTGGCGAAAGAAAAAGGGATAAAGGTTATTTTGTCCTTTCATGATTTCAATCACTCCCCCGAGGTGCAGGTCATGATCGATTGCCTTTTGCTGGAAGAAAAGTTTGGAGCTGATCTTGCTAAGATTGCATATTTTGCCAAGAATCAAACGGATGCGAAAAATCTGATGGAAGCCTCAAGAATCGCTGCACAAACGCTAAAGATTCCCCATATTGCTATAGCAATGGGAGAAGAAGGGGTGATCACGAGGTATTCAAAGCATCTTTCCTTCTCGGCAATAACCTATGCATCCATTGGCGAATCCTCTGCACCAGGACAATTGAGCCTGGATGTGATTCATGATAAAATTAGGTGAAAAATTGGGTTCACCTCAGGGAAATTTAAATGGTGAAGTCACACGATAGTTTATCACCATCAAAAAAATATTGAATAGAGAAATCTAAACCGATGAGGGGAGAAGTTCAAATGAATTGTTCCAATTATCGGTTTTTGAATTGATCTTTACTCACCAGGGAAGCTGTCGATATGGATAACGGATTCATTTAGTGTTAAAATTAGCCAATAGTATAGATTAAGAATATTTGAGGTGAAGGATGAAATTAGTTTTGCTCTTTGGCCCGCAAGCTGTGGGAAAGATGACTGTCGGACAGGAACTGGAGAAAATGACCGAACTTAAGCTTTTCCACAATCACATGTCGATTGACCTGGTTGCTCCTTTTTTTAGTTATGGAACTGAAGAAGGAAAACGTCTGGTGAATTTGATTCGATTTGAATTGTTTGAAGCAGTTGCGAGAAGTAATCAGGAAGGAATGATTTTCACCTTTGTCTGGGCAATGGACATGAAGGAAGATTGGGATTACGTTGACAGAATCTGTAAGATTTTTGAAAAAGAAGGCAGTGAAATTTATTTTGTGGAACTGGAAGCGGATATGGATGTCAGGCTGGAAAGAAACCTCACAGAGAACAGACTAAGATGTAAATCAACTAAAAGAGACACGGCATTTACTGAAAGAGATATCAGAGTCAGCCTCGAAAAGCATAGGCTTAATTCCATTCCGGGTGAAATCACCAGGGAAAATTATATGCATCTCAATAATGAAAAGTTTTCGCCTGAAGAAACGGCAAAAATCATAAAAGACACATTTGCACTGTAGTGGATTTATGAAAGGGGGGATGAAATGGATCTCTTGAATATCGGTTTATTCATGATTGGCATACTGATTCTTCTAATCTTGATTGTCCTTTCATCGCCTAAATTGCTTTCGTTTTTTGTGAAGAAACTCTTTGAAGTTCCCTTTCAGACCTTACCTAAGGGGTACGAGAAAGTATTTTCGAAGGTAGAGATTAAGCGGGATATTAGATATTCTTCGTCAGCAGGAAATCATACATTTGATGTTTACTATCCGAAAGATACAGGTGAAAAGGGTAAGACGTATCCAGTGATTTACTGGGTACATGGTGGAGGGTTTGTTGGGGGAGACAAAAAAGATGTTACGAGTTATGCAGTGATGACTGCAAATGAAGGCTATGTTGTTCTGTGCATGAATTATACACTGGCACCGCTTAAGCATTATCCAGAGCAGCTAAAGGAGATTGAGGAATTCTATTTCTTCACAAAATTTCTTTCTGAAATTCCCATGGACCGTAATCGAATCTTCTTTGCGGGAGATTCTGCTGGAGCGAATCTTGTGAGCAGTTTCATCCTCAATCAATCTGATGAAGAATTAAGAAAGAGAACAGGGCTAAGGCAAGTGGTGGACATGAAGAAAGTGAAGGGTATCCTTTTCTTTTGCGGCTTGTTCGACATCAGCAGATTCAAGGATATGGTCAACCTTGGCTTGTTTAAAGTAGCAATCAATCAGTTAGTATTTGCCTATTTTGGACAGGATGACTGGAAGAATAGGGATTGCTTGAAAGATACTACTCTAATTGAACATCTAACAGATCAGTTCCCAAGGGTATTTATTACCGATGGAAATATGTTATCTTTTATTGAACAGGCAAAGGAAGTCGAACGAAAGATAAAACGTGTTGGTGGTTCTGTTGATAGTCTATTTTTCGATAAGGGAACGAAGGCCATTCATGAATATCAATTCAAGCTTGATACCGAAGTAGGAATGGAAGCTTTACATCGAACGATACAATTTTTGAAAGAAGCAGAGAAGCTTTAGTTAATTGGACAGCGATAAGGATTAAGTCTATTTGAAAATGGGGGGATTTGTTTGCTAAAGCATGAAGAGATCATTCGAAAAATGACTTTGGAAGAAAAGATCAGAATCACTTCAGGGAAGGATTATTGGCGGACTAAGGAATTCCCACATTTAGGCATTCCTTCAATCACTATGTGTGATGGCCCTCATGGATTAAGACATCAGGAAGAGTTTATGGACCACTTAGGGGTAAACGAGAGCAATAATTCAACATGTTTTCCTCTGGCATGTCTTACTGCAGCTTCTTTTGACGAGGAGCTTGTTTTTGAGATGGGGAAAGCCATCGGGTATGAAGCGCTTGCAGAGAATGTGCAGATTGTGCTTGGTCCTGGCGCGAATATTAAAAGAAATCCCCTTTGCGGAAGAAATTTCGAGTATTTCTCAGAGGATCCTTTTCTTGCAGGGAAAATGGCAACTGGGTGGATCAAGGGAATTCAAAGTATGGCAATCAGTGCGAGTTTAAAGCATTTTGCACTGAATAATCAGGAAAATTATAGAATGAAATCTAATTCTATTGTAGACGAGAAGACAAAGCATGAAATTTATCTGAAGACTTTTGAAGAACCTATAAAAGCGGGAAATCCAGGAACTGTGATGTGTTCGTATAATCTGATTGACGGGATTTATGCCAGTGACAATAAAATGCTTTTAAGAGAAATCCTCAGGGAAAAATGGGGATACGAGGGTGTAATTGTTACAGACTGGGGTGCGATGAATGATCGGGTAGAATCCTTTAAAGCTGGACTTGATCTTGAAATGCCTGGAAGCGAGGGGTATTTTGATGCTGATCTTGCATCAGCGATTGAAAATGGATCCCTTGATGAGTCACTCCTTGACGAAAGTGTTGACCGAATTTTGGAGCTGGTCTTCACTTCTTTACGTAAAAGAAATGAGAAGCTAAGTGAAATTAGAGAACTTGGCAAAGGATCGGTAGATATTGAGAAACATCATACTTTAGCAAGAAAAATTGCGGGTGAGTCAGCTGTGCTCCTGAAAAATGAAGCGGGGATATTGCCGCTGAATCTTGGCCAAAACAAAAATATAAAGATCATAGGCAGCCTGGCTAAATATCCAAGGTACCAAGGTGCGGGGAGCTCTCACATCAATCCGTACAAGTTCAGTTCAATGCTGGATGCCTTTGATCAGCATCATGTTGAGTATGATTACTTTGAGGGGTACGACCTGATAGAAAAGTCTAATTCTCAGGTTTTGATTAAAGAGGCTACGAGTAAAATCCAAGAGGATGATCTTGTGGTTCTTGCATTGGGGCTTCCTGATGAATATGAATCTGAAGGATTTGACAGAGACCATATGAAGCTTCCAGAGGCACAGAACCGCCTTGTTGAAGAACTTGTAAATAAGACTGAACATATCATCGTCGTCCTTTTTGGAGGAGCACCTGTGGAACTTCCGTGGATTGATAAGGTAAAGGCACTTCTAAACATGTATCTTCCAGGACAGGCGGGTGGGGATGCGGTTTACGATATTCTGTTTGGTGCAGTTAATCCCTCTGGAAAGCTCCCGGAGACGTATCCTATTCGTTACGAGGATTGTATCAGTTCAAGCTATTATGGCATTCAGAGAGCAAATGTGGAGTATAGAGAGGGGATCTATGTCGGGTACCGGTATTATGACAAGATTAATAAAGAAGTCAGGTTTTCTTTTGGATTTGGGCTTTCTTATACGACATTTGAATTATCAGATCTTAGAATTGATAAGACTACCTTTGGTATTGAGGAGGAGCTTAAGGTTAAGCTTTCCTTTATAGTAAAAAACACGGGACTAGTCTTTGGAAAAGAAGTTGCTCAGGTATATATTAGACCCCTAAATAGAACTTATATGACAGCAGATAAATCCTTGAAGGGATTTTCTAAAATAGCGATGGAGCCAGAGGAGGAGAAGACCATAAATATGGTTCTCGGTTGGGACGCATTTGCCTCTTATGATGTGGAAAAACATGATTTTGTCGTATCTGATGGTGAATATGAGATCCTAATAGGAACTTCTTCACGAAATATTGTGTTTTCAAAGACGGTAGCAATTACAACAGGGAACACATATAGAGAACATCCAGAACTTGAATTCTATAACTGTCCTGATCGGGTTCCAACAAAGGATGACTTTGAGGCTATGCTAGGGAGACAAGTTGAAAGTGAAGAATCAGGTAAAAGTAATTCAAAATTCACATTGAATGATACCCTTGCAGAGATGAATATCTCCTTCAGAATGCATATGATTGTTAAGATCATCAACCATATGCTCAAGAAATCGACAAAGGTCAGTGAAGAGGATAAGGAATATAAAGGCACACAGTCCATGCTGATGGAAACACCGATCAGAAGATTAACACTATTAAGTCCGGATCAGCTGCCCAAGAATCTTGGTGAAGCTATTGTGCATATTGCCAATAGAGAGTATGGTCGTGCAATCAGAAAGTTGATGAAGAACTTGAAGCAGTAAGTTATATTAAATAAAAAATATATTCAGAGCCTTAAGAGGCTCTTTTTTCGTTATTTTCAAAATCTATATTAAAACACTCACTCTCATCATTAATCATTGGGAGGCATTGAATGAAATATATTGAGCTAAATTATATAAAAAGATATAATAAACAACTAATATAGCTAAAAAATAATAATGTTAAAATTAAGACATAATTTTGATTTAGTGATAAAATATGTATTAGATAACTAAAATAATCTTAGGGTGAAAATTTTCATCCAAGCTTAACCTAATCATTCAATATAATAGTTTAATTATATTTATCCTTAATAAAATTTATTTTTTAATGAGCGGGAGTATAAAAAAATAAGATATACAGTTTTCTTGTTTTTTTATCTAGTTGATTGATTATCATGTTTTGAGAAAAAATTTTATTCGAGTTAAATCTGAGACACAGGAATTCTTGATTAATAATCATAATTAGTTGCTATTATTATCTATAAAAATTTGAATTTCAAGTTAAAGTTTGAGCATTAGAAAAGGGTATATCATTTTTTTTGGAGAAAAATGACAACGTTTACTGAAGGCGATGAAAAAATTATCAACTACTGGAGGTATATAATGCAATGAAATATATAGCACATACTAAAGATGGGAAAAATTATATTGATGATGAACAGACACAATTGTTAAAGACACATCTTGATAATGTGTCAAAGTATGCAAAAAAATTTTCGGAGGGGTTTGATGCGGGTGAAGTTGGGTCATTAATTGGAATGATGCACGATCTTGGAAAATATCAAGATGATTTTCAAAAAAGAATCAGAGGAGATAAAATCAAAGCCGATCATTCTACTCTAGGTGCAAAAGTAATGATTGAACGTTGGGGTGAAATTGGAAGGCTTTATGGAATGATCATTGCGGGACATCATACAGGTCTTAAAGATAGTGGTTGTGGAACCAACATCGATGATGATACCTATTCATCTAGGATTAATAGGTATAAAGAGAAGGAAGCACCCTATCAAAAAGAAATTACTCTACCATTTGAGTTCAAACATAAAGCAGTTGATAGTGACAGACATTCCAGTAGTTTTGCAATAGCGACATATTTGAAGATGCTTTATTCAGCTTTAGTTGATGCTGACTGGACTGATACAGAAGAATACGTAACTGATTTGAAAAGAGAAAGTGTAAATTACACAATCAAGGACTTAAATGAAAGATTGATGAGTAAAATTCCTTCAAATAATGGCAGTTGTATTAATAATATTCGAGCGGAAATACTATCATCTTGCCAGATTTCTTCACAAGGAGAACAGGGATTATATACACTCACTGTTCCGACTGGGGGCGGTAAAACCTTATCTTCACTTTCGTTTGCACTCTTGCATGCTCTAAAACACGGATTAAGGAGAGTTATATACGTCATTCCATATACAAGCATCATTGAACAAAATGCTGATGTTATTTCAAAATGTATTGGAAAGGAGTTTGTACTCGAACATCATAGTAACGTTGATATAGGTATAAAAGATTATGAGGGAGAAGAAATAACCAGGTTAAAATGGGCGAGTGAAAATTGGGATATACCAATCATTTTAACAACTAATGTACAGTTTTTTGAATCATTCTTTTCCAATAAGCCAGCAAAAACAAGGAAGTTGCACAATATTGCTGAGAGTGTAGTCATTTTCGATGAAGCACAAATGTTGCCAAGGGAATTTTTGTCACCCTCAATGTATGCAATTTCTGAACTTGTTAGAAATTACAAAGTTACTGCTATTTTATGTAGTGCAACTCAACCAGCAATTAGTAAATATAAATATAAGGATATGAAAATAACTGAAATCATAAGTAATCCTGATGATTTAGCGAAAAAGCTTAAGAGAGTTGAATATGAAATATCAGGGAAAAAAGACGATCAAGAAATAGTTGATATGTTAAGTGTTAATCCCAAAGTGCTTTGTATTGTTAATTCAAGAAGGCATGCCCATGCACTATATGAATTAGCTCGAAACAATTACAAGGGAAATATATTTCATTTGAGCACCTTAATGTGTTGTTCTCATAGACGCGAAGTTTTAAGAAATATCAAAGAAAAGCTTAATACAAATGAGAATGTAATTGTTATATCCACTTCCCTTATAGAAGCAGGTGTTGATATTGATTTTCCAGTAGTATTTAGAAGTATTGCAGGATTAGACAGCATCATACAGGCGGGTGGTAGGGCAAATCGGGAAGGCAAAGTCGAATCTGGAAGAGTAGTAGTTTTTGACCCTAGTAGCGAAGATGGGAAAATACCTAAAGCAATTCAAGATTCTGCTAGCATAACTAGAGAAGTCATTGAACTATTAAAAGAAAAAGCCTTTGGATTAGAAGGGATTAAAAAATATTTTGAGATTTTATATAGCTCAACTGATTCGAATGGCATCTTGGATTCCAAAAATATATTAGATGAATTTGATATTGCAGCTAATAATGTGAAATTAAATTTTGAAACTGTAGCGAATAAATTTAAATTAATTGAAGATAATACTAAAAGTATTGTTGTAAACAGGACTGATGAATCAGAAAGATTGATAAGAGAAATTAGACAAGGAATTTTCAAAACTGACACTGTTAGGAAATTACAACAATATTCAATATCGATTTATGAAAATGAGTATCTTAAACTTTTAAAAGACAATGCATTAGAGATACTGAGAAGTAATTATATCATCCTCAATAATCCACAATATTATAAAGAAGAAATTGGTCTGGATATTTTTAGTGATAATAATAAGAATGCTGAGTGCAGCATGATTTAGGAGGAAATCGTATGGGATATGGGATTAGATTTAGAGTTTGGGGCGGTTACGCCTGTTTCACTCGTCCAGAAATGAAAGTGGAAAGGGTAAGTTATGATATCATAACACCTTCAGCAGCTAGGGGAATCATAGAGGCAATTTATTGGAAACCTGCAATTAAGTGGGTAATCGATAAAATCCATGTTATAAATCCAATAAATTTTACAAACATTCGGAGAAATGAGGTTTCAGAGGTTGTTAAGTTAAGCAATGTTAAGAAGGCGATGGAAAAAGGTGAATCACTATATATTGTTTCTTCAGATTTCCGACAACAGAGAGCAGCCCTTATTTTGAAGGATGTAGAATATGTTATTGAAGCACATTTTGATTTGAATCCTGAATATGCCGGAGCTACTGATACTGTTGAAAAACACTACAATATTGTTATGAGGCGCTTGAGAATGGGACAATATTTTCACCATCCTTCATTGGGAACACGAGAATTTGGTGCTTCATTTGAAATAATAGAGGAAGAGGATATAGTCCCCAATAGCCAACTTCAAGGACAGATGGATTTAGGATATATGCTATATGACATGAATTTTTCCTTGAGTGATGATAAGACGAAGCAAAGTGTCAATCCAAGTTTTTTTAGAGCTAAATTAGTTGATGGTGTTCTTGATCTTACTAAGGCAAGGGATGAGGCGAGATTATGATTTTAAACGCATTGTGTGAATACTACGACTTATTGTCTGAAGTTGAGGATTCAGAAATCAGTCCATATGGTTTTCAAAAAGTGAAGGCTAATTATGCTGCTGTATTATCCGAAGATGGACTTCTTCAGGATATCATTTCATTAAATCAGTTGAATAATAATAGACCTCAGACTTTTACGACACCAACTTCGATGAAAAGTTCAGCTATTGCGGCATCACCAGTTTGTGATAATTTCGAATATGTTTTTGGTATAGCCGGTGAAAAAGGAGAAAAAAATATCTCAAGCAATAAGTTTCAAGCTGCAAAAAAACTGCATATTGATTTGTTCAAAGATGCTGAATCAACTGAAGCTTCTGCAATTAGAATGTTTTTTGAAAAGTGGGATCCTAATCATGCATGGGAAAATGAAAACATATTGAAACACTACTCAGAAAAAGGGAAATCATTTCCAGGAAATATTGTATTTAGACTAGCTGGTAAGGTTGAATACTTTCATCAAAATGAAGAAATTAAACGTTTATGGTTGATGTATAACGATGAATCAAAGAAATTGGAGAAAAATATAATTGGCCAATGTGCAGTTACTGGTGAAATTGGCCCAATATCTCGAATTCATAATAAACTTCAAGGAATTGATGGCGCAAGCACTATGGGTGCTTCTCTAGTCAGTTTTAAAAAAGATTCATTTCAGTCTTATGGTCTTGAGCAATCGAGGAATTCTTCAGTTAGTGAACAGGTTGTATTTAAGTATGGAACGGTATTACAACAGATGCTGTCCAATAATGAGCAGAGAATAGTACTAGGTGATGCTACAACAGTTTTTTGGGCAAGCAAAGCTGAGCAAACATACGTTAATGTATTTAAATGTATCTTAAGTAATCCAGACTTAACCCAAGAGGAAAATGTTGTTGAAGATATCAAGACAAGGGAGATAGTAAAAACAATATTACAAAGTGGGAAAAGTGGAGTTTACAATAATGTAAATCTCGATCCAAATATGAAGTTTAATATTCTAGGGCTTTCTCCAAATGCTGGAAGGGCTTCAGTACGATTCTTTTATCAAAATACATTTTTTGATTTTTGTTCAAAAATAAAAATGCATTATGAAGATATTAAGATTTATGCAGGAGAAAAGGGAAAGGAAAACATAAAAGTCTCAAGTCTTCTTTATGCAACAATTAGTTCGAAAAGCAGGGATAAGAAGATAAATCCACTTCTTAGTGGCTCTGTTGTCAGAGCGATTTTAACTGGAGAAATGTATCCTCAAATATTATTCACTCAGACAATTATGAGAGTTAAAGCAGAAAAAGATGTCACTCAGCCTAGGGCTGCAATAATAAAGGGTTACCTGGTACGGAAAAATAGATTTATGAAAAAGGAGGATGAATTATCAATGTATTTAAACGAAAAGTCAACAAATCCAGCTTATGTTTTAGGAAGGACATTTGCAGTGCTTGAAATGATTCAAAAAAAGGCATTAGGGGAGGAGCTTAATGTAACAATCAAGGACAAATATTTCGCATCTGCATGCTCGAATCCTTCACTAGTGTTTCCAAATCTACTAAAGTTAACTCAACATCATTTAGCAAAAATTGAAGGCTCATATTGGAACAAAAAACTTGGTGATTGTTTAGGGCTAATAGAAGGAGAGAGTTTTCCTAAAATACTTAGTATGGAAAATCAAGGTAGGTTCATCTTGGGGTATTATCAACAAACTCAAAAAAACTACGAAAAAAAACAAGTTAACAAGGAGGACAATAATGATGGAAACAACTAAGAAATTCGAACATGCAATTGATAACAGGTATGAGTTTGTAATCCTATTTGACGTAGAAAATGGTAATCCGAACGGAGATCCTGATGCAGGAAATATGCCACGAGTGGATGCTGAGACCGGAATTGGAATTGTTACAGATGTTTGCCTAAAAAGAAAAATCAGAAATTATGTTGAACTTATAAAAAACGATGAGCCAGGATATAAAATCTTCATTAAAGAAGTCTTGAACGACAAATTGGAAGAAGCATACAAGGCAAGAGGACTAGAAAAAGATAAAAAAGTAGAAACTGATAATGTAAAAATCGCTAGGGATTTTATGTGCGAGAATTATTTTGATGTGAGAACTTTTGGGGCAGTAATGAGCACTGGAGATTTTAAATGTGGTGTAGTTAGAGGACCCGTTCAAATCAATTTTGCCAAGAGTATAGACCCTATCGCAACACAGGAAATTACAATTACTCGAATGGCCATTACAAATCAAAAGGATGCTAGCAAAGGTACTACTGAAATGGGAAAGAAAAGCTTTATCCCATATGCGCTGTACAAAGCTGAAGGATTTGTTTCTGCATCACTCGCAAAAAATGTTACTGGTTTTGATGATAAAGATATTGAATTATTATGGGAAGCAATAATAAATATGTTTGAACATGACCACTCAGCAGCAAGAGGTAAAATGATTGTGAGAAAATTAATTGTGTTTAAGCATGAAGGAATACTCGGGAATGCACCGTCTCATACACTACTTGAAAGAGTAAATGTACAGAGAATAAATGAAGATATTCCAGCAAGAAAATATAGTGACTACATCGTAAGTGTGGATAAGAGCAACATGCCTATTGGAGTCATGGTTGATGAAAAGATATGAAGAATTAGATAGATTATCTCTATCTTCCTTGAAGCAGTTTATTTATTGCAAAAGAAGATTCGCACTCATGTATGTAGAATGCGAATGGGGGAGCAATTACAAAATTGTAGAAGGAGATTTGTTTCATGATAAAGTAGATAATCCCTTATTTAGTGAAAAGCGAGGTGATTTACATATCAGTAGAAGTGTACCCATTTACTCCGATATTATGAATTTGTATGGTGTTGCTGATATCATTGAATTCATTAAGGATGACTCTGGTATTAAAATTTATGGTAAGAGAGATCATTGGAGAATTAACCCAGTTGAGTATAAAAATGGAAAACCAGAAAAGAGCGATGCTGATAACTTTCAATTATGTGCTCAAGCACTTTGTCTTGAAGAAATGTTTCATACTAATATCGAACAGGGAGATATATATTATGGAAAAATCAAGAGACGAGTAACAGTAAACTTCACAAATGAATTAAGATCAGATGTGAAAGAACAAGTGAAAAATATGAAAGAATTATTAGAAGAACAATTGCTCCCGCCAAAGCCGAAAAATCAAAACTGCAATCTCTGTTCTTTAGAAAATGTATGCATACCAACTATTTTTCGAAATGAAACAAGTGTAAAAGATCGAATTGATGCACTTATAGAAGGGGAACTAGATGCGGAAATTACTTAATAGTCTTTACATAACAACACCAAACTCTTACCTTTCTCTTGATGGCGAAAATATTGTAATTCTTCTGGAAGATAATGAAAAATTCCGAATGCCATTTGTAAATATCGAAAATATTATTTGCTTTGGATATATGGGTGCTAGTCCAGCATTAATGGGAAAATGTATGGATAATAATATTTCTATTAATTTCATGAAACCTAACGGGGAATTGCTGGCAAGATTGGTCGGCAAAACGAAGGGCAATGTATTGCTTAGAAAGAAACAATATCATGTAAGTGATGATGATCAATTTTGTTTAGACTTTTCTCAGAATATAGTTGCTGCAAAATTATTCAATAGCAGGGCAACTCTCCAAAGAACAATACGAGATCATTCAGATAAAATTGACACATCCAATTTGATACAAATTTCTAATCAAATTGCGAATAATATTCCAAAAATATATGAGATAAGAGACGAGGATGAATTAAGGGGATTTGAGGGAATTAATGCTAGAAACTACTTTAGTGTTTTTAATGATATGATTTTAAGCCAGAAAGAGAACTTCAATATGTCGATGAGAACAAAGAGACCACCTTTGGACAATTTGAATTGTATGCTTTCATATTTATATACGATACTTTCATTTGAAGTCAGGTCTGCACTTGAGGTTACTGGGTTAGATCCATTTGTAGGGTTCATGCACACACTAAGGCCAGGTAGGCCTTCATTAGCCCTTGATTTAATGGAAGAAATGAGAGCTTACATGGTGGATAGGTTAGTATTAACTATGATCAATTTAAAGCAAATTACAGAAAAAGATTTCTATATGAAGGAGGGTGGTGGTGTTTTAATGACGGATGATGGGAGAAAAAAGATATTAAAGTGTTGGCAAGATAGAAAAAAAGAAATTATCACACACCCTTTTATAAATGAAAAAATAGAAATTGGATTACTTCCTTATGTTCAAGCACAATTACTCAGTAAATATTTGAGAGATGACTTGTCTGAATACCATCCATTTTTAATGAAATAAAATGAGGTGATTTTATGTATGTTATCATTGCTTATGACGTAAGTACCATTACGGCTGGAGGTAGGAAGCGGTTGAGATTGGTTAGCAAAGCATGTCAAAACTTCGGACAACGAGTTCAGAATTCTTTGTTTGAATGTTGTATTGATTATGGCACGTTCTTAAAATTGAAAAATGATTTGGAAAACATAATTGATCATAAAACTGACAGCTTGAGGTACTACAATTTAGGAAACAATTGGGAACATAGAGTAGAACATGTTGGGGCTAAAACATCCTATAATCCTCAAGATATATTAATCATATAGTTATCTGCTTTTCGCG
>Ga0209100_1001766_pt1 | contig 14183 bp, 10 predicted proteins | sample lystaG_FD_185480 | JGI IMG/M metagenome (GOLD analysis project Ga0209100, IMG submission 185480) | Glacier valley bacterial and archeal communities from Borup Fiord, Nunavut, Canada, to study Microbial Dark Matter (Phase II) -... | ecosystem: Environmental > Aquatic > Freshwater > Ice > Glacier ...
GCCGAATGTTCAGGACGGTTGCAAGCTGCTCGCTGCTGATCCTGCCGTGTCGTCCAAAACAGTGCGCGTTTCCTGTTCGCGGGTTGTAGTTGAAGTGGCTGCCTGCGCGGTCGTGGGTGTGTCCAAAGGGGCATTCTGCGGCAATGTAGCCGTTGGTCTTTATCTGCCCGTTGTAGGCGCTGATGAGTGCATCGGCAATCGCACGGCGTATTGTTTCGGCGGTCGCTGCCGTCTGGCTCGGTGTGCGTTGGGTGGGGGACGGCACATAGCTTGCCAGATGAGCAAAGGAATAACGGTAGGCGGGCATATCCACAATCTCACAGAGCCGATCATGCTTGGGGTTGATCGACCCTGGTAGGCGCATGGGTTGCGTGATGTTGAAGCTACAGCCGTCGAGCCTGCGCGCGATCCATTTCATCACGCGAAAGGCTTTCCGAAAATCCCCCACGGGGGAATTTGTGAGCGGGGTATCCAGAAACCAGTATAGGTGAACGCCTCGACCTGAGTTAATCCACGCGGATGGGGTCGGCAGCGTGCTATTTGCCAAACGTGCGTCAAGGTCGGTCGGGTCGTCAATGTCGGCGTACAAGGCGGGTAGGGCGCACAGGTCTTGGAGTCCGCCCAAATGGAAACGGTCTAATCGCCCTGATGCGCGAGTCGCGATGCCGATCAGCGCATTGCATCCGTCGGCGTTTGCGTCTAATAGATCGGCGGTGGCCTGATTGCATAGGTCGCCGCGCTGTGTCGGGATGTGCCGGAAACGGTGACAGTCGCCTTTCATGGCCGCGAACGTCATAAGACCGGGGACTCCGGCGAAAAGAGTCCCCAGAAAGGCGGCTGTGTCAGCCATTGGGCGGATTATCAACCGGGATGAGGTGGCGGGCTTTTACGCGCTGGATACCCTGCACCGTTACGTTGTGGAGTCCGGGCATGGAGTCGCGCCAACTCCTGCTTTTGCGTGCGGTTACGGCGTCCTTACTCCAACTGAGGGCAACGTAGGAGTCGTCCTCATATTGAACGACGATCACGCAGGTATAGGCGTGATCAGTGGTGCGTGTAACCATTTGACCGTCGGGTAGGGTGGCCTTCAATTTCAATTTGGGCATTCTATTCACTCCGTGCATAGTTCAATTGGGCAACTGTGAGACGGGCGATCTCGCGGCAATTTGTCTGGGTAGCGCGGGAGTCATCTAACTGCGCTTGTGCAGCGTCGAGCGTTTGCTTAGCCTTGGCGATTTTCCGGCTCAAGCGCTGCAAGCGGGGGTCACGCGCAGGGGGTGGGGGAATTGACTTTGCAACAGCCCTGCTGCTGTATGGTTGACTCCGCTTCATCCTCATGCTATGATGTGCCTATGTGTCAATAGCCCCGAAAGAAGGACAACTATGCATCAAACATTCTCAACAACCTTGATCCTGTCGTCTTGCGGAGATGTCTCTCAACGCGGTTAGCGCGATCCGTTCGATCCCTCAACTTGTTTGAACATCCTTCGCAGACGCCGTTCTGAACCTAACTCAGAGCGCGATTTCGCTTTGCCACCCGCCGATACACTCAATATGAGTTGATCCGGCGCGATTGGCTATTTTGTGTTTCCACTACATAAAATACAAATCGAGGCGAGATGTTCATAGGACGTTTCATAAAGCGCCGTGATGCGAACACGGTTTATCTCAGCATGTCGGCTGCCAGTTCACTCTTTTTTGCGCTCATCTTCACAACCACCCTGATCTATCAGGTGACCGTTGTTGGCCTCAATCCACTGCAATTAGTGCTCGTCGGCACTGTGCTGGAAGTGACCGCGTTCATCTTTCAGGTGCCAACGGGTATCCTGGCCGATTTATACAGCCGCCGCTTAGCGGTGATCATCGGCACAATATTGGTGGGCATCGGGTTCATGGTTGAAGGCACAATTGCGCGTTTTGAAGCGGTGCTGCTGGCACAAGTGGTTTGGGGGATCGGGATTACGTTTGTCAGCGGCGCGCAAGAAGCCTGGATCAGCGATGAAGTGGGCGCAGAACGCGTCGGCTCGTTATTCATGCGCGGCTCGCAAATCGGCAGTGTGGGCGGTCTGATCGGCATCGGGCTGGCGGTGCTGATCGGCAGCGTGCGGATCAATCTGCCGATCGTGGTGGGCAGCGGATTGTATATCCTGATGGGTATGGTGTTGATCTTTGTGATGCCTGAGACGGGTTTCAAGCCAACACCCACCGAAGATCGCAACTCATGGCAGCAAATGGCGCACACCATCCGGCAAGGCATAGCGCTCGTGCGGCTGCGTCCGGTGCTGCTGACCATCTTGCTGATCGAGTTGTTTTTCGGGTTGTACAGTGAAGGCTACGATCGGTTGTGGACAGATCATGTGCTGACAAACTTCACCTTTCCACTGGCCGGAACGCTGCCACCCGTGACATGGTTCGGGCTGATGGGCGCGGTCGCGATGCTGCTCAGCATCGGCGTCACTGAAGTGATCAGCCGCCGCGTTGATACGAATAATTCGCGCGCCACAGTGTGCGTACTGTCCGCTGTCACGATCGTAGAAGTGATCAGCATGATCGGTTTCGGGTTGGCCGGGAATTTCGGGCTAGCAGTGATCGCGTTCTGGCTGTTCAACGTGGCACGCAGCGCAGGAAGTCCGGTGTTCACGGCCTGGATCAATCAGCACATGGACTCCAGCGTGCGGGCAACGATGCATTCAGTGGTCGGTCAGGCAAACGCCTTTGGTCAAATCGTCGGCGGGCCATTCGTTGGCGGCTTGACTAACGGCCTCACCGGGATCATCGGTTTGGGCGCTGCCTTGCGCGTCGCGATGTTGATCGTCGGCGTGATTCTGGCGGCACCGCTGGTACTTTACGCGCGGATCACGCGGCGCGATGATCCGGCAATCGCAGAAACGGAGGGCGCGGCAATCGTTTAAGTTTCTGTAGCGCGACAGGTCAGCGCAGATCGGTACCTTTGGTCAATTTGTGCGTATGCCAATCCAGCACGAACCCATCGATCCGATCGGCCTGACCACGCCATGACTCATGCGGACGTGGGCACGCGAAGTATTCGCCGCTGATCAGGCGCGGCGTGATCATGATCCGCAAAAAGCCGTGGCGATCGTCGCAGTAGTTTTCGAGCATCAGATCGGCGTCCGGTATCTTGTACGGGACGGGCGTTTTGCTGCCATCGGGCTGTTTCGCCATATAATGCAAATGCCAGTAGCCGCCCGCGCCCGCTACGATGTACGGCGTATGTCGCCCGCCTGTGGTGCGCGTGAAGCGTTGATAGTTGTGAACGTGCGCCGAAAACACCAGATCAGGTAAGCGCCCGGCCTGCTGAAACGCATTATCCAGCACGCGCCCGATATACGTACTGCCGCTGTGATGCATATCACCGGAAAAGGGCGGGTGATGCACCGATACGATCAGCGCTTTATCGGTGGGTGCGGCTTTCATTTCCTCCACGAACCAGGCAATTTGCGTATCGTCCAGCTTGCCACCTTCGGGTACATTGGAATAGAGGCCAACCATCGTCACGAACGGCGCTTCAAGCGTGAAGTACACGTTCGGCTGTGTCATCGCGTCGCGGGTCGTTTCGCCAGCTTCCGCCGTGACGTGTGGAGTCGCTGCGCAAAAGTTATTGGCAAACGCGGCCAATGAAGGCGGGCTGCCAACTGTCAAATCGCCATCATGGTTGCCAGGAATCGCAAAGATCGGCGCGGGGTAGTGCATATACGCATCGTAGAATTGCGGATAGTATTCGCGCGGTTCGCCGTAATAGTACACCACATCGCCCAGATGATAGAAGAACGCCGGACGGGTGGTTGCATCAGGAAACTCGAAATGCTTTTCCATCGCCATTGCCACGATCTGCTGCGGCTCTGGCGATTTGACGCCGCCCGTATCCCCCGCGACGTGCATCATAATTCGCCCGGAATTGCGGATCGCGGTCATTTGCGCAGCGGGCAGCACGTTGTCCAGCGACAATCGATAGGGCGCGGGGCCGGAAGGTGGCGGCAGCGGCTGAAACACCTGGCTGCCCTGCGACTGGTGGACGACGTTCGACCGAATGCCTTTGTCGGATGGTCGCGACTGATGGAATGTGCGCTGATGTGACGCGGGTGCTGTGCCCTGCCCACGCTGCCGATACGATTGGGCGTGCTGTTCAGCGAGCGTTGGCGCGCGACCGCTTGATCCGCTGGTGGGCGGCTGTCGATCGGCGGCGCGAGCGTAGTCAGTACGGGGGGCGGTGCTGCGTGATGTGCTCGTTCGCGGTGACGTGCTGCGGGTCGTACCAGTGCGGCGGCTGCCACGTTTCGGCGCGTAATATTGGTTAGCTGCGTAATTAGAACGGCGTGGCGGGATGCCGAACAGCCATTGCAGAAACGGGCCGAGCACCCCGCGACGGTGGCGATATTGAGTGCGCCCACTGCGAAACAGCAGACACAATGCGGCGCGATGGGTGGGACTCGAACGGTGTGAGTAGTAACGTTTAGTCATAATTTAGTGCAAGTTTCATGTTAAATAAAACGGATAAAAGCGGATCAACAGCTTAAAGCCGCTTTGAGGCGTGCTCATGCGTGGAATAGTATAGGCGATACGGCTTATTTTCTCAAGGCTGGTCGATCATTTCCGATCATCAACGAAACAGCTTTGCATAAAAATTTTCAAAGTCAAGAGTCGCAAGTCAACTTATTATATTGAAGACACTTACAGCAAGGTTGTCGCGTTTTCAACAAGGAGATACAATGTAACGGACTCAACAACTCGTGCTTTGAAAGGATTTACCATGCGTCTACGTTTATTTGCTGCCGCTATAATCTGCATTATCGCAATCACTGCTTTTTCTCACGTACCCGTCGCTGCACAAACGGCCTCTCCAACACCAAACGCTAATTGCAAAGCAACTGACTTGGTTAAATCTCTTGCATCGATTAAACCTGCTGATGATTCACAAAAAGATATGGATGCTCTGCTAAAATTGGCTGATCAAATTAAGGATCAAAGTGCGGCTTGCAACGGACTATATTTCAAAGGTACAGGACAAAAATCGATAGGCCCGATCGAGCTTGCTTCAGGAACTTATTTAGTCCATTTGGTAACGGAGGGTTACTTCGGTGCAACTCTGAAACTGATTAGCGGAAGCTGTAAAACATCTGAATATAATGGAGTAAGTATGTACAATATTGGCAAGGGCGAAGCAAACGATGGTGCTGATATTACGATAGACTCGGATGGATGCAGAGCTTTAATTCTAACAAGTAATGTTAGCGGTGCGTGGAAGTTAACCTTTTCTACCCTTCAGTAATTTGCTAAAGAATGCAAACCAAAGCTAAAAACGGCACGTACAGATTCAAATGATCCATACGCGCCGTTATGCGATTAGTGAAACAGACAGCTATCCGGGCAAGCAGTTTTACGCGGCGCTCACCAGCGGACTGCTGTTCGGTTCATTCCAGGCGATCGTCTTACCGTTTTTATCCACCAGCGTAGGCCGCTTGATCCGTTCAATCACATCACGGTCAATGACCACGCTCTGAATATCCTTCTGGCTAGGCACTTCGTACATTACATCAAGCAGCGCACTTTCCAGAATGGTACGCAGACCGCGCGCGCCCGTCTCACGTTTGAGCGCAAGATCAGCAGCGCTTGACAACGCATCATCGGTGAATGACAGCTCGACGTTATCCAGTGCCAGCAAGCGTTGAAACTGCTTGACCAGCGCATTACGCGGCTCGACCATGATGCGCACAAGCGCGTCGTGATCCAGCGGATCGACGTTCACGACGACGGGCAAGCGCCCCACCAATTCGGGGATCATGCCGAACTGCATCAAATCTTCCGGGCTGACCTGACGCAATAACTCACCTTTGGTGGCGTGCTTGCTGGCAGCGGCGCTGAAGCCGAGCGAACCACGTACGCCGATGCGTTTGGCGATCACGTCTTCCAGTCCACCGAACATGCCGCCGCAAATGAACAGAATGTTACGCGTGTCGATCTGGATGAACTCCTGATGCGGATGCTTGCGCCCGCCTTGCGGTGGCACATTGGCGAGCGTGCCTTCCACGATTTTGAGCAGCGCTTGCTGGACGCCTTCGCCGCTCACGTCGCGCGTGATCGAAGGATTATCACCACTCTTGCGAGTGGTTTTATCGATTTCGTCGATATAGATAATGCCCTTTTCAGCGCGCTTGATATCGAAGTCGGCGGCTTGAATCAGGCGCAGCAGGATGTTTTCGACATCTTCACCGACATAGCCCGCTTCAGTCAGCGCGGTAGCGTCTGCGATGCAAAACGGCACATCGAGGATACGCGCTAACGTTTGCGCCAACAGCGTCTTGCCGCAGCCAGTTGGCCCGATCAAGAGGATGTTGCTCTTGTCGAGTTCCACATCGTCCACGACGCCACCCGCGTTGATTCGTTTGTAGTGGTTGTAGACAGCAACGCTCAGCACTCGCTTGGCGCGTTCCTGGCCGACCACGTACTGATCGAGGTGCGCCATCATTTCACGCGGCGATAACATGCGCTCGACCTTGAAATCCGAAATGACAGGCGTATTCGACGCTTCTTCTTCCAGAATTTCATGGCACAGTTCAACGCATTCATCGCAAATAAACACGCCCTCTGGGCCAGCGATCAAGCGGTTCACCTCATCATGGCTGCGGCGGCAAAAGGAGCACCGCTGGCTGCCTCCGGGTGGCATTGTGTTCATAACAGTTAGTGTTCTCGCTTATTTATTGCGGTTCGTTCGATTTTGAGTGACGTCAGTTAACGTCGGTTGGCGTCGGCACGCACGGCGGCTGGCTCCAGAACGGCGTCAACCAAACCATACTTGACGGCTTCCTGTGCGCTGAGAAAGAAATCGCGATCGGTATCGCGTTCGATGGTTTCGGTCGTCTGACCCGTGGCTTCCGAGAAAATGTTGTTGAGTTGTTCACGCAAGCGCACAATTTCTTTGGCCTGGATCATGATGTCGGATGCCTGACCGCCGCCGCCGTTGCTCAGCGGCTGGTGCATGTGAATGGTGGCGTTCGGCAGTGTGAAGCGGCGACCTTTGGTGCCTGCGGTCAATAAGACAGTGCCGAAGCTGGCCGTTACGCCCACAGCAACCGTCATAATCGGCGCGCTGATCAATTTCATTGTATCATAAATCGCCATGCCCGCGTAAATCACGCCGCCAGGGCTGTTGATGTACATCTGAATTTCGCTGGTCGAGTCTTCACGGTTCAGGAACAACAGCTGCGCCACAATCAGGTTCGCAACCTGATCGTTAATGCCAGAGCCAAGGAAAATGATCCGCTCTTTGAGCAGCAATGAGTAGATATCATAAACGCGTTCGCCGCGTCCGGTCGTTTCAATAACGCTTGGGATAATCATGGGTCTGTGTTCTCCAGTAGTCTTATGCTAAGACGTTGTGCAATATACAGAGCTTACACGCTTTTGGCGAATCGCAAATAAGAAATGAAACAGAAATTCAGCGGAAATGTGTCAGTTTCGCTCAACCAGCTTAATGCGCTAGCCTAAAACCACAACGTTCATACAGGAGAAATGAGCTTTTTTCTTCTGCTTTTTCTTCTGTATGAGCCCCAATCTTTAGGCTGGGGCAATCTGTAGAATTCGGTAAGACGGCGGACGCGGCAGGCCACGTCCCTACAGCTAATGCAATGGTGGAGCGGCTAATTGTTCCTGAATCACCCGCAAGAACGTATCCATCTCGAATGGCTTGGAGAGAAAGCGCACGCCTGCCTGCATCTGCTGAGGATATGCGCCAGCGCTGATCATGAGGATCGGCACCTGCTGTTTGCCTTCCGTGCTGCGCAGTTGATTCACAATTTCATCACCGCTCACGTTGGGCAGCATAATATCGATCACCGCCAGATCGAAGGTCAGCTCACGCGCATAGCGTAATCCTATCTCGCCGTTATAAGCGGTGTAAACGGTGTAGTTCTCCGCCTTGAGCATATCCGCCAGCAGATCGGCTACATAATCCTCATCGTCCACAACCAGGATGATCGCGCGCGTTGGTTGTGGTGGCAAGGCGCTCATTTATTGATCGACGCGCGGATTCAAACCATCGGGCACATTTGGATCGAAGCGTGGCATTCCGGTCATCAAGCCCGCCACCCGTTCGTAGCGCTCGCCCGTCCGTATGCTGCCATCCCCGATCAGCAGCTCGCGCAAACTTTTATCGTGATCGCTGCCCCGAATCTTGAGGACTGCAACCGCACGCCGGATGTAGCCGTCCCATTCGATATAGCGCAGCAGCACAATATTGTCCACGATGTACGACAAGCCGCGACTGGAAATAGACAGCTCCATGCCGAAGAACTGCGTGATCTCGCGCAGCAGCAGCGTCGTCACTTCCAACCTGCGCAAATAGCCCACAAGTGAGGTCAAAAAGTCGTCGAACCGTTCGGGGTGCTCAACCGCATGTTCGAGTTCGCCCACGCTGTCGATCACCACCCGTCGAATGCGGTGGTCTTCGACTATTCTGCGAATGTAGGCGGCGGCTTCATCTATATTCAGCTCGATCGGGGACATGTACAATACATGCGTCAGGCCACTGTCAAAGCCCAACGATTCGTTCAAACCGAAACTTGCCACACGGAGCGCCAGTTGTGCGGGATTCTCTTGAAACGACACCATCAAACCCCGTTCGCCCAATGCCGCGCCTGCTGCCAGAAAATGCAGCCCCAACAGCGTTTTGCCCGTCCCTGGCGATCCAGCGATGAGCGTGCTGCTGCAACGGATCAGGCCACCGTTCATCATGGTATCGATCGATGGGATACCGGTTGAAATACGATCGTTGGTGGCGCTATAACCGGGTTCATGTGGCATCGACTCCTGACGCGGATAGACGGTCAATCCCTGTTCGGTGATCGCAAAACTGTGCTCACCTCCCAGATAGGACATGCCGCGCATCTTGGAAACGTGCAAGGTGCGCCGATCCTGCGGGCCGCTGGTGGCGTGCCATAAGTTGATGATCCCGTCCGCGATCGCAAATTCCGAGTCGGTTTCGAGTTCCAGCGCGGTATATTCACCGAGCAAAAGGCTGGTGCAGCTCATCATCGATAAACGCGCCGTCATATCGAAAATAGCGCCGCGCTCCTGCGCTTTCACTTCGAGCGCATGTTTCAAGCCGCGAAAGCTATCCACCACCACCAGATCCGCTTTTTCACTGCGCACCGTCTCGACTACGAAATCGAGCGTCTGCTGAAAGCCCTTATCGCGTACCTGGCTGGTAATGTTGTAGATACGAATGCTGCTGCCGATCAAGCCATCTTCATAAAAACCGAAATTGCGAATATGCTGAATCAGCTTGGAGTGCGGCTCGGATACATTCGTCAGATACAAGACGTTCAGCCCGGCTTTGGCCGCTGCAAAAGCGACTTGCTGAGCCAGAATTGTTTTTCCCGCGCCCGGTGAGCCGGAAACGATATACACCGAATCACGCGGAATGCCACCACTGAGTATGCGATCGAATCCGGCATCGCCAGTGCTGAACTTGCTCAGCCGTTTTTGAGGGGTAGTGCTGCCTGATGAAGAAATAACGTTGACTGACTGCTCAGCCATTTGCCCGGCTCCTTGAAGGTTTTACTATTAGCACCAATTATAGTCCGAGCGCTGTCTACTTTACGGATTTTTGTGTGATTCTTTGCATGAGTTTTCAGGCGAATTCATGCTGAGCCATGCGAGTCCGAATAGCCGTTCACATAGCGCTCGATAATCGTGGCAAGATCATCCAGATCGAACGGTTTATGCACGAACAAATCAGCGAGCAGTTCGCCTTTAGGCTGGCCTGCCGCACTGGTCATGATGATCGGAATATGCGCAAACTGCGGATCGTTTTTAAGTGCCTGGATCAACGCTTTGCCGTCCATTTGCGGCATCATGGTATCGGTGATCACGAGTGACAGTGCGGCTGGCTGATGTGCCAGAACTGCCAACGCCTCGCGTCCATTCAGCGCGCGCAGCGGCTCATGCCCCATGTCTTCAACGAGTGCCGATAGGAGTTCAACCAGCACATCCTCGTCATCGACGATTAAAATTTTCGCCATTGAATTGATCAACCTTACTTCAGAAAGTGCCTTACAGTGTGCGAAGGCGACATTCTGACTTACGTTTGGCGCTGCGCATGATTCCAGGGAACATGTTACCGCATCCAACGAATGCGATCACTGAGCACTGCAAGCAGAATATAGCTAGCGTCGCAGTCTTTACAACAAATTTACATCCTAGCAAAACAAGCACCATAATCTAGCGCCATTTGCGGATTTGCACCACTTGCGAAGTTATCAGCGCTACCAGACCTGACGCCACGCGATTATAATGTGAGCATATGATGTATGTAAAGAGTATCCATGTTATATCGATTGTTTTATCGGAAACTTCGTTCGCTTTCGCTTCCACTGTTAGCCGCCGTGCTGTTCAGCATGTCCGGCATGGCTCATGCACAACAAAGCGCTCCTGCGGACGACGGCAGCGCCACGCTCCGCACTCTGGAGCAAACGCTGATACCCGCAGCCGATCGGATCGATCTGGCACAGCGCTTGCAAGGCGTTACGATGAGTGCGCCATCTGCTCAAACGCCGCTTCAGCCAAAAATCTATAAAGTCGGTGACCACGAAACGTTTTGGGCGACCAATGCGAGCGGCGTCTCAGCGAACGCTCATGAAACTCAATTTCAGGTCACTGCCGAGCTGATTTACGCCACACCACACCTGTACATGTGGTTTCAAATCGGCACAGCGCCCGATGTGGCTGGCGTCAAACGATCGGCGGATAAGTTCGAGAACAGCATCTATCCGACCGTTCACACCTATTTTGGGAGTGAGCGCTCACCCGGCATTGATGGTGATGTGCATCTGTACATCTTACACGCGCACAAGCTCGGCAGCGGGGTAGCGGGTTATTTCAGCAGTGCCGACTCGTATCCGCGCGCAGTGGTCAAGACCAGCAACGAGCACAACATGTTTTTTGTCAATCTCGACAGTGGCACGTTTCCGGGTTCGCCGTATTATGAAGGTGTGTTAGCGCACGAATTTCAGCACATGGTGCATCATGTCGTCCATCCTAATCAGGAATCGTGGATGAACGAGGGCATGTCCGAACTATCGCGCCTGATCAATGGTTATATCGTCAACGGCGGCAGCTTTGCGCCAACGTTCATGGCCGATCCGCTGACACAGTTGAATACCTGGGATGACGGTGCTAAAGACTCGCCTCATTACGGCGGCGGCTACTTATTCATGGCATATATTGCGCAGCGCTTCGGTAATGCGGCGATCCATGCGATCTTAGCCGATAAGCGGAATGGCTTGCTGGCAGTCACCGATGTGCTGAGTACGCTGTATCTGACCGATCCCGCCACTCATAAGCCGATCACACTGACCGACTTGTTCGCGGATTGGCAGATCGCCAACCTGCTGCAACAGCCCAACGATACCCGCTATGGTTACACGATCACGCATGAAGCGTTTCCCGCCGTCGCGATCAGCGCCACCTTAACGCCCGGCACACATAGCGACACGGTAACGCAGTTCGGCACGCGCTATCTGGAACTCAAAACGCCCGGCACGTATACGCTCCATTTTGCCGGACAACCGACCGTTAAAGTCATTCCGACGCAGGCGCACAGCGGCCAGTTTATGTGGTGGGCAGGGCGCAGCGATACCAGCGACGCACGGTTGACGCACGATTTCGACCTGACCGGCGTACCGACTGCCACGCTTGATTTCTGGTTGTGGCACAGCATCGAAAAAGAATGGGATTACGGCTACGTTGAGGTATCAACGGATGGCGGCGTAAGCTGGACGCCGCTCAGCAGCACGGGCACGGATGACAACGATCCGTATGCCAACGCCTATGGCCCCGGCTTCACAGGCAACAGCGGCGTCGATAATTTCGATGTAGCACAGCCCGCCCAATGGACAGAACAAAAGGTTAATCTGACCGCTTATGCGGGCAAGGCGATCAAAGTGCGCTTTGAGTATGTGACGGACGATTCGCTATCGCTGTACGGCATGGCGATCGACGATATTCAAATTCCCGAAATCCATTACAATACCGACGCCGAGGGCAATGACGGCGGCTGGCTCGCTGAAGGGTGGGCGCGGATCAACAATGTGCTGCCCCAACGCTTTCTGATTCAGGAAGTGGATTATGGCACAACGCCGCACATCAGCCGTTTGCTCGATTCGACGGGTGGCATTGCTGGCGATTGGACGATCCGAGTCGGTGGCAGCGTGCCGCGCGTGGTGATCAGCATCGCGGGCATGACGCAATTCACGACAGAACGCGCCCCGTATACCTATACGCTCACTGCACAGCGGTAAGGAATCATCATGATCAACACAATAACTGTAAGCTCAGTACGCCGCATCGTGATCGCGCTGCTAGCCGTGTGTCTGCTCAGCACCACCACGCCCTTACGCGCCGATACCCCTAATAGTACGACGGCTGTATCCTGGATATCGGCCACGCCAACGGCACGCTTTCGCGGCATTTATGATTGGTTGGTGGATGTTGGACAACGCACGCCCGCTGAAGTGTATGGCCCGTTCGTTACCCGCAAATATACGCTTGGCAGCGTCGATAGCTTTTTCGCGCTGGATTTCGGTTCAACGCAAACCCCGCCGCGCCGCATGAAAGCGACTCTCAAGCTGGTGACGGCGCACGCTTACTGGTGGTTTGAAGACGGCACAACCGTTGATAGTGCCGCATTGAAAGCAGCGGGCGCGCGTTTTGAAAACGATATTTATCCGCTTGACCAGCGTGTTTTTGGCGATAACTGGCTAGGTGGCATTGACGGCGATCCGCATATCTTTCTGATGCACCAGAAGAAAATCGGCGGTTACGCGGTGGGAGTATTCAGCCCGCTGGACGAGTGCGCTAAAGCGATCTGCGCGAACTCTAATCAGCACGAGATGCTGTATATCGGGCTGGACTTCGGGCCGGTCGGATCGCCGCAGGAGCTGACCGTGATCAGTCACGAAATGCAGCATCTGATCCAGTACAACGTGAACGGCAATCAGCAGCGCTGGCTTGACGAAGGCTTTGCGCAGTTGGCCGAACATCTTAATGGATTCGACCCACACCTGATCGCCAACTCTAATCTGAGCGACTTCCTGCAAAACCCGAATTTTCAACTGAACACCTGGCCTGCTTCCAGCGCGATCGATCCGGCGCTGAATTACGCTGCGGGCTACATCTTTTGCGTGTACCTGTATCAGCGTTTCGGCGCATCGTTCATTCACTACCTGACCAATTCGCCGTACAAGGGGCTGGCCTCGGTTGAACACGCATTGGCGGTGCTCAATACGGGCGAAACGCTCGATCAAGTGTTTGCGGATTGGACGATCACCAATTACGCCAACAATCCCTATATTGCTGATGGTCGCTATGCCTATCAATCGCTGAAACTGCCCGCGCGCGCCGGAACAGTCGCCATTCAATCCGATACGCCGCAGTCGGATGTTGTGCAAGAGTACGGGGCAGAATATCTGTCGCTGAGAGAAAGTGGTCACTATACGCTGCACTTCAAAGGCGACTCGACGGTGCAGCTGACCGATGCGCGCCCGACCTCCGGCAAGTGGATGTGGTGGTCGTTCAATGAGCCGCGCGGCGCGTCACGGTTGGAGCGCGCTTTCGACCTGAGTAATGCACACAATGCGCAGCTCGCGTTCAACGCCTGGTGGGATATTCAGGAGAGGCGCGATCTGGCGCAAGTGCTGGTATCCACTGACAACGGCGCGAGCTGGACGGTCATACGCGGCGCGCATACGCATGATTGCGCATTGGGCGGCGCTTGTTATGATGGCCGCTCGCAAGGGTGGGTCAAGGAAACGGTCGATCTGAGCGCTTATGACGGACAGCAAATCCGCGTCCGTTTCGAGTATCTGACGCAAGGCGGCAATATCGGTACGGGCTTCTTTGTGGATGACATTCGGCTGGACGCCTTGCAATTCAAAGATGATGTGGAGGGCGGCATCAACGGTTGGCAAGCGAGCGGCTTCACGCGGGTAACGCAGGACATTCCGCAGCATTGGGCGGTGAACCTGATTACTGCTGATAATCCGCCCAAAGTGATTCCGGTGACGTTGGATACAAATAACACGGCACAGTTTAATTTCGATGCACCCGCTAAAGGTGTGGTGATCGTAGTGGGCGCAATGGCACCGTTCGTGACCGGATCAGCGAGCTAT
>Ga0209100_1001776_pt1 | contig 14147 bp, 17 predicted proteins | sample lystaG_FD_185480 | JGI IMG/M metagenome (GOLD analysis project Ga0209100, IMG submission 185480) | Glacier valley bacterial and archeal communities from Borup Fiord, Nunavut, Canada, to study Microbial Dark Matter (Phase II) -... | ecosystem: Environmental > Aquatic > Freshwater > Ice > Glacier ...
CGCAATTTCACCCCAAAATATATCTTTATAGTATTCTTGATATATTTTATCGATACTCGAAATAACTTCATTGTCGGTTCTTTTACAATACTGTCCTTCATTAAAAATATTAGTATACTTAATGAATAAATCTTCCTTTTCCTTGAATCCTCTAAGATAATCAACTGCATCACGCAATTGTCCTTTCCATAAATATGACTTAAATTTTAGTTCGTTAAACATATTTATATTCTCCTTTTTCTTTATTATTTAAAATTTTTAAAATGTATAAATATCAAGAATCTTTCCACAATTATGACTTCAATCTATTCAAGCTGGTCCTCTGCTTCTTCTCAATTATATAGAAAACTCGAATTTTTCAAACATTTAAATGCTTTTAATTGAATCAGATATGTAATTAGTCATACCCCTTGAACGGTCCATATTGCTCAAGCTGTAATTTCTCATTACTCATTTATCTCATTGATTTGATACATCTTTTATAACTTTAGTATCTCCTTGAAAATTGCGCATTATAAATAATTATTTCACGATTATTTATAATGCGCAATAGCACATAGCTCAATATAATGATATCATACTAAATTAGCAAATGACATTCCATTATTTACACAGATTTCAAACAGAGCCTGAAAATAGACCATAAGGTCTTCTGTAACGAGGAAAAGAGCTATGCAGACCTATTCCATCATGCGTTTTTATTTTGTTGTTAATTGTATTTCTTCATCAAAATTTCAAGCGCTACTTTTGCATTAGCATCGATGGGTTCAATGTCCCAGCCTCTGTCAAAGTTTGCAATGACCTGTCCATTGCGCTTTAGCATCAGTTTTGAAATCCTACCTTCATCAATACCGTAAGGTGAACCTATGTCAAAGCTTTTGATCCAGTACTGAATGGTTCTGTTTTTGACTTCGGTTTCACCTTTTCTCCACATGGTCTAACCCCCTTAAATCCTAACCAAGATCGCCGGTAGGGTATGTTTTTCTTCGGTTTCCCAATCGGTGTTCCTTGACTTAACCTTTGTGAGTCCGTCTACCTTACAGCCTAATTTCTCAAACTCTGCCAGGGTTACAATAAGTCCTGAGAAGGTGCTGGATATTGTGATGTAGGTGATGCCGAATGCTCTACAGGATTCAATTATCGGTTCAATATCGTAGTCCCAAATGACCTCAGAAAAGTCGATGGTGTCATTTTCCGCTTCTTTGCTTCTTTCGTAAGCCCAGTACATGGTGCTGTTGATTCCTGACTCTTTAAAAGTAGCTCCGCTTGATTTTGCTTCTTCAAAGACCTTGATTTCTTTCATGTTCTTATCCTCCATTTAGTGTAGTTTTATTTTGGTACTACATATATCACTCTAAACGAGAATAATAGCAAGTCATTTCTGTAGTAATAAAACAGGTTTTTCAGTCTGCCAATTAATCTTCAATCGCACAGTACCGCAGGTAATCGTAGCCTTCGGGATTCGTAAGAATCTTTTCTCCTGTGTCTTTGTTTATGACACGTATGCATCGCAACTCACCCTTTTCGTTTGTTCCACCGTCTGACTTTCTGATCCATGGCTGATCCTCAAGAAAATCGCTGGTGAGCTTTTCAAACTCCGAATCACTTAGTTCCACTTCCCGGATGACCGTATATTCAGAACCGATGACGCCATCTTTTTTCGCTTCCTCAGTTGCCTCGCGTAGTTCCTTGATGTTATAAAATTTTCTTCCAAATAGTGCCTTCATAAATAACGCCTCCTCGCGTAGTTATTCATTAATCACCGTACAGGAATCAATACCAAAAACCACATTCAAGCTGCTTCCGTTGTCCCACCGAACCATAATGGAGCCGGTGTCATCGACGCCCCAAACGGTGCCTTTTGTGCCCTCCGGCGGCGCCTGCACATCATCCATCCGAAGAAGCTGAACTCGGGCACCAGCGGGGTACTGTTTGCGCAGGTGGGCTAGTCTTTCTTTACTGATCAGCTTCATCAGGAGCACCTCCTTTAAAAGCACTGCTGCCTGAAAGATCTCTAAGAAGAATCTTTCTGTGGGCTTTGAATTCTTCACCGATGAACCCGAGGCGGAGAAGGAAGCATCGGAATGCGTATTTCTCATTATCGACTTCTTTCTCTTTTACGGTGATTCGCTTTTGATTCTGTGCCATTTCACAAAGCCTCGTGATGAATAGGGAGTAGGCTTTTATCTCATCCGGGCTAGGAAGCTTTGAAAACCAAGGGAAACTTATGCGGTCTTTAACGATCTCAATGGGAAGTTCATCAACTCCCAATGCCTTTTTGATAAGATTTCCTTTTGCTTCTACCAGCTTGGTCAGGTTCTCAAAAGCTTCATCAGAAAGGGAGGCTTTTGGTATCTGGATGATCAGTGCAGTTTCATCGGGCGAGGTTTCAACAAAATCTGCTTCGCTGGCTTCAGCTTCAAATCCCGCGTCTAGAAGCTTTTCCATAATCCTCTTTATGTCGCTTTTTTCTACTTCGCTGTCCATGTTAAGTTCACCTTGTTTCCCAATGGTGAAAGGACCGACCTGGTATGCGAAGGATGGAACTCCAAGGTATTTCGAGGGTGCTTCTGTGATTTCGCTGATAAGCTTTACCAGTCTTTTGCGTTCACTACCGGTTACTTTGTAATTGATTTTCATGGTATAGTCCTCCTTGTTTTTTTGTTACTACATATATCACTCTACGTGATGTAAATAGCAAGTCTATCTTTCGATAGTTATGTTAATTTTTCAGGAAGGTCTTTATACCTATATTCTTTGTCGTCTCGAAGAAGATAAACTTCCGCGGCAGTCTCTGCTGCTGTAATGTAGCGCTCAACAATAACATCACAATATTTTTCATCCAGTTCAATGGTGTTACAGATACGCTGGGTCTGTTCACAGGCAATAAGGGTACTGCCCGATCCACCAAAAGGATCTAGCACAATGCAATTGCTGAGGCTAGAGTTTAGAATTGGATGCGCTACCAAAGCTACTGGCTTCATTGTTGGGTGAGAGCCGTTTTTCTTTGGTTTCTCAAATTCCCAGATGGTAGTCTGTTTTCGATCAGCATACCAGTTGTGTTTACCTTTTTTCTTCCAACCAAAGAGCACAGGTTCATGCTGCCATTGATAAGGGGATCTACCAAGAACAAGGGACTGCTTTTTCCAGATACAGGTACCCGAGAGATAGAACCCTGCATCGGAAAATGCTTTTCTGAAATTAAGCCCTTCAGTATCGGCGTGGAATATATAAATAGAGGAGTCCTTTGTCATCACTGCTTCAGTATTTGAAAAGGCAGCCAGCAGAAACTCGTAGAATGCTGAATCTCCCATGTTGTCGTTCTTGATTTTTCCAGCGGCGCCTTCATAGTTTACATTGTAAGGCGGATCGGTCACTACCAGATTTGCCAGCTTCCCATCCATCAGAAGAGTGAATGTTTCAGCCTTGGTGGAGTCACCGCAGACAAGCCTGTGGGGTCCAAGTCTCCAGACATCGCCGAGTTTAGTTGTGGCGGGTTTCTCCAGCTCCGCATCGACATCAAATTCGTCATCATGAATGCCGTCTTTCAGAGAATCTTTAAACAGCTCGTCCAGTTCAGATGGATCAAAGCCGGTGAGAGAAACATCAAAATCCGCACCCTGCAGATCCGATATGAGCAGTGCCAGTTTATCCTTATCCCAATCACCACTGATTTTATTGAGTGCAATGTTCAGAGCCTTTTCTTTTTCTTCATCCAATTCAATGACTACACACTCAACTTCAGTCATCCCCAAATCCAGGAGAACTTTAAGTCGCTGGTGGCCTCCAACAACCTTTCCTGTGGTTTTGTTCCAGATAACTGGTTCAACATAGCCGAACTGCTCAATGGATCTTTTCAGTTTGTCGTATTCAGGATCACCGGGTTTCAAGTCCTTACGAGGATTATAATCAGCGGGGAGTAAAAGTTTAGTTTTCAGTTTTTCGATCTTCAAATTTTTCCGCCGCCTTTCTTAAGTTGAGATTGAAATCCACGTTCTCCCAGGGAAAGAGACTCGAATTGAAATGGCCGTAGGTTGCTGTGTCAGAATAGATCGCATTTCTTAGATGAAGTTTTTCTATGATGGCTGCCGGGCGTAAGTTGAAAACCTCTTTGACGATTTCAACCAGGGATTCATCACTGACAATGCCTGTGCCAAAGGATGTCACATTAACCGCTACCGGGTTTGCTTTACCTATTGCATAAGAAAGAGCGACCTCACATTTCTCCGCAAGCCCGCTCCAAACAATATTCTTTGCAATGTATCTGGACATATAGGCACCGCTTCGATCGACTTTTGTCGGATCCTTACCGCAGAGCGCACCGCCTCCATGGGAAGCCAGACCTCCGTAAGTATCCACCATGATCTTTCTGCCGGTAAGACCGGTGTCAGCAGCAGGCCCACCTTCGACGAATCTGCCTGAAGGGTTGATGAGGATTTCTGTTTTCTCATCTAAAGGAAAGTCCTCGAAACACTGCCAGAGCACATTATTTAAGATATCTGACTTCAGCTGTTCCTGGGTTTTATCTTTATCATGCTGCACTGAGACCACAATAGTTTTAACCCGGATGGGTTTATCCCCGTCATACTCAAGAGTGACCTGTGCTTTCCCATCTGGCAGGATGCCCTTGATGATTTTACCTTTTCGGTATTCATCGATTCGCTTCACAATCCTGTGTGAGAGTAGTAGTGGTAGCGGAAGCAGTTCACGGGTTTCATTTGTAGCATATCCATATACGGTTCCCTGATCACCAGCACCGGTGGATCCGTATGGGTCGATGATTCCATTTCTTGCTTCTAGGGCAGTATCTACACCAGCGGAAATATCAGCGCTCTGAAGATGTACAAACACAAATACAGTGAATTTCAAAGGACTGTATCCCACCTCACGAAGTACTTTTCTGACGATAAGACGGATGTTTATTTTTTCGCTGCAGGTGATTTCGCCCGCCACGATAATCTTACCTTTTGTTGCCATGACCTCGCAGGCAACGCGTGAAGCTTTGTCTTTACGAAGGCATGCATCCAGAACACTATCTGCAATCAGATCACATAGCTTATCAGGATGTCCCTCGCAGACACTTTCTGCGGTTCTGTAGTTTTTACTCATATCACTATCTCCAATCTATTTTTATTTGCCCTTACGAGCAGAAAGTAATCTTTCCATTACATCATCCTGCGGATTTGATCCTTTGTAATCGCCAGTACAGTTTTCTTTTACTATCTGGAATATTTCAAACCACAGACGATTGGTCTGGTTCATGTAGTTCTGGCCCATTGATACATAAGGACTTTGAATGGCGTTACCGGTGGTAGGGTGCTTTGCGAGAAATCCATATTCTGTTATAGCTTCTTCACACTGAATCCAACGGGCAATGCTCATTGCATATCGTTCCAAGAGCTGTGGGGATACCAGGGCTGCACAACCGCGGTTATTAATCCACTGCCATGTCGCTTTGAAGACTTCACCAGCCACCAGAGCCTTTCCATCTTTTTGTATAGCTTCTAGCATCTTGTTTGGCTCAGGCATTTCTTCACCTTGTAGATCTGCAGTATCAGAAAACTCCATAACCGTCAGTTTTCTGCCGCCTGGATTACCTTCGGCGATTTTGTCAGCCAGAGGTTTCTTTTTTGCGCCTGCACCAACCCTAGCACCACCTCTGTTTGTGCCGTCTTTTGCCAATGATCACACCTCCTTTTATAGGTAAGGCCTATACCCTTGTTTGAATCTGCGTTTTTTAACACGTGGCCCCACCCCGCTGTCCGGTATGAAAAGTTGTAGAGATTTCACCTCCCCCACCGGTCGCCACTCTCAACTGTAATTCTTGAGTGACATGATTTACATAGGGCCATCAGATTGCTTGTTTCGTTGCCTCCGCCTCTAGTGAGAGGGAGGATGTGGTGCACTTCTTCAGCAGCGGTTACTCGTCCGCCCTTCTCGCACTCCTCACACAGTGGGTGAGCTTTGATGTAGCGATCTCGGATGCGCTTCCAGGACCTGCCGTACCGTTTATTTGTTGCCGGGTCTCTTTGGTGCTGGTTGTACCGCTTCGTGATCACCTTCTTATGCTCGCCGCAGTATTGCTCGCTTTCTGAAAGCCTGCCGCAGCCTGGGTATGCACAGGGGCGTTTGGGTTTGTATGGCATGGGTTCACCTCTCTTTCAGGGCATAAGAAAAGCCCTCGTGGGGTGTTCCCATGAAGGCTCGTGTTAAATTCTATTTCTCTAATTATACAATAATACAAATCCGATAGTGGTATCTTGTTGCAAAGTGTTGCAGCATGTGCAAACTATACTTTGATGGGATCTATAGGAAGAATCACATGGTTAATGGCTGCATTATGCCACCTGTAGACCGTTGTTCTATCAGCATTAAGTTCATCACCGATTTGTTCCCAGGTTAAGTTATGGACGTACCGATAGCGTAATACCATGCGTTCATCCGTGTCAGCAACCTCATTTATGACGCATCTTATCTGTTCTTTGAGTGCTACAAGATTATCCACTTCCCCATTTATCCTTCTTTCCAAGTCCATGATCCGCTCCAGACACCTTACAAATTTAGCATCAGAATTTCGTGAGGTTTGAACTTTCTCATCCCAGCTTGGTGATGAAACGCTCGTTGCCATTTCTTTAAGAGACTCCATCTCTTCGATGTCAGATTGAATTCTTTTATCAAGCCTATACGCCTGGTGTAAATATTCTTTTACTTTCATATTTCTCTTACCTCCGATCGTATTTTTTTGAGTAGGTAGTCTCCATCAACAGAGGTAAGTTCTCCATACCAATCAGAGTGGAAGAACCTCTCCACCTCAGCTTTTGTAAATTTCGCTGGTTCATAATATGGACGTTTCTTTAGTTTTGTTAGTGCTTTTCTATAATCCTTGGCGGCTATTAAAACTATAGCATTAGCAAGTTGCTCGTAAGGGTCGATCATTGCTTCACCTCCAATTTAGCTTTTACTGCATCAATTAAGGATGCCTGTGATTTTTCTTTTCTTGTAAGTGCTGTCATAACATCTTCATCAATAGTGCCCTTTGAAATGATGTGGTGGATCACAACCGTCTCATTTTGACCTTGCCTATAAAGACGGGCATTGGTTTGCTGATAGAGCTCCAAAGACCAGGTAAGCCCAAACCATATAAGGGTGGAACCGCCGCTTTGAAGATTAAGGCCATGACCTGCACTCGCAGGATGAATAACAGCTAAAGGAATATTCCCATCATTCCAATCCTCAATATCTTTAGGTGTCTTTATCTGCCTTGCTGAAAATCTCTTCTTGATACGTTCCAGATCATGCTTGTACCAATAGGCTACAAGCACCGGTTTCTCATTTGCCCCTTCGATCAGGTCCTCCAGAGCATCAAGTTTTCTATCGTGGATGGAATGTGCCTTGTTTTTGTCGTCATAGACTGCACCATTGGCCATCTGCAGGAGTTTGCCGGAAAGCACTGCTGCATTTGCTGCATCGATCTCCTTTTCACCTAAACTTGCTACCATCTCATCTCGGAATTTAGAATAAATGCTCCACTCCTTTTCGCTCAGATATACAGGCATTTCGTTAATGATGCATTCAGGCATTTTAAGATAATCCGAAGATTTCATGGAAATTGTAATATCTGATATTTGGCTATAGATTTTTTCTTCAGCACCCGGCTGGAGTTTATATGAAAAGATAATCTCAGCATTGCGCTTATCTGGGAAAAAATAGGCACTTCGGTAGTGGGTTATGTATCTTCCAAGCCTCTGGCCTAAATCAAGAACTCGAAACTCAGCCCATAGATCCATAAGTCCGTTACTTGAGGGTGTACCTGTTAGACCTACAATTCTTTTCAAGGTTGGCCTTACTTTCAGAAGGCTTTTAAAGCGCTTTGCACCATAGGACTTAAATGAAGATAACTCATCAACGACAACCATATCAAAGTCAAAAGGTATACCACTTCTGTTTATAAGCCAGTCTACATTTTCACGGTTGATGATATAAAGGGTGGTCCTTTTCATAAGGGCATTTATCCTATCTTTTTCAGTTCCTACCGCCACAGAATAGGATAAACCTTTAAGATGATCCCACTTTTTTATTTCTGCAGGCCAGGTTTGGGCTGCGACTCTTAGTGGGGCTATAATCAATACTTTTCTGATTTCAAATCGATCAAGGCATAGTTCAAATAGTGCTGTAAGGGTGATGGATGTCTTTCCTAACCTAAGCCCATATCAAGAAATATTGCAGATATTGGCTTGCTAACTATAAAATCGATCGCATACTGCTGATATTCATGTGGTATGAACTTCACTTGGCATCACCTCCCATCTCTTTTAACACTTCATCTATCTGCTCTACACCATCAATGCAGTAAACCAAAAACCCTAACGCTTCCAGTTGACTTTTTCGCCTTACTTGTAGTGGACGCATCATTTTGCCTGGTGCCTTTAATTCAGCAAATGCCATTCTTCCCATCGGGAGTAGTACTATACGATCTGGCACTCCATCAAATCCAGGACTTACAAACTTTGGTGCGATGCCTCCCATTTCTTTCACTGCTTTTATCAGTTTTTGCTCTATATATTTTTCAGTCACTTTTTACCTCCCATCTGACACAAGAACACAACTATCACAACTTTCCCCTATATATACTTACGTGCGTATACGTGCCCAGGTATTTACTATCTGCTTTTAAGAAAAACCATTTTTAATATAAGGGAAAAAGTTGTGTTGTGTCGCATTCTTGTGTTCCCTATTCGCCATAATGATAAAGTCGCTGCCTACCATAAATCGGCAAACGCTTAATAATACTGGTTCGTTCCCAACTAGGAATTTGAGCCATAAGTGCTGCGATCTGATAACTATCAGTGGTCTTTAACTCCGGAAGATTACGATTGAAGCACTCACACCAAATTTCTGCATTGCTTACAGAGGTTCGGGCAATAGTCCCAGTATGTTTGACTCCACCAAATTCGCTGCCGCTTAGGTAATTTCTACGGGCAAATAAATCCATACTGTCCCAATCATCTGGAAGTAGTGTATTCAGGTATTCTTCGACCATACCAACACGTTCATCGGCCTCCATGGCACCTTTCTGCGCCTTTTCAGCCTCTTCTAAAACATCACCCTCGAGATATAGTTTTTCGCTGGAGTTCCATATTGCTTTTGCTTCGGCCCAGAACTGCTGTCTGTATTGCTCCGTGAAATTCCAGGTCTTCTTCTGTTTTTTCTGATGTACCTTGATAATCCAAAAGCGGCGGTTCCCCGTTATGTCACGCAAATATCCACGCTCTCCGTTAACCGTTGCAATGACAATGCACTGTCTGGGATGGCTTTCCACAACTCTGCCATAAGACGGACGGTACTTATCATCCGAAGTAGAGAGGAATGCTTTCACTTTTTCAATGTCGGCTTTCTTCATTCCAGCAAGTTCCCCGATTTCAACCACCCAAAACCCCTGCAGTTTTTCAGCACCCGACTTGTCGTCCATATCGGTGAGGGATAGAGTTTCAGAATAGTACTCTGCTGTTACAAGGTCTTTAACAATCGTGCTTTTGCCAATACCCTGATCACCATCAATCACAGGAACGCAGTCAAACTTTATTCCAGGAACATATATCCGCGCAACAGCCGCTGCGAAAGTCTTTCTAGTCACCGTGCGTATATACTCGGTGTCCTCGGCTTGAAGATTCTTGATTAAAACATCTTCCACACGCTTAACTCCGTCCCATGCAGGAAGAGAATCAAGATAATCTCTTATAGGATGGAATCTCCTATCATCAGCAACCTTGGTAAATGCAACATCGTGATTTCTGCTTGAGAACGGAAGGTAGCGAATATCCATAATAGACTTAAGCTGGGCCGTGTCGGCATCTCTCCAAAATACGTTACACTCCGGTCTTTCCCAGTGAAGTGGACCTGTAACCTGAATACGGTTCGACAGCTCGTTAAATGCAAAATTTTCAAAATCCGGATCATGATTGAGGATAAGATTTAAGTTGTAAACACTGTTTTCAAGTAAACTAGACCTTGGCTGATACTTCAGTTTTTCTTTCCAGCTGTCACCAACATCTGTGAAATCCGCTTCAGCTTCTGCAAGTTTTTCATTAGTTGCAGAAACTTTCACCGCATCGACCTTCATGGCAAAATCACACATATTCTTGAAGGACTTCTTATCATCGTCCTCACCAAACTTATGGATACGGACAATGTCAAAGGCATTGCATAATCTAAGGTATGCCGGGTCCTTGGCATGATGGCTGTAGACGAACTTGCCACCCTCTTTGATTTCAACACCGGCCATACTGCTTGATTCGATAAAATGGTATCGGTCCTCATTTTCTGTTGGCTCGTAGACGTCTGACAAAAACGCATCGATTGCTTTTGTGACGGGAAAGTAAACCCTATTAAAAATCCCCACAACACCGTCCTTTTCAAGAGGGGCTTGTACCTTCTGATGTGCTACCGTATTCGCCTTGCTCTCCCTAGATGAAGTTGGAAGTCTTGTAGGATCTGTCCATTCGGGATGAGCCTTTAAGATTTCATCCGGGTCGAGCCAATTCTTGTCAACTTCCTTATAAACAAAATCTCCGTTCGATGGAGTACTTGGCCAGTACATAAGCTGATTTGGCAGATACGAGCATTCATCGAAATAATCAATGCCAAGCATATGTGCAAGGTATCTCGAAACTGCTACAAACTCCTCCGAGGTGACATCTCTCGCAAGAGGCAAGATAATACGTACTCTGGGATTTTCATCGGTACTGCTATGGGTTGAATAAAGGACAGAAGTATACTGGGCATTCGATTCGTAGTTTTCAAGAAAATCTTTATCAATTCTGTCACCATCTAAAGCAATCATGGAGCGCAGCTCAACAGTATCAATTTTCCTGCGATCACCTTTTAACACGCCTGCAACAAAACCACCATGATCTTTTGCATCATCCTTTTGAGCTTTGCTAAACTTGGCATATTCTTCAGCTGATTCTGTTGTTCGGATTGTGGTCTTCAATCTATCTTTAAGCTGATTAAATGTGATTTCCTTGTTGACCCACTTCTTTGCCTGTCGGCTGTTCCCATAGGCAATGGCTAGTTTTCTCAACTTAATAACCTCCTTTCATACGAGGTCTTTCTCCATGTTCAAATCTCGACTGTCTTGCAGCACGGTAGGCTTTCTCTGTTGCTCTAGAATCCATATCACAAAGATAGGTGCTGTCATCACCGAACAGCTCAAATTTGCCTTTATAATTTATCCCAGGATATGCAGCAAAGTAATCTCCATCGATGGTTTCGAAGTTGTACTTATTAGGCCAATTACCGTTGTCATCATAAGCTTCACTTTCAATGCACCATAGGATTTCGTTAATATCTGCACCACTTGGAATATTTCCAACCACTAGGATTGCTGTCTTGGACTTTCCGTTAGCATCAGGATCGTCTTTTCCCATCTCGTAGAAACGGTTAATTTTCTCGGCATCAGCATCGGTCATCTGACCCTTGACCTCAACATAAAGATCTCCTCCATCTCTACCATCCACACCATGAAGAAGGAAATCCGGAAGATACATCAGACCATTTCCAAGATCATAGCCTTCAGGTTCATATTCGTAATCAACGCCACAAAAATCGAAGAATACTGCCCAGCGGGCTTCAAGCCTTGATCGAAAGAGGTAACCTTTGTATTCGCTCTGTATTGCTTTTATTTTTCTCATAAAGAGTCCTCCTCAAAATCTTTATTGAAATATCTGATCGGCTGTCTGCGTATCTTTGCTTTTTCAATTTCAACACCCATACCTCTTGAAATGACATCACCGAGCACCCATACTTCCTGGCATTTACCCATCAGGATGATGTCCATAAAAAGTGCGAGGTCGCGCTCTTTCTCATTGTTATCATCCATAAACTGTGGAAACATTAGATGAGGAGCCAGTGGAATGTTTCCTTTCTCTAATGCAAAGCGGCAGAAATCCTGTGCCATTTTAATATTGCCTTCGGTGTCCCCACTAAAAGGAGAACAAATATACACGAGGGGTTTAAAGGCAGCTTTGGATACTGCCTTTTCCTCACGAGTGATATTGTTTAGTGCTTCATAACACGTTAAATCAAGATAACCTTCGGAGTTTCTCATATCGATTCCCATATCACACCTCCAACTCAATCTGCGGATAGATACCGTCCACTTTCAGCTGCTCATAGATGAAGAGTCTGCCTTTTTGCGTCCATTTGGTATGAACTTTCGTGTGTTGGATACCTTTACTATCCGCATAAATATGTGTGTTGGTTTTGGTATATCCGTTGGGAGCATGCTTTTGATACAACAGCCAAATGTCACCCTGCTTGAACTGGATTCCGTTCTCATGAAGATATTCATTCATACGGATCCCGCTCCAACCGTAGTCTTTGGCAATAACGGAGATGTTAACGGCATCCTTGCAATTAAGAACCACATCGTAATAATTTGCTTTGGGTTTCATCTCAGCAATTTGCTGTTGTCCCACTGCAACTGCTGCCATAAGTCTCTTATTCTTCTCACGTTCTTCCTTAAGTGCAGTAAAAGCAGCAATGGCAAGGTCAGGATTGGCTATGAGTTCATCGGTTGCGTACATACCATGCTTTCGAATGTCTGGTAGCACTTCGCTGGTAACCCATCGCTTAAACTTCTTAGCTTTTGGCATTTTGCTTGAGAGGATAAGACTATAAAGACCTGATTCGTTGAAAGCAGTCATTGTTTGATTTCTACCGATGGCGTCACGAATCGTTACGTCACTCTTGTCTTCTTCGTCTACATGGTCAATTAGGGCTTTTCGAGTGTTGGTGTAACTGAGAATATCTGCTACATCCTTTCCAACAAAGTATGGCTGACCATCAATTGTTGTGGTGCGTACAGACCCAAATTCTGCATTGTTGTAAACTTGTAATTCCATAAGAATTACCTCCTTGAATTTTTTTTGGAGGTATTGACCTCCTAAGTGGTAGCCTCGGGAGGAGGTCAAATCTGACGATTCTGATATTCTTCTTGTAATTTTTTTGTAGCTCTTTTCAATTTTTGTGTAATATTATTTTCTTCAGCACCGATGGAGTTGGCATATTCACGGATTGACATGCCATCGATTCGAACTGCAATGAAGGCATCTGCCCATTCTGGTTTTTTGGAAAGTGCGCTTCGTATCCATTGGCAAACATCTTGGTGTATATTCTGGCTATCACAACTAATTTCATCTTTTCTAAACACTCTGTCGTCAGCCACTTCTTTCATAAGAGGTTCTGAAGTATCAATTCCCTCTCCTTCTTCATTAGGCTTTGCTTTGGAATAGCCCCAGTGCCTGTCAAACTTGTGCCAATTGTTGTACTCTTGTCTGTTGAATTTCTCATTAAATGCATTTTGGATTAACTGTTCTTTATGTGATTTAGGAAATACATCACCTTCTATAGACAAACTAATCCACATTTCCTCAACTTCCTTTTCACTGAGTTCAATTGTTTGAAATTTGTTTTCATACCTTACTGATAATCTCATTAGATTCTCCTATACCGTCTTGCAAGACGGCGGAGTACTAATGAGTCTTTGTAAAATAATGACCAACAGAGTTATTTCCTAAAAATATGTATAGGAAATAAAACGGAGGATCATAAATTTTTCCAATAGCCTATAATTGGCAATCTTCGAATCATTTATGTATCCGCCATCTTCTGCTGGCCAGCTTTAGACGCATTTATATTTTTGTAAAGTTTTGTCCCTTACATTTATAAATATAATAGGTTTTCAAATTTCACGCCCAACTCGATGAGTTTGATACAAAATGGCTATTTACAAGGCTTTTTAACATTTATGCATAAAAAAAGAACCCCTTTCGGGGTCCAAAACCAACTCAATGAGTTACCTGATTTTTATTCTGTAATTTCACTACCTAATTCAGATATTCCAAACTTCTCTAAGACACCATTAAAATCTTTAATTGAGAGCCCTGGCATAATATCCAATATCCGAATATAAATTTTATCTGGTTCGTCATAATAATTTAATTTATTCTTTGATTTATCAAATAATTTTTGCGTTACTCTAGAGCACAATCGCATTCCTACACAAATTGCCATAAGAACGTTAGTGGTCATGTTGTTATAATTATTTTTCTTAATTTTCCCATGGTAGTTTTTATGAAGTCCAGTCT
>Ga0209100_1001780_pt1 | contig 14137 bp, 12 predicted proteins | sample lystaG_FD_185480 | JGI IMG/M metagenome (GOLD analysis project Ga0209100, IMG submission 185480) | Glacier valley bacterial and archeal communities from Borup Fiord, Nunavut, Canada, to study Microbial Dark Matter (Phase II) -... | ecosystem: Environmental > Aquatic > Freshwater > Ice > Glacier ...
ACAAAATTTGGACTGACCTTGAATCGTTTGGCTAATTCCCGTTGCGACCCTTCTTGTTGCTCATAGGCATCCACCACTTTCTGACGCAGGTCTACAGAATAAGCTTTCATACTAAATCATGAGTGACAACTGCTCTACTTCTAATGTACTCTATTGAGCTGCAAACCGCTATAAACACTTCAAATCGCCCTTCTGTATTGTTCAAACTGCAATCGATTTAATTTCTCCTTTCGTTTGATGAGTCTAATTTACTCCAAAGTAATAGCGCCTCACATCGGACAAGTGTCATGTTCAGTTCATTACATTTGTCACGTGCTATACATAATTTTTGTCTAATGAGAAGACTTAGCTCCTGCAAATGCAGTGAGATAATCTAGACGAAGGCAACCTCGATCGAAACTTTCAATAACTCAATAAGAATCAAAGACTCTTCAGATTCCTCTAAGCATTGTTCAACCAATCGCGATAGGAACTTGCCACGATCGCGGCTTGCGTGCGATCTCGAACCTCCAGTCGATTTAGAATGTGCGAAATGTGGTTTCTGACGGTACCTTCTGAGAGGTAGAGCTGTTGAGCAATTTCTCGATTGCTGGCTCCGATGGCAACGAGTCGTAACACGTCACGTTCGCGATCGGTGAGCTGCTCGAATCCGGGCGGCAAAGGGTCTATTTGGGTTAGTTGAGAAGCTTGTGCAGTTCCCTCGGAGTTGCGCTCTGCGCTAAGCGCTTTCTCAACAATGCCCGGACCAAACTGTGTATAGCCTTGATGAATAGATCGGATGGCTTGTGCAAGTTCCTCAGCAGGCGTATCTTTTAGCAGATAGCCTTTCGCTCCAAAGTGCAATGCTTCCGAAACATACTGAGTATCATTAAAAGTTGTGAGGATCAAAATCTTGATGTCTGGGAACTGCTGGCAAATGCGCTGGGTCGCTTGGACACCATCCATTACCGGCATCCGAACATCCATTACCACTACGTCTGGAAGTTGAGCTTTTGCCTGCAATGTTTCGAGTTGCCCGATCGCACTTTGTCCGTTGTTTGCTTCACCGACAATTTGTAGATCTGGTTTTATCTCTAAGAGCGTCTTTAAGCCTCTGCGAACAATTTCCTGATCTTCGACTAGCAAAACTCGAATCATGGGAGCTCACTCCCCTCTCGCGGCAGTTTTAGAGTAATTCGACAGCCTTTGCCCAACGCACTGAGTACTTCTAGCTGCCCGCCTAATGCTGTGGTTCGTTCTTGCATTCCTCGCAGTCCATAGCCTGTACTAGACACATCGGGCTGAAAGCCTTTGCCGTCATCCTCTAGTGTGAGCGATAATCCGTCCGGCGCAGTTTGGAGGTGAATCTGAACAGTTGAGGCTTCTGCATGCTTACAAATGTTGGTTAAGCCTTCTTGCACAATGCGATAAACCACGTGGTTTATCGCGGTAGGACAGGATTGCGAGAGGTTAATTTGGCAGTCAGGCATCACGCCCGTCATGAGGTGAAACTCTTCTGCAAGTTTGACGATCGCACGCTCTAACAACTGTCCTTGCAGCGGATCGGAGCGTATGTCTGAGACGGATTGGCGAACTGCTTGAAGAGCTTGTGACCCTAACTGCTTTGCTTCGGCAACAAAGGTATAGGCTCGGTCTAGGTCAACGTGCCATAGCGTCAATCCAGTTTCAATTTGAATATTCAGCGCGACTAGCAAGTGTCCGAGAGAATCATGAATGTCGCGGGCGATGCGGTTGCGCTCTTCCAAAGCGACCATCTCTTCGATTCTTTGATTGAGCGCACGTTCTTGTTCTAAAGAACGACGGAGGTCTTCTTCTGCAATTTGTAAGCGGCGATTTTGCTCCTGAAGCTGTTGTTGGAGGCGACAGAGATTGAGCTGATATTCGACCCGCACCAAGACTTCCTCAGCCTGAAATGGCTTAGTAATGAAGTCTGCTCCACCGACGGAAAAAGCTCGGATTTTGTCAATCGTTTCATTCAGCGCACTAATGAAAATGACTGGAATCTGCTGCGCGTCTGGGGTTGCCTTTAAGCGCTGACACACTTCGTAACCATCCATATCGGGCATCGTAATATCGAGCAAAACGAGATCTGGAGGTTGTGCTTGTATTCCCATTAACGCTGTTGAACCATTTGTCACGCTCCGAACTTCGTAACCTTGCTCAGTCAGCAGTGAAGACAATAAACGAAGGTTGTCCAAGGTGTCATCAATGATGAGAACGTCTCCCTTAACGGAACGATCGCAGACCATGTTAAAAAGCAATAAGTGAGTATGACTCGATCTATCAAAACTGTAGCACTGTTCACATTCTAAGCTTTGATATCAATGTGTTAAGCTTCTTAGCCTTTTGTCACCCGCTTGGGTTATTTCACTTTGTGATATTTATGATTACGATGAGTAGCCTTTGTGAAATATCCAGATCAGCGACCTGGTAGGGGCTAATCGTTTTAGAGAAGTTTGGAAATGCGATCCCTCTCCCGTCCACTGTCAAAATTGACCCAGCGCTTATCGCTACGTCCGGTTTTGGTAATTCCCTTTGTTCTACAGATTTCGCTGGCAGTAGGACTCACAGGATGGCTCTCGATTCGGAATGGGCAACAAGCTGTGAACGATGTTGCGGATCAACTTCGAGGCGAGATCACTGCTCGAATTCAGCAGTACTTAGAAACCTATGTTGCAACTCCTCACAAAATTAATCAACTCAATGCTGATTCAGTGCGAACTGGTGAGGTAAATATTCAAGATGAACCCAAGTTAGAACAACATCTCTGGTATCAGCTTCAAACTTTTGATTCAGTAACGGCTGTCTATATCGGTTCTGAGCAGGCAGAACATGTGGCAGTCGAACGAGGAGAGGGAAAAGAGCACGACAGCTTTCGCGTGAAAGTTTCTGGCGAAACAACGGGGCATGAAGTTCGAGTCTACGCGGTAGACCGAGATCGACATCGTACTCAGCTTTTAAGATCGAAGCCTCACTATGATCCTCGTACCCGTCCTTGGTATCAAGCTGCGGTCAAGACTGGCAAAGCAAATTGGGGAGGAATTTATAAGCTATTTGCCACCCCTAAATATGTGTTGAATGCTAGTTTACCGATCTATGACGATCGCGGCAGTCTCTTGGGCGTGGCTGCGGTTGATTTTTCGCTGACCGGAATCAGTCAGTTCCTTCAAGGTTTGAAGATTGGTCGATCAGGAGAAACCTTTATTCTCGAACGTCAAACAGGTCTACTTGTAGGAAGTTCATCGGCACAACAGCCCTATTTTATTGAAAATCCGACGGCTCCTACAACCAAGCAAGAGCCAAAACGAGTTAAGGCAACGGAGAGTTCTGATTTTTGGACAAAGCGCACGACTGAGCATTTACTACAACGCTTTGGCAGCTTGAGGCAAATTTCAAACCGCCAGCAGATCGACTTTGAGGTGAACGGTCAGCGTCAGTTCTTACAAGTTGCGCCGCTTAGAACTGAGCAGGGCTTAGATTGGCTGATCGTGGTGGTGGTTCCAGAAGCAGACTTCATGGGGCAAATTCAAGCAAATACGCGCACAACGATTTTGCTCTGCATTGGCGCATTTGGAGTTGCAACGATTCTAGGCATTCTTACCGCTCGCTGGATCACAAAACCAATTTCGCGATTGGGTAGCGCTGCTAAAGCGATCGCAAGTGGAGACCTCGACCAAACCGTTTCAATCGAGGGTACAACCGAGTTAAATCAGTTGGGTCATTCTTTTAATCAAATGGCGGTTCAGTTGCGCGAATCGTTTTCTAAGCTAGAACGCACTAACGAAGATCTAGAAGATCGAGTCGCGCAGCGCACCACAGAACTCGGCGTGAAAAACGCCCAACTAAAGCAAGCCAAAGAAAGCGCAGATGCTGCGAATCTTGCAAAAAGCCAATTTCTCTCGAACATGAGTCATGAACTCCGAACGCCACTCAACGTAATTCTAGGTTTTACTCAATTGCTCGCTCGCACTCAACTAACAGCGCGAAACTCCGCAGAATTGCTTAGCCCCCGCCAGCAAGAATATCTCGATACGATCAATCGTAGCGGTGAAGACCTACTGGCGTTGATTAATGACGTGCTGGAAATGTCTAAAATCGAAGCCGGAAGAATCGCGCTGAATGAGACAACCGTTGATCTCTATGGTCTTTTGGATCGATCGCAGCAAATGTTTCAGCTCAAAGCACAGTTAAAAGGGTTGCAGTTGATTTTAGAGCGATCAGGCAATGTTCCTCGATACATTCACGCAGATGAAAGCAAACTGCGCCAAGTGTTAATCAATCTCATTGGAAACGCCATCAAATTTACACAGACTGGAAGTGTTACTTTGCGCGTTCGACTCCGTGAGAAGCAAAAAGAAGAGAAGGGCAAGCCTGCGGCGTTGTTCCTGATCTTCAGTGTTGAAGATACTGGACCAGGTATTTCTTCAAGCGATCTCAAGCATTTATTCAAACCGTTCGTTCAAACTGAAGCTGGGCTGAAATCTCAGAAAGGAACCGGCTTAGGCTTACCGATCAGTCAGAAATTTGTGCAGATGATGGGCGGAAGTTTGACGGTTCAAAGCGAGTTCGGAGCGGGCGCAATTTTTACATTTGATATCTGTACCCGTTCTGCCGAGACTGGCATAGCACTCCCTGAAGCCCCGCTCCGACAAGTAGTTGGGCTAGAAGCTGGACAGCGATCGTATCGAATTCTGGTGGTTGAGGACAAACCGGAAAGTTGTCAATTTTTGCTGGAACTCCTCACGTCGATCGAGTTTGAAGTGAGATCGGTCAATCATGGACAAGCCGCGATCGAGCTATTGAATCGGTGGATGCCCGATCTGATTTGGATGGATATGCGGATGCCCGTTCTAGATGGGTATGAGACAACACGGCAGATTAAAGCATCCTGGATGCCAGCGCCAGTCATTATCGCTCTAACGGGGAGTGCCTTTGAAGAAGATCGCATCACGGCTCTAGCAGCAGGCTGCGATGATTTTGTGCGGAAGCCAGTTCAGGCAGAGGTCATCTTTGAAAAAATAGCGGAACGTTTAGGAGTCCGCTATTGCTATGCTGAATCAACTATTTCTCAATCCAATTCTTCTCCTGATGCTGCTCTGGCGGTTTTGGATTTAACCAGTATGTCGATCGATTGGATTGAACAATTGAATCAAGCGGCTCACCGAGTGAGTGCTAAACAAGTTCTCCAACTACTTCAGCAAATTCCTGAGCCTAGTCGTGATTTAGCACAAGCTTTGCACACTTTAGTTGAGAACTGCTGCTTCGAGGAAATTGTTGCCTTAACGAGCATGGTTCAGAAATGATAGTTTTAAGGGAACAGTGACACCACAAATTTGACCCTCATTTCGAGGATAATCTGAATCGTATGGGCTGGTCGAGTTAAACTTGTCGGAAGAGTTAAAACCCCAACAGTTCCAACTATTGAACCTGACTTTGGGATAAGGATCGAGACAAGAAAAGGGCAAACCCGATAGGCTGAAGATGCTAAAACTTCACGCCCAGTTTGCCCTCATGCTTAGGATCATGGATTAAATAAGGTGTAATTCTTCAGTGGTCTCTGTAAGCTAGAGAGGCAAACTAATGATCAGGTGGAGTGATGCAAACTGACATCTTGCACCAATCTCAAGAAGCCGATTTTGCAACGGAGCAGAAAGACTTTTAGACTTTTTTATTCTCAACAAGCGTGATTTTAGCTCAGGTGCAAGATCTAAGCCTTTAACGAACGGAGTCCCGTTTGTTAGGAATGTAAGAAACACAACGTTTGGTGCTACGCCCATGTCCTAAAGTTGAGACAATGCCCTGGCAGCAAAAACCGATTTAACACGGGTGCGATTGTGCCTGTATGTGAGCCTGGTTCTGGAGGGTCGTGATTAAGCCATTGGTGAAGTGCAGGTCACTATCCCGTTTAGGAGACTATATGGGCGGTGCCATCCAGGTCGGGGCAGGGTGACTAACCTTCGCTTTAGGAGTCAGGGATGAGAGAACCAACGCGTGAGTGACCGGTGATCAACGCGAATACAGCGGGGATTGATCTGGGTGGAGAGTATCACTGGGTGAGTGTGCCGGAGGATCGCGACCCCGAATGCGTTCGTCGCTTTGGCTGTTTTACAGCTGACCTCCACGCGATGGCAACGTGGTTGCAGGAATGCGGCATCCAATCCGTGGCAATGGAGGCAACAGGAGTGTACTGGATTGCGGTGTTCCAAATTTTGGAGACGCAGGGCTTTGAAGTCAAGTTGGTCAATGCCCGACATGTCAAAACCGTACCGGGTCGCAAAAGTGATGTGCTGGACTGTCAATGGTTACGTCAGTTACACAGCTATGGGTTGCTAGCAGGGTCCTTCCGCCCCGATGACCAGATCTGTGTTCTACGGAGCTACATTCGCCAACGAGACACCTTGGTCAAAAGTGCCAGCACCCATATCCAGCGAATGCAGAAAGCGTTGACCCAGATGAATGTGCAATTGCACCGCGTCATCAGCGACATTAGTGGCACGACGGGTCTAGCGATCATTCGGGCTATCGTGGCAGGGGAGCGAGACTTGCTCAAACTGGCAGCGCTCAAAGACTGCCGCATTCATGCCAGCACGGATGAGATTGCCGCTGCGCTCACAGGCGACTATCGAGCGGAACTGGTCTTTGTACTGCACCAAGAACTGCAACTCTATGAGGTGTTTCAAGCGCAAATTACCGCTTGTGATGGTCAAGTTGAGCACTGCTTGAACCAGTTTGCTGATCAGGTTGACCTCGCCGCTGCTCCACTGCCTGCTGCTAAACGACGAGGCAAAAAACAACCGGGCAATGCCCCCACCTTTGATTTGCGAACCCATTTGTACCGCATCAGTGGGGTAGACTTTACCCAGATTGATGGCGTGGGAGTGTTAACGGTACTGACCCTTTTATCAGAGTTGGGCTTAGACTCCTCTCGCTTCCCCTCTGCCAAGCATTTTGCCTCCTGGTTGGGACTGTGTCCCGGTAGCCGAATCACGGGCGGAAAACGCAAAAGCTCTAAAACCCGTCAGGTGATGAATCGGGTTGCCAATGCTCTACGGATGGCTGCCCAAACCCTGGTTCGGTCTCACTCTGCTCTCGGAGCTTTCTATCGTCGGATGCAAGCCCGGATGGGTGCTCCCAAAGCAATTACAGCTGCCGCTCACAAACTCGCTCGCATCTTCTATCATCTTTGGACCTCAGGCGGCACCTACGTTGACCCAGGCATGAATGCCCACGAGCACCAGCACCAAGAACGAGTCGTCAAGAATCTCAAGAAAAAGGCTCAGGCTCTTGGCTTTGACCTAGTTGCTAAACCCACCGCCCCGGAGTGTGTTTCTTAGGAGTTAACGTACGTTACGGTTCTGCTGCTACTTGAACCCCTACACTCATAGCTCATGACTTCTAGAATGCTAGCCATGCGTTCGGAGTCGGCTTTGTTCATCTGACAGCCAAAGGTAGTGACGTGATAGCGGCGAGAAGGATGGAGCATGAGAGTCTTCAGAGATAACAGCCAGCTACTTATTCTGGAGTGTTTTCAGGGGTCGTTGTGATCAGGCATCGCCTCCGACTCTAGACGACGGACATTTTGACTCGCTCGAATATACCAAGTAGCGGCGACTTGACTGGCAATCACCATTGGTGCAGTCAAACAAGCATAAGTCATCACCCAACTTGGCTCCCATCCGTACTTTAAAGAGAGAAAAGCCCCCAAGAACGCGAGACCTAAACCAGGGGTGAAGAGGGCGATACTCCATCTATAGGCTTTAACGCTTTTGAGGGGAAAGAAAAAGTGATTAGTTATGGCAGCCACTAACAGCCCATTCAGAAAGCCTACCCAGGAACCTAATGCTCCTCCAGCGCTGATTGATGCGGTGATTGATACAACGAGAGCGTTTGGTTGGTGATCGTATAGAGAGAAACCTGCACCGAACAAAGCTCCTAAGATCGTGACCATGCCGCTACTCCGCGCGACTGCATTCCCAAGAACTTGTCCTTTGGTAATTCGAGGACTGAGGCTTGCTTTGAGCGTAGGCAGCGATCGAGCCTTTCCATCTTGCAAAACTTGCAGCGCTTCTTGGGCAGATTGCAATCGGCGATCGAGGGCAGGTTCAGTCAGCCATTCTAGCCAGTCTGTCATTGCTTCGTTAAGCGTTGCACTTGATTTAAATTGAATCCGCATATCCGCCTGCGGTAAGTCAGCGGGATGTCTGCCCGTCGCAAGACAAATCAACGTTGCGCCCAGACTGTAGAGGTCAGAGGCAGGAGTTGCCCGCCCGCCATATTGTTCGGGCGGCATATAGCCATAAGTGCCGACTACCGTAATGGTGCCGCCCTCATGAGCAACCAGCGTTTGCACTGAGCCAAAATCGACGAGATAGACCTGTCCAACCGTGGTGCCAGAGCGATCTCCTAACAAAATATTGCTGGGCTTAATGTCACGATGAACCACAGGCGGCGACTGACCGTGCAGATAAATCAGGATTTCTAAGAGAGACTGCCCCAACTGCTGCACATCTGCCTGACTAAACGATCGACCCGATTTGAGGTGCTGATCCAGCGATTTAGCAGCAATATAGCTTTGCACCAATGCCACCCCTTTGTAGCTCGGAGTCTCTAGCTCAAAGTAGTCAAGATATTGAGGAATGGCAGGATGGCTCAATGACTTTAAAGTCTCGGCTTCCCGTTCAAACAGTTTTAGATCGTCCCATTCAAATTCGTGGTTGAAGGTCAGCAGCTTGACGACGACGAGTTCTTGAGTGTGCAAGTCTCGTGCTAACAGGGTTTGTCGTCCAGCTTTTTTGCCCAGTGATTGCTCAACTTGATAGCGATCGTGCAGCAACTCCATAAAAACAAACCTGGGGTGGGAGAGTCTAAATAACTTGGGTTAGGAATGACCCATACATTATGAGAAGTAGCAGAATTGAAGCTTACCCGAGGCTGTGTTGACGAGAAAAGGAATGCTTTCTAAAGCATTTCTCATTGAAGCTCGATAGACAGTCTCGACAATAAAATGTGTAATAGCCGAGATTGGTGATGCATTTGAGTTGAGTGGTGAGTGAGAAATGGCAGTGGGGACAGTCCATCAAATCGATGTGAGGATTCGGCTTCATGCCAGTTCCTGAAGTATTAGAGGAAGTGAATTTCACTCAATATTTAAGTCTTAATTCTGACACTTTCCACTGAATGAATCCAGTGGAATTCCTTAATCTTTCGACCATTCGGGTGCAATTTTCCCATCCAACCCAGTTTTCTACTTCTAGCTAATCTGCCCCTCCAACATCAATGCCTGCTCGTTGGAACACTTCACCCAGACCGGAGACTCATAGAACTCTCCCCACTGATCCAACTGAAAACCGCCAAACAACACACCTAGCCACACCTCTACCCAAGGCATCTCCAAGCCATCGCTTAGTTCGGTAATCGAGACTGGACGATCAGGCGCTGTTTGCAGCCACTGGGCGATCGCCCCAGTCCAAAAAGCCACATTTTCGACATGGGCGATCGATAGTACAGCCTGTTTTTGCGTTTCTTCATAGTCTGCCTCCAACTGATCTGCCATTGCTAACACTGCCGCCTTGTCCACCGGAGCCGCGATCGACCCTTCCGGCTTACGGGTTGATTTTGTCCGCCGTTTTCGGACTGGTGGTGGCTCCAGCAAATCACTCAAATCGACCGCCATCGTCTGTCGCACCACATCGGCAAAGAATCCTTGATCAATGATCGGGTCACGATACGTTCCCTCCCATTCCGTAATCAGAAATTGGGCGTGCAGCTCACACAACTCTGCCACCTGTAATAAAGCTTCTCCCGCACAACGAAGCTGTTTTGATTCCGGTAATTGCGCGACAGTCGCGTCAATTGCGTTTAGTATCGACTCGACATTGAGCATCTCTGGACTCAACCGCGCCGAGTGCAATTTCGCCCATAGAGCAAACTCACGCTGCTCATCCTTCATGGGCAGGTCTCCTGAGCGCTCGAATGCAGATGCTCCGCATGATAAGAACATGGGCGAATCGGGCACTGAGAGACTGAATGTTGTTCTTCCCGGGCAAAGCGTTCAAACCCACTGCGCCTCCCGCTGCCATAAGTTTGCTCCAGCACCGCTAAGAGTTGTCGAGCGTACTCCTTGACCAGCCGAGGCGGTAGACCAAAGGTATGTTGGGGTTGCGTGATCGCGCTCGGCTGATTCCCCACCCACAGCTCCGCACACATCGCATGAATCACCACTTCATCACTGGGTTGACGCGGCTTGTCCAGATACGTGTGCAGCACCACATAGGGCACTGATGGAATCAGCACTACGACCTCATCGACCGCAGCCTTGCGTCGCACTAGGCGACTTCTGCCTTTGCGGTAGTACGATCGCCGACTATGGCACACACTGTCATTCCAGCAGCCATCGCCGCCCTCAGCCGCATCATGCAGCTTGCGTGCTTCGATCGTCGTCAACAAACTGCACGCCCAACACTTCTCGCAGGTGCGCCGTCCCATGAGTGCTAACCCTGTTCCGGCTGCAACAAACCCGATCGCTCCAGCATCTGACCGCGCCACTGCTCAACAATTACCGCCACCCGTGATCGCTCACCCGCATCTTGCCAAATCGACTGCCAATGATGCTTCCAACCCGTCACTTGCCGACCGAGCCGCAGCAACTCCTCAGCCAGTGCCAGATCTGACTCGCTGTGCATCGGGTTGAGCGTTGTAATCGTCCACTCGGTGAAATACTGGCACATCTCCAAGCTGGTGATCGCCACCTGCGCTCCCACCGCATCACCTTCACGCAAATTACTTCTGATCCGTGCCAACTCCGAAGCCAAATTGCCTATCTGACGTGATCGATCAAGCCTCAGATAACTATCTTTCCGGGTATTCAAATTCTTCACCATGTTTCAACTCCCAAAAGCTGAAGAACAATCGAGTCCACTTGCTCACGAATGCGCAGGTCGAGAATTTCCATCGAATTGTTCAGACGTGGACGGATATTGATAATCGACTCATAAGCAATGCGCCGACGCAGTGGAGTCCAGTCGCAACCCCAGATATTCGTCTGCACACTGCCATTGTCAAGCAGAACCTGTTCACAATCGTAATGTGTCGCTCCACCGCCCGCTAAAATTTGATGTTCAATATCAACAGCCAGTTTGATATAAATTCCCAGTTCCTCAAGCATCTCAGCTAGCTGGGCAGGAGTCACTTGCGATTGAACCAGGTGAATGGGCATTAAGCGGACAGACTGCAACAACCACTCTCAGACGATCTCAACCTCATCATAAAGCGAAAAGCGATCGAAATCGCTTCCCATTCTTCTATTATTCTGAGAATAGTCTGATAGAGATAAGTCTAATTATCTGTACCTGAAATTCATCTAACTTTTGCGTCGCCATGACCCCACCTCCTGCTGACCCTGTTTTACCAATCGTGATTGTGCCCCTCGAGGGCGGGAAAATGCAGGAGCCTCGGCGGGAGGACCCTCCAGACTTACGGCACTGGCAAATCGAGGAGTTTCTACGCCAGACCGGAAAGGCAGACAATACCCAACGCACCTATCGAGGGCAGTTAATGCGGTTTGCTGCCTGGTGCAACCAGTCGTGGCTGGAGGTATCGCCCAGCGATATTGGCAAATATCGACGGGAACTGAAGCTGAAGGGGTTGAAACCAACTTCGGTGAATCAAGCCCTCAATACGCTGCGCTCGTTCTATAGCTGGTTGCGCCGCAGCAATGGCTACCCGATGAATCAGCCATTGCCAACGGACGCGATCGACCTGGAGCGGCAGCCCGAACCCCAGGCAGCGCATATCAAGGCGGAAGACTTAAGTGAGATTTGGGCGGTGCTGGAGTTGGATGAGCGGACACGAGTCCGCGATCGGGCGATTATTGCCGTCCTGAGTCATGGGCTGCGGGCATCGGAGGTTTCGGCGCTGAATGTGGAACACTGGAACGGCAAGATTTTGACGGTGTATCGATCCAAAGGGCAGAATGTGAGTGAAGTGCCGTTGAACCGAGAGGCGAGAGGGCATCTGGAGGCTTATCTGGAGTGGCGACGGCAGCAGGGCGAGGCGTTTGAACCAGCGCCAGAAAGTCCGATGTTTTTAGCGCAAGACCCAAAGAGCGTCGGGAAACGATTGGGCTATCAGGGGTTGCACAAGATGGTGAAAAGATTGGGGGCGATATCAGGGGTGGAAGGTATTCATCCCCATCGGTTCCGACATACCTTTGGGACGGAGGTGACGCGCCGAGGCGTTGACCCGCTGTTTGGCAAGGAGTTGATGGGGATTAAGAGCGACCGGGTGTTTCAGCGCTACACCAAAGGGGTGTTTAAGCAGGCGGCAGCAGAGGCGTATCTCAAGGCGATCGGCGAGAGCGATGACCCCCATCAGGAATAACTACTTGAGAACCTCTACAGACGTGTCGAAGGGTTGGTTCTCAAGCCATCCTTCTCGTCTCGTGCTCAGCGTCAGGACGACTAAGTTGTACATTCCAACCGCCAACAGCTGCTTCAGTTGTCCTAATCTGTCAGGGACTCTGAATCACTATCCCTCCTTTGTTTTACAGTTGACTGCGCTTTCCCAAAATGACCCAAGAGAGCGCTTTTAAGTTAGTTAAAGCGTAAATCAACTCGTTAAGGAATCTGTGTTTCAAAACCAAGCAGACTTGACGAGCTTTGAGACAACAAGGGATTGAGTATAACTCAATCCCAAAATGGGTTGAAACTCTGGCTCAGTCCTCTTCAGAGGACTTTTGCTGTCAGCCCGAATTTTAATTCAGATATGAGTAAAGGTTCTGTTGATTTTCTGAGATTACCGCATCGGGGCGGGAACCCATTTCTGGAAGGTGTCTAAATGTGCCCAGTACGCCAGAAATCCTGTAAATGCCCAGATGAGCGATGCCGCAATCAACACAGCGACTCCTAACAATCGCCAAGTTCGATTGGTTTTTAGGTAGAGTGTTGGTGCAGCGCAGACCCCGCCTAACCCAGTCAAAATAAAGCCAATGCCAGACACGATCGGATGCTGGGTCAGCCCTAAATTGATGATGCGGAACCCGACTACGATCGCCACTAACCCTGCAAAGAAGGCGTAGATTGCCAGAGTCAGTAGCTCCCACCCTTGCGCTAGAGCGATCGCGGTCCCGACAAATAAAACCCCAAACAAGACTGTTGTTTCGCCAAACGCGATGTTAAAGCTGCCCGGAACTGCCCACGTGAAGATCATGTGTAACCCTGTGACGAGCGCGATCGCCCCTGTGACGCCAAATCCAGGAATCCACTGTCTTTGATGAGTGCTGTCGAGTCCCCGATATACGAAGTCAGCCAAAAGCGCCAACCCGGCTGCCATATTGATTAGCATCAGTGTGATGTAGTCAATGAACATAAGCCACTTCCTGTAATTGCTTTGTGTTTATTGTTTTATTGGACGAACTACTGCGTTCAGTGATTTCAAATATTGTAGTAGTCATGAAAACTTCTGCCTCTGGATGAGCGAAATCTTACTCTAATTCCACTGGGGGTTGAGTCGGGATACGTGCGCAACAGTGCCACGGACTCCTGAATCCTTCACCCAGCAAAGGCTATACCAATTCGGAAGGAAAGAGGAAAAATCCTCTGGTTAACTGCCGGACTTAGCAGAAGTCCAACGCCAGCATCAGCGTTGTAGCCTTCAGCGCTCACTAAAGAATGAGCCTTTGAGGAGTGTGCCAGTTGGGAAATTCAGTCCAAATTCAGTCCTGACGAGCATTTCAGATCTGAATCAAAGCAGTAAAAGCCTAAAATGCTCACAGGGAATGAATTTCAAGGATTCGTGGCACTGTTTCGCACGTATCCCGACTCACCCCCGGATTGAAGCCATGAGTATGATTCGCAAAGGACAAGTGAAAGGAATCAGTCAAGGGGACAGTGTGTCTCAAATGAAGTTCATTGAAGAACTCTTTGGAGTGAGCGCTTAAGACAACGAGATTGACACGGTTCGTTTGTCACTTTACAAACTTTGCGACACAACCATCATTTTTGCGACACAACCCTGGCTAACGAGTTACCAGATGCAGTCATCAACGCGGATGCTGGACTCAAAATTACGCCATTGGAGACCGTTGTACCGGAGGCTGCTCAACAACTGATCAACCAAATCAGCTTGTTACTGCCACGCA
>Ga0209100_1001782_pt1 | contig 14127 bp, 8 predicted proteins | sample lystaG_FD_185480 | JGI IMG/M metagenome (GOLD analysis project Ga0209100, IMG submission 185480) | Glacier valley bacterial and archeal communities from Borup Fiord, Nunavut, Canada, to study Microbial Dark Matter (Phase II) -... | ecosystem: Environmental > Aquatic > Freshwater > Ice > Glacier ...
TAACGAGGTACACCAATTGACGGTCGTGCCACCGCCGACGCACGCGCCGGCGAGAATCGAGACGGCGAGATCGTCGCTTGCCGTCAGACCGGCATCGAGATACAGTCGTGCAAACGCGCCGGCTTCGCTTTGTTCGTGAGCGGTTCGGTTCGCAAGCGGTCCCGCCTCGAGCACGATCGTCCGCATTCCAGCGCCCGCGAGGAGCGCGGCGGCCACGCCTCCCCCCGCACCGGAACCGATCACGACGGCGTCGGCCTGCAGGACGCCACGCGCCGATGACGTGCGAAGCGCGGGAAGTGGCAGCAGCGGCCGATCCGCACGCGGACCGGGATACCCGATCGACGACCAGAGCGGGTTCGTTCCATCGTCGGCAGTCGCGGCGTAGGCGGCAAAGACGGCGAGTCGTTTGAACGCCTGAAACCCCGTGCGAAGATCCGGCAGCGGCGAATCGGCGAAGGCGCGAAGCGCTCGTTCACGCAGCGGGCGTGGAAGTCGCAGCAGCGGAGCGATCAGACGAGCGAACAGCGTTAGCTTCGCCCGCCGATGCGGCGCAAGCGTGGCAAATGCATCGCGCATGAGCGCGACGCCACGATCCGCATCGGCCTCGGGCGGCGCAAACGTCGTGAAAACCGCGCGCAGCGTATCGTCCATGGACATGCCTTCGCACCCGTAGAGCGAGGCCCTATCCGAGCGCGCCGGAGATCTCATGCCTCGTTCGTCGACCCTCGAGGCGACGGCGCGGGCCCGATGGGTCGCGCCGAAGGCGATTTCGCTCGACATCGCCGGGAGCGACGTGACGGCGCCGTTTGCCTCGGCGTCCAGGATCGCCTGATCGCGCGCGTCGGCTGCGAGTGCGCCGATCGCTCGCGCGATTTCTTCAACGGCGAGCCGTGCATCGGAGGTCGTTCCGCTCACACGTGCCGCAGAATCGATCCGCGCTGCGATCGTACGTCGCATCGATCGTACGTCGCATCGATGTCGCTCGCGATCGGTACGTGGATGGGATGCGAAACCAGATTGTCGAGCATGAACGCAACATCGTCGTTGTCGTCTCTGACATCGGCCTTCGGACCCGGCAACGTGGTTGTTTCGAACTCGCTCCGGACACCGTGAGCGGAAAGTTCGGCGATCCGCCATCGCTTGCGACATTTGATGCGGGCTTTGGTGCATCCAGCTTCGTCGCATCAGCGGCGAACGCCGAAGCCGCGCGGAAATTGAACGCGAGGACTCCTTATAAAGAAGGAGCAGGAGCGGCGTGCTCGCTCACGCGACGAACGGGTTCCGGGCTTTGGATGCCGTCATGCGGAAATTTCTGGAAATTACTCGTGGTAACGGTCACATTAACAGGGGTGGGGCAGCACGTATGAAAACAATTTTCGTGCGCGGTACTGCGCCGCAGCGCTCTTCATATAGGAGACGTCTAATGACTTCTAACGTCGCGACCGGGTCGAACCGTTGGGGCATTGCCCTTGCCGGAACGATCGTCATGGTTTGCCTCGGTACGGTCTATTCGTGGAGTTCGTTCACGCAGCCACTTCTGGCTAGCTTCGGATGGAGCAACACGACGACGACGTGGGCGTTTGCGCTCGCGATTTTTTTTCTCGGCTGGGGCGCCGTCGTCGGCGGCCGCTGGCAAGATAAAGTCGGTCCGCGCACGGTAACGACCGTCGGTGTCGTTCTGTGGGGCGTCGGCGTGTTGCTTGCGGGCTTGGGCACGACGCACTTCGGGGCGCCTTGGCTCTACATCACGTACGGCATCATCGGCGGCTTCGGCAACGGCATGGCCTACATCACGCCGGTTGCGACCGTCACCAAATGGTTTCCCGATAAACGCGGTCTCGCCAGCGGCATGGTCGTTATGGGATTCGGACTCGGTGCGTTTTTCTACGGCTTCATTCTGAAGGCAATCGGACCGTTCGTTGCGGCCTCGAAACACGCAACGGCCTACGCGGTCGCAAAGACCGCGGCGCTCAAAGCCGGCACGCCGTTCGACGCAGCGGCCGTGGCCATGACGCCGGACGACATTCAAGCGATCATGACGGTATTCATGATCTCCGGCATTGCGTTTGCCATCATCGGCGGCGTCTGTGCGCTGTTTCTGAAAAATCCGCCCGCCGGCTACACGGTCGGCAACAGTGCCGTTGCCGCCAAGTCCTCGCATGACGGCAGCTTTAGACCGGGGCAAGTACTCGCAACGCCGCAGTTCTATCTCTTGTGGTTGATGCTCTTCCTCAACGTCACCGCCGGCATCCTGATCGTCAGCAATGCCGTTCCGATCATTCAAGATCTCACGGGAATTCCGGCGGCGGCCGCAATCGGCGGCTATGCATTCGTCGCGGTCTTCAACGGCCTCGGCCGTTTTTTCTGGGGCGCGATTTCCGATCGCATCGGGCGCAACATGGCCTTCACGTTCATCTTCGGAACCCAGGTGCTGGTGTTCTTCTTCCTCTCGCAATTGCACAGTCTGCCGCTCGTACTTGGCGCGTTCGCGATCATTCTGCTCTGCTACGGCGGTGGATTCGGAACGATGCCTTCGTTCAACGCCGATTACTTCGGCACGAAGTACCTCGGCATCAACTACGGCATGATCATCACGGCGTGGGGATTCGCCGGACTCGCCGGTCCCTTGATCGCCGCAAAAGTAAAAGACGCGACGGGCTCGTTCACCAACGCCCTCATCCCGGTCGCGATCATGCTCGTGATTGCCACGATCATTCCGTTCATCACGAAGAAGCCCACGGCTCCACAAGGTTCGGCTGCGGGCGCAGCACTTTAGCGGAGCAGCATCGCAAAAGAGAGCTCGGCTGTGCCGGGCTCTCTCGTACTCGAAAGACGGAGATGAGCACGTATGAACCGAGCTGCATCGACTCGCGCGCGATTCATCGGTGGCGCAGCCGCCGGGTTCGCGTCGATCGCAATCGTTCGTTCGCCGGCCCGCGCGGCCGAGTACACGTTCAAATGGGGTCACGCGACGCAACTGAACCATCCGCTGCACGTCAGCGCGGTCCGGGTGAAAAACGCGGTCTTCGCACGATCGCGCGGTCGGCTTGCAATCGAACTCTTTCCGAATAACAGCTTGGGTGGCGATCCCGCAATGCTCGCACAGGCGCGCTCCGGAGCGATTCAACTGTACTCCGGTTACGGCGGGATTTTCTCGAGCGTCGCGCCGAGCGCCGGAATCGAGGGCGTTGGGTTCGCGTTCAAAAGTCAGGCGCAGGCGCTCGCCGCATTCGATGGTCCGCTCGGCGCGTACGTGCGCAGAGAGATGGATTCCAAAGGCTTCATCACCTTCGAAAAACCGTGGGTCAACGGATTCCGGCAAATCACGACCTCGACGAAGCCGATTCGCACGGTGAACGATATGGAGGGTCTGAAAATTCGCACGCCACCCAGCAAGATCTGGGTGGACATGTTCAAAGAACTCGGTGCCTCTCCGACACCGATCGCCGCAAGCGAGATGTACGTCGCGCTACAGACGCACGTCGTCGACGCTCAGGAGAATCCGTTCACGATTCTCGAGACGTATCGACTGTTCGAAGTGCAAAAGTACGTTTCGGTCACCAACCACATGTGGTCGAACTTCTGGAGCGTTGCAAACGCCGATGCATTCCACGCGCTCCCACCCGATCTTCAAACGATTCTGCGCGAAGAAATGAGCGCGAAGGCGATCTCGAATCGACGCGAGATGGAACTCTCGAACGCGAGTCTCGCCGAGAAAATGGGGCGCGTCTACGGCATGCGGATCAACATCGTCGAGACGCTCCCGTTCCGCGCGAAACTCAAACCGTTCTACGCCAAGGAAAAAGCCGACTTCGGCCCCGAGGCCTGGGGCTTACTCGAGAAGAGCGTCGGCACGCTGAGTTAACGCGGACCGCTTCGCTACTCGGGCGCTCGAAGCGTCGCGCGTGCATCGTCGGCGGATGTTTTTCCAGCGTCCATGATCGTTTGACGCATCATGTATCCGCCGACGAGCGTTAGGCCCGCCGCGAGCAGCGTCTTTAGGCGATGATGCTTTGCGGTTCCGCGCTTGCCGAAAAGTGCCGGGAGATTGATAAGCACCGGTGCGATGATGCCGAGGCCCAGCGTGAAGGTCTTGAGTTTTTTTCCGGTTGCTCCGGTGAAGAGTGGCGCACCATGTTCTTTGCTGCGCATTTGGAAGTCCAGCAAGAGCGCAGCCTCGGCAAGACTCGCGAGAATTTCGATTTTCTCGAGTTTTTGGATCGTCTCGGCGCTGCCGCCGGTGAGCGAAAGCAAGGCTGAGTTGAACGCGCACGACGTCGCCGCAGCCGAACAAACGAAAATCGCTGGAATATGTTTGCGCCCGTTGTACCAAAACGGAATCGCCGTCGCGCAAATCAGAACGCCGGTATACGATGCCGTCACTCCCGCGCCGAGCGCTACGAGCAAATTTTGGACCAGCTTCGGTACGAAACCGCCGAGGTTGACCGGCAACACGCGATCGCGGTGCAATTGGTCGAGAACGGCAAGCCCGATCGCGCCCGAAAAGAGCGCGAGCGCATACACGCCGACCGACATCGGCGACTTGAGCTTGAAAATGCGCAGCATGTAGTAAAAGCGATCCGGACGGCCGAGATCCTTGATGAGCAAAGCACCCGACGCGCCCGCAAGCACGAGTCCGACGTACCGGCCGTTGCGAATGAGTGCGGCATCCTCGGACGACCCGATCGTATCCGCTAGCGAACTGAGCAGCCCGCTGCCGTTCATGAGTCCGCCGAGGTAAAAATACCAGACGATCTCCCAACCCCAGTGCGCTTTGCGCACGACGGGATGTTCGAAATACGAGGTCTGCTCGCGCCCGAATCCGCCGTCGCCTTTGGCCATCGAGGCGGCGACCGCATCGGGAGAGACCGACGAGGGGCCCGCCGCGCCACCGTATGCCGCGCCGTGTTTCCCCTCGCCGTACGTGAAGTCGATCTGCATTAGTCTTTCGCCGCCATGACGTTCCAGGCGATGACGCCCAGAGCCATCGATGCGATGAATGCGCTCGTGTACGCGGTTCTTTGGAACGTCGAGGGCAAGACGGGTCGTGGCGGCAAGTTGAACACCTCGGGGCGGTCGGGAATCATGAAGAACGCGTTGAGATCGCCGACGGCGCCCATGTCCTCACCAAGACCGTAGATGCGCACGTTCTTCCCTTGCGCGTTGAGCTTCTCAAGCCGAGCGGTCGCGGTCGCCTTCAACTGCTCGATCGGTCCGAAGAGAATCGAATCCGTCGGACACGCTTTCGCACACGCGGGTTCCATGCCGTCTTTCTGACGGTCGTAACACAGCGTACACTTCTGGGCGAGCCCGGTGTCGTGTGAAACGGCCACGACGCCGAACGGGCACGATGGTACGCAGTAGCCGCACCCGTTGCAAATATCGGGTTGCACGTAGACGTCATCGAATTCATTGCGAACGATCGCACCGGTCGGGCACGCTTCGAGACACCCGGCGTTCGTACAATGCTTGCAGACATCGGACATCATCATCCAGCGCGAATCGAGCGGATTGACGCGATCCATCTGTTCGACGAATGCGACGTGCCGCCACGTCTCGGATGAGAGCCGGTTGGTATTATCGTACGAGTTGCCGGACATCGCATAGCCGTCGGCCGGCAACTCGTTCCAGTGTTTGCACGCGACTTCACAGGCTTTACAACCGATGCAAAGCGTTACATCGGTGAAAAAACCCATCTTCGCGTGCGGGTCGGCGATGAGATCGATCTCGGTCACGGCTTGTTCTCTCCTCGCGCATGCACGCGGGCTGAGGCGTCCATCACCGTTTGCGCGGAAACGATGGTCTCTTCGGTGCTGGCACGATCCCCGGCGGCGAACTTTCCACCGCGCTCCGGTTCGCCGAACGGTGTCTGTTCCGATGGTGGGACTTGGCGCTGCGTTGCACCTTCGTGATAGGCCAGACGGCGTCCGAGGCGGATGTTCGCGGTGAACGCCTTGGCTTCGTGAATCGAAACGTTGGGATCTGCGACGAGCGGGGGCAACAGATTCGGCGTATCGCCGGTGACGACACCTTGAAATCCGAAATGCATCGGGACACCGATTTGATGGACGAATTTGCCTTTGCCCAGGCGAAAGGGCTGCATGCGTCCGGTGACGAGCGCTTTGAGTTCGATCGCGCCGCGTTTGGTCTCGATCGTCGCCCAATCGCCATTGCGAATACCGCGTTCGACGGCGAGTTCCGGTGATATTTCGCAAAACAGTTCGGGCTGCAACTCCGCAAGCCACGGCGACCAGCGCGTCATCGCGCCCGAAAGGTGGTGCTCCGTCAACCGATATGTCGTGATGACGTACGGGTAGTCGGGATCGCCGACGGCGTGGTACGGATTGTCACGCCGGTTCCACTCTTTGAGCACGGGATTGTACTGTGCGTTCGGATAGAGGGCGTTGGGAACCGGTGACTCGCGCGGTTCGTAGTGCGTCGCGAATGGTCCGTCGACCGTGCCTTGGACGCCGAAGATTTCGGCCACCCCGAACTGCTGCATGATAAACGGCGCCGTTCCATCGTGCGCATCGATCCCGACGGCGCCGGGCTTGGCACGGAACGCGGGATCTTTCGTCACCGGAAAATCGGGCACGTCGAACCCGTCCCATTTCTTCTTCTCGGCATCCCACCAGACGAGCTTCTTGTTCTCGCTCCACGGCTTGCCTTGCGGATCCGCAGACGCGCGGTTGTAGAGGTTGCGTCGATTGGCCGGCCACGCCCACGCCCACTCGAGCGACATCCATTCGTCACCGTTGCGGCGACGGGTCAGGTTTTCGTCTTTCGATGGGAAATAGCCGGTGTAGATCCAGGCGCCCGCCGCCGTCGTACCGTCGTCTTTGAGATCGACGAACGATTTGATTTGCTGGCCGGTCGCGATGTCGTACCCGTTGATTTCGCGCATTACTTTCTCGACGTCCGGTTCGCCTTGCGCGCGTTCGTGGGCGTCGTCGCTCGCGTAATTCCAGGTGATGTCGAGGATCGGGCGATCGTTCGGATTCGTCGATCCGGCATAGAGCGTTTTGAGACGATTGCCAAGGTCCCAGAGAAACGCAAGATCGCTGCGCGCTTCGTCCGGCGGATCGACCGCTTTCTCGTGAAATTGCACGAGCCGCATCGTGTTGGTAAACGTGCCCGACTTCTCGCCGACGGATGCCGTGGGCATGAAGAATACTTCGGTTGCGATCTCGCGCGGATCGGTGCCCTCGCGTTTCCAGAATGCGGCCGTCTCGGTTTCGAAGAGATCGTTGCAGACCAGAAACGTGAGTTGCTCGAGTGCCGCGCGCTGAACGCCCGCATTCTGTCCGCCGACTGCCGGATTTTGCCCGAAGAGAAAGAGCCCTTCGATGCCGCCATCCTTCATGCTGAAGAAGAGCGGCATGTGCGAATGATCGCCCGTTACCTTCGGGAGATAATCGAAACACCAGTCGTTTTCGGCCGTGGCCTTCTCGCCCCAGTACGCCTTCATCTGCGAGACGGCGTATTTGGGCCAATTCGACCACCAGCCGGTCTTTGCGGTGAAGTGTTTCTTCCACGTTGCAAAGTCGTGCTCGCCACGTTCGAACGAAGGCACCTTGATATAGCCGGGGAGATTGTCGTAGAGCGTTGCGATATCGGTCGAGCCCTGGATCGACGCGTGTCCGCGCAGCGCCATGATGCCGCCGCCCGGTCGGCCGACGGAACCCATCAGGGCCGCAAGCGTTGCTGCGGCGCGGATGTTCTGCACGCCGACGGTATGCTGCGCCCAGCCCATCGCGTAGCAGTACGCCATCGTCTTCTCACGACCGCCGCTCGATGCGACGAGCTCCGCAAGCTTGAGAAACCCCTCGATCGGCGTGCCGCAAATGCTCTCGACCATCTCGGGCGTGTAGCGCGCGTAATGTTTTTTGAGCAGATTGATCGCGCAGCGCGGGTGGTTGAGCGTGAGATCTTTCTTCGGTCGCGACGGGCCGCCGTCGCTTGGCTCTTCCATCTCGTACGCCCAACTCGACACGTCGTACGTTCCGGTCTTTTCATCGAACCCGGAAAAGACGCCGTCGAGTTCTTCGGTATCGACGAACTTCTCGCTCACGACGTAGGCGGCGTTGGTATAGTTGAGCACGTATTCTTTGAAATAGCGCTCGTTCTGCAGGACGAAATTGATCAAGCCGCCGGTGAAGGCGATATCGGTCCCCGAGCGGATCGGCAGATAGATGTCGGCAAGCGCGCTCGTGCGCGTGAAACGCGGATCGACATGCACGACCGTCGCACCGCGCTCTTTTGCTTGCGTGACGAAACGGAAGCCCACCGGATGATTCTCAGCAAAGTTGGAACCTTGGATGAGAATCAGATCGCTGTGTTTGAGATCCATCAAGAACGTCGTCGCGCCGCCGCGTCCGTATAATGTTCCCAGACCGGGAACGGTCGAGCTATGTCAAATTCGGGCTTGATTCTCGATGAACGGCGTACCGATCGAGCGGAAGAGTTTTCCGATGAGGTAATTTTCTTCGTTGTCGAGCGTTGCACCACCGAGCGATGCGAGCGCCATCGTCCGCTTCACGCGGCGACCGTCGGCGTCCGTCTCGACGAACGTACGGTCGCGCGTTTCCTTGACGCGCTCGGCGATCCGCGTCATCGCCCAGTCGAGCGTGACATCTTCCCAGTCGGTCGCGTGCGGAGCGCGGTACTTGACCTTCGTCCAGCGATTCGGATTGACGTGAAGCTGAAACGTCGCCGCACCTTTGGGGCAGAGCGTGCCGCTGTTGATCGGGCTTGCGGAATTGCCTTCGATATCGATGATCTTGTCGTTCTTCGAGTAGATCATCGTACCGCACCCGACCGCGCAATACGGACACACGCTAGGCGTGGCTTTGGCGCCCGCGATCCGCGAGTGCAACGTCTGCGAGCGCTTCGAGAGCACGTTTGGCAAGGGAGCGACGCGCTTGCCGAGGGCTCCCACGGCGCGCGAGAGGAGCGAAGTCAGATCGAGCGGCGGTCGCGGTGTGTTTGCCATCCTCATGCGTTCGACGCCGATGCGGCTATGTTCTGCGGAAAGAACTTCAAGAAGCGGAACGAACCAGCGCCCGGCTTGCCGCCGTCTCGACCGCAAGTTGGAGATCCTTCAGCAAAAACGGCTTGCTCACGACGGCGTCCCAGGCGTCCTGCTCGACGACCTCACCCGGCGCAGAGCCGAGCCGAATAAATCCGGTCCGTTCGCGGACCGCAGGATCGATTGCGGCAAGGAAAGCGCGCGGATCCGCGTCCAGTCGGTCGACATCGATGATAGCAACGTCGGTTGGCGTTTGCGTCGCTAACGCCGCGACGTCGTCTGCTTGGGTAAGGACGGTGACCGCATAGCCGGCAGCCCGTAGGGAATGCCCGATATAGGAACGCGATTCACCATCACGGTCGTGCACGAGCACGCGCCGCATCCGCGGACGATGCTTGCTCGTCGAACTCGGCAAGACGACGCTGAACGTACTCCCTTCGCCCTCCTTGCTTTCGACTTCGATTTGGCCGCCGTGCAGATCGACGATCGTGCGGCACAGGTACAAACCGAATCCCGTCCCGCCGATCCCGAGTCGGCGCGCATTCGACGCTCGGGCGAACCGCCCGAAGAGTCGCGGGCGGTCGGCGTCGGGAATCCCAATGCCGCGATCGCAAATAGACGTCTCCACGCCACCGTCGATCGTTCGCATGTGAATCTCCACCGGCTCTCCGCCGGGCGAATACTTGATCGCGTTGCCGATGAGATTCTCGAACACTTGCCGCAACCGCGCGGCATCCCCCGCAACCGTGAGCGCATCGGATTCCATGGTGATTTCAACCGGGCGGAGATGGGCGAACGAGCGGGCGACGTCGCCAACGAGATAGCCCAGATCGACATCGTCGATTTCGAGTACCAGTTCGTTCTCTTCGAGACGCGAGAGCGCAAGCGTATCGGTGGCGAGGCTTGCCAGACGCATCGCACTCGAGGAAATCAGCTTCAAATATTGCAGGCTGTCGCTCTCGGGCGGCGCCTCTTCGGCGAGCACGTCGGCGAAGCCGACGATCGTCGTGAGCGGCCCTTTGAAATCGTGCGCGAGCATCGTTATCAAGTCGTTCTTGATCTGATTGAGTTCCACGACCGAGGCACGGCGGGTCGCAAGTTCGCTGTAGAGTTCGACGTTGCGCGCGGCGACGGCGAAATATTGCGCGACGAGTTCGAGCATGTACACATCGACCGTCGAGAGCGGTGCTCCGTCCGTGCGCACGTCGAGGACGTAAACGCTCACACCGCTTGGCGAGCGGACCGGAACGGCAACGCGCCGACTGCCGTCGTCGACCGCCACGGTTCCAGCGCTTGCGGCGGCGGCGACCACCTCGTCACTCCGATCGCGCGTCTCGAGGTCGGTGACAAGGTCGTTCGTCGGCGCGAATCCGCCATCCGGGTGGGGTCCGAACACCCGCACCGTCGCACCGACGAGTTGGCGTACGCCGCTGCGCAGCGATTCGACCAAGACACGTGCGTCGAGCGAAGCGAAGAGCGTCCGCGCTATTTGACTCAGCTGCGTGAGACGCACGTTCTGCTCGACCATCAACGTTTCGCGGCGGACGCGATCGGTGACGTCGCGTTGGACGATGACGAAGTGCGTGACCGCGCCATTCGCCGCGACGATCGGGCGGGCGGAAATGTCCGCGTTATACCACGTACCATCGGCACGATACGTCACGTATTCGCACTCTCCGGCCTCCGCGCGCAGAAGTTGCGCGTTGAAGCCGGCGATGATCGCCTGGTCCGTTTGCGGTCCGTCGAAAATTGCAGCCGATTTTCCGATGACATCAGCGAGCACCGTACGCTTCTGCTGGAGAAACGCCGTATTCGCATACACGAAGACGACCGTGCCGTCCGTTTGCGGCTCAGCGATCATAATCGCCTCGCTGGCCTCGTCGATCGCCGTGGTCAACAGGACGATTCGCTGCTCTGCGGCGAGTCGATCCGTGAGATCGGTGCCGAACGCCAACGCCAACTCGCCCCGTGGCGTGCGAATCAGCTCGATGCGCAATTCGATCGGGTAGGTGCTGCCGTTCTTGCGCCGCGCGACGGTCGTAATGACGAGTCGTCCCGTCGGACTCTCATGCAATTCGCGAATGCGTTTTGCAAAGAGATCGGGATCGCTGAGCTGCGGCAAGAGAACGGCGATCGGCAGCGCCTGCATTTCGGAGGCCTCGTAGCCGAGATTACGCCGCGCCGCTTCGCTTGCAAAGACGACGCGCTGCGCGACCGTGTCGACGTGAAACAACTCGATTTGAGAGCTATCGAAGAGGCGTAAGAGCGCTCGGCGTGCTTCGAATTGCTCGAGAATCGCATCGGCGATCGTTCGCAGTGCGGTTCGCTGTTCGATCGAGAGCTCATGCGGCACGCGATCGATCACGCAGAGTGTTCCCAGCGCCGCACCGTCCGATGTGATGAGCGGGACACCCGCGTAAAAACGGAGATTCGGCGCGCCCGTGACCATCGGATTGTTCGCGAAACGCTCGTCCGTCAGCGCGTCTTGCACCTCGAGAATATTATCATCCAGTATCGCATGCGAGCAGAATGCGATGTCGCGCGGACCTTCCGTCACGCCTTCGAGTCCGAGGTTTGATTTAAACCATTGTCGATCGGCATCGATCAGGCTGATGAGCGAGATCGGCACTCCACAAATTTGTGCGGCGAGCCGCGTGAACGCATCGAAGATTTCCTCATTCGGCGTATCGAGGAGCTGATAGTCTTCGAGCGCCGCAAGCCGCTTGCGCTCGCTAAGGGACGCGTCCACTACGTCCGCCCGGCGACGGTTCGCTTGCGCGCCACGAATTCCAGAACCTCGGACAGTGGCCGGGTGTTGAGGACCTCGGCCTTGGTGAGCCACGCGCGCCGTGCTTGGCCGACGGCGAAGGCGACGTTTTCGAGCTGCGCGGCTCCGTGCGCGTCGCTATCGCAGGCAAACGTCACACCGAATTCGCGGGCGCGCCGAGCGAGCGCACTCGGCAGATCGAGCCGGTTCGGCTGACCATCGATCTCGAGCGCCGTTCCCGTTCGAGCAGCAGCGGCAAACACGGCGTCGTAGTCGAATTCGTAGCCCGGAAATCCGGAGACCTGACGTCCCGTTGGATGACCGATGATGGAAACGAACGGGTTCTCGCAGGCGCGAATCAGCCGCGCCGTCATTTCAGCGCGGGTTTGGTTCGTCGTTGCGTGCACGCTTGCGATAACGATATCCAGTTCGGCAAGGATTGCATCATCGTAGTCGAGCGACCCGTCGGGCAAGATATCGACCTCACTCGAGCAGAGCGTGCGGATCCCGAAGCGTTCGCCGATCGCCGCGATGCGCGCGCGCTGCTCGCGAAGATCGCTTGGGTCCATGCCGTATTTCGCTCCGCGTCCCCACGAATGGTCGCTGATCGAATGGTACGCATACCCGCGCGCGGCCGCCGCCTCGATCATCGACTCGAGCGTATCGGCACCATCGCTCCACGTACAATGCATGTGAAAATCACCGCGCAGATCGGCAAGCTCGATCACCGTGGGCAGCGTGCCCGCGCGCGCCGCCTCGACCTCGCCGACTCCCGAGCGCATCTCGGGTGGAATGTACGCCATCCCGAGCGCCGCGTAGACCTCGACCTCCGTTCGGCAGAGCGTCGTCGTCCCCGCGCGCAGGTCGACGATCCCGTTCTCGCTCACGCGCAGATCCGAACGCACGGCGAACTCACGCAACTGAATGTTGTGCTCGCGGCTGCCGGTGAAATGCTGGAGCAAGTTTCCGTAGACGCTCGCCGGCAACACGCGTAAGTCGATTTGCAATCCGCCGACGAGCCAAATGCTGGCCTTCGTCTCGCCCTCGGCGAGCACGGCCTCCGCACCCGGATAGGCAACGAACGTCGCGATCACGGTCGGCAGCTTTTCAGAGGTGCAGATGATGTCGACGTCGCCGACCGTCACCTCGGCGCGGCGCAAACTCCCCGCGTAGGTAAGATCGGCAGCGTCCGTGCGTTCGGCGAGATAGGCGATGATGGCACGTGCGATCGGTAGCGCTTTGCCGATCGGCGTGCGCGTCTGGCGGCCTTTGAACGCGAGTAGGCCGCGTTTGATATTGTCGATAGACTTTTTTCCTAGCCGCGGCAGCGCGGCAAGGGCTCCGGAGGCGATGGCCGCTTCGAGGTCGCCAAGCGAGGCGACCCCCAGCTGTTCGTAGAGGGCGATGGCGGTCTTCATTCCGACGCCGGTGACGCCCAAAAGGTCGATCAGCGTGGGCGGATATTTCGAACGGAGTTCCTCAAGATAATCGCACGTCCCGGTCGCGGCCAGGTCCGCGACCCGCCCGGCGATCGTCTTGCCGACGCCGTTGAGCTCTAGGAGCGTGCCGCTTGCGATCAGATCCGGCACGGGCGCGGCGTTTTCGATCGCCGAGGCGGCTCGTTCGTAGGCCATGAATTTGAAAAACGGCTCGCCTGCGAACTCCATGAGGGTTCGCATCTCGGTCAACCGCTGTGCGATCTCGGCGTTGGAAAGTGGCACGACGAGGACTGGGTTCGGCGAACCCTAAGAGTCGTCCCATGTTGCGCAGCGAGCGCCGGCGTCTCGACCCGGACATCCTCAATTTGCCGGTCGAGAAAATGCGTGACGGCTACTATGCGGATACCTATTTCAACCGGGCGCGGGAAATTCTGAACGCCGACGGTCATCATCCACGCGTGCGCATGCAGGTCTTTCAGCGCAATACCGGCGTGCTGTGCGGAATCGATGAGGGGATCGCGATCCTCAAGCTCTGTTCGGGAGCGGCGCGGGCCGATGGCACGTGGACCGAGGGCTGGAGCAAGCTTGTCGTGCGCGCCCTCTATGACGGCGATCAAATCAGTCCGTACGAAACGATTATGACGATCGAGGGCGACTACGCGCTCTTCGCCCATCTCGAAACGGCGTACCTCGGCGTCCTCTCGCGTCGCACGCGCATCGCGACGAACGCGCGGGCGATCGTCGATGCCGCCGACGGTAAAGAAGTACTCTATTTCCCGGCGCGCTACGATCACCATCTCGTGCAAACCGGCGATGGCTATGCGGCCTACATTTCCGGCGCCCTTGGCGTCTCCACCGATGCAAACGCCGAATGGTGGGGCGCAAAGGGAATG
>Ga0209100_1001785_pt1 | contig 14097 bp, 16 predicted proteins | sample lystaG_FD_185480 | JGI IMG/M metagenome (GOLD analysis project Ga0209100, IMG submission 185480) | Glacier valley bacterial and archeal communities from Borup Fiord, Nunavut, Canada, to study Microbial Dark Matter (Phase II) -... | ecosystem: Environmental > Aquatic > Freshwater > Ice > Glacier ...
TGATAGAAGTAAAATTGAACAAGTAGGAAAAATGGTAAGCGGAATGTCTAAAGAAGATTTAAATAATTTAGTTGGAATGCTTAACAAAAACATGGATAATAGTTCTCAAGACAGAAAATAAAGTGATTTAAGATGGAAAACAATGATGATAATTATTTATTTGAATTAATACAAGGCATTCAATCTAAATTAAGTGAAGAAAAACCACAGGATTCAAAAGAAGAAAAAATCAATACGGATTACATACAAGAAACTATGTTCAAAAGTGAACAAAAAAAAGAAAGTAAAAAAGATAATAATAATTTTAACATATCTGACATACTGAATAATTTAAATTTAAATGAACAAAAAAAAGAAACCAAAAAGGATAACAATAATTTTAATTTATCTGATGTACTAAATAACTTTAATTTATCTGGTTTACTTGGAAACAATGATTCTGGAAATGATTCCGGTTTTGATATAAATACTATGATGAAAATTCAGAAGATTTTGTCTTCATTAGGTAAGGATGATCCTAGAAAGAATTTACTTATTTCACTAAAACCTTTTCTTAGAAAATCAAGACAAGATAAAATAAGTGAGTATTTAACATACTTAAGTATTGGAAGTGCATTGGGAATATTTGATGATAAAGGGAGTGGTAAAGATGTTACATAATAACTATTTTAATAATTATATGCCTTATAATATGTACTACAGACCCGCTCCCAGTTATCCTAATATAGAGACAAAGCCAATAAATGACAGTGGAAAAATAATTAATACTCAAGATACTATCAATAACGACAAATCCAAAGAACCTGTGAGTGAACCTCACACATCAAACAAAGACAGATTATCTTTGTTTGGATTATCACTAAATATTGATGATATAATAATCATAGGTATTGTAATTTTTTTGTTCATGGAGAACAAAAGAGATTACTTCTTGCTTATAATCCTTGGTTTAATATTTTTCGATATTTCTGTAGATACTTTTAAAAACATGAGTATTATAAAAAACTTATTTAACCCCAGTTAATCCGTATTGTTTATAATATTCTATTATTAATTTATCTATTTCCGCACTAGTTTTATATATATTTTCATACTCTTCATTATTTGTTATTTGATTATCCAACCTATTCTTTAATTCAACAATTTTTTCTTCAACCATCTAATCACCCTTCCTGCAAATATGATATCATTTTATGACATACATGTCAATATATGTTGTCATTTTTTCCGTCGCAAGTTTCGACAAATTTTCAACATATATGCTTTTACTACTAGAATTATATGCATATTATAGACTTTATATACTCTAATTTAAACTTATTTTTTTGTAAAATTATATCATAATATGTCATCTATATTACATTTCAAAAATATTTATAAAATTTATTGACAACGTTTTTTTCTTATGCTATAATTATTGTGTAAACACAATATATTGTGTTTTTATGTTAATTACGATACAAGGGGTGGTATTTATATGATAAAAGAAATAATTAAAAGAGATGGTAGAAAAGTACCTTATAATATTGAAAAGGTATCAAAAGCAATTTACAAAGCAGCTGTTGAAGTTGGTGGTAGTAACTATGAGGTAGCAGAAAACTTGGCACAAAAAATTTCTGAGTTTTTAGAGCTAAATTGCAACTGTAAAATTCCTACTGTTGAGCAAGTTCAAGACGCTACTGAAAAGATTTTAATAGAAGAAGGACATGCAATTACAGCAAAAGCATATATATTATATAGAGCAGAAAGAACTAGATTGAGAGAAATGAACAGCGAAATAATGAAAACTTTTGCTGAACTTACGTTTTCTGATAGCAAAGATATAGATATAAAAAGAGAAAATGCAAATGTAAACGCAGATACTGCAATGGGTACAATGCTTAAATATGGTAGTGAAGGTGCAAAGAAATTTTATCAAATGTTTGTTTTAGATAAAATTCAATCAAAAGCGCATATCGATGGAGATATTCATATACATGATTTAGATTTTTTAACACTTACAACTACATGTACACAAATTGATCTAGTTAAGTTATTTAAAGATGGTTTTTCAACAGGCGAAGGTCATTTAAGAGAGCCTAATGATATAGCAAGTTATGCGGCTCTTGCTGCAATTGCAATACAATCAAATCAAAATGATCAACATGGTGGACAAAGTATTCCAAACTTTGAATATGCAATAGCAATTGGTGTAAAGAAAACATACAGAAAATTGCATATTAAAAACTTGATTAAAGCTATAGAATTAATTACTGAAAAAACAGATGCTGAAAATTTTGTAAATACTTTATTAGAAAAAATAAAAGTAAAAAATCAAGTCATACCTACATTAGAGAATACTAGTAACTATTTAGAACAAGAAAAAATAGAATTATTAAAATCATTTGATGAATCTACTGTGAATAAAATACAAAATTTTGTTAATAAATATACATTAAAAGAAATAGATAAAACAACATATCAAGCAATGGAAGCATTTATACATAATTTAAATACAATGCATTCAAGAGCTGGTGCTCAAGTACCATTTAGTTCAATAAATTATGGATTAGATACAACTCCTGAAGGTAGATTAGTTATGAAAAATGTATTGCTTGCAACAGAAGCTGGACTTGGATTTGGTGAAACTCCAATATTTCCTATACAAATATTTAAAATTAAAGAAGGAATCAACTATAATGAAGGTGAACCAAACTATGATTTATTTAAATTAGCATGTAAAGTTTCTGCTAAAAGATTATTTCCAAACTTTTCATTTATTGACGCACCTTTTAATCTCAAATATTATAAAAAAGGTGACTATAATACCGAAGTAGCTTATATGGGTTGTAGAACTAGAGTAATGGCAAATGTTTATGATAAAACTAATGAAGTAGCATGAACAAGAGGAAATCTAAGCTTTACTTCAATAAATTTACCAAGAATAGCTATTTTGTCAAATGGAGATTTAAATACATTTTTTGAATTACTAGATAATCAAATCAATCTTGTTATCGAACAATTAATGGATAGATACAAAATTCAAGCTAAGAAGAAAGTTTTAAATTATCCTTTCTTAATGGGACAAGGTATTTGGCTTGGTTCTGATAATTTAAAGATTGATGATGAAGTAGGCGAAATATTAAAGCATGGTACACTTTCAGTAGGATTTATTGGTTTAGCTGAAACTCTTAAATCACTTATTGGTAGTCATCATGGTGAAAGTCAAGAAGCAAGAGAATTGGGACTTAAAATTGTTGGTCATATGAGAGATAAAATGGATGAAGAAGCAACAAAAACTGGTTTTAATTATACATTACTTGCTACACCTGCAGAAGGATTATCTGGTAGATTTGTAAAATTGGATAGAAAAAGGTTTGGAAAAATTGAAGGAGTAACTGATAGAGATTACTATACAAACTCTTTTCATGTTCCAGTATATTATAAGATAAATGCTTTTGATAAAATAAGATTTGAAGCACCTTATCATGAACTTACAAATGCAGGCCATATAAGTTATGTTGAATTAGATGGTGACCCAACTAAAAACTTAGAAGCCTTCGAACAAATAGTAAGATGTATGAAAGAATCTGGTATAGGGTATGGTTCAATAAATCATCCTGTGGATAGAGATCCTGTATGTGGTTACACTGGAGTAATTAAAGATGTATGCCCAGAATGCGGAAGAAAAGAATTTGAAAACGATTTAGGTGGATTTGAAAGAATCAGAAGAATAACTGGATACTTAGTTGGAACTATTGATAGATTTAACAACGCAAAACAAGCCGAAGAAAAAGATAGAGTAAAACATTCAATTTAGTAATTAAAGTTAGGTGGTATTAATTATGGAAGATATAAAATTAAATTTATCAGGAATAGTAAAAGAATCTATTGTTGATGGTCCAGGTATAAGATATGTATTGTTTACTCAAGGATGTCCCCATAAATGTGAGGGTTGTCATAACCCTCACACTCACAATTATAATTGTGGTAATCTTACACCAATTGATGAAATTATTACTGATATAACTAATAACCCTCTGTTAAAGGGTGTTACTATTAGTGGTGGGGAACCTTTTATGCAAGCCAATCAAATATCAAAGTTAATATCAAGATTAGATAGAGATAAGCTAGATATAATTGTATACACTGGATACGAATTTGAATCTTTAATTAATACTTCTACTGAATATAACGGATTTGAATCTTTGCTAAATAACTCAGATATTCTTATAGATGGTAAATTCGATATTAATTTAAAGAGTGATATACTACCATTTAGAGGAAGTACCAATCAAAGGTCTATAGATTGTAAAGAGAGTATCAAAACTGGTAATACAGTACTATATAGTTTTTAAGTGAGGTGAAAGTATGAAATGTTTGAAATGTGGAAATGAAGAAAGCAAAGTTGTAGATTCTAGAACTGTAGAAGATGGAAACTCTACTCGAAGAAGAAGAGAATGTCTTGGTTGCAGTAATAGATTTACTACTTATGAAAAAATAGAGTATACTCCTATAGTTGTAATTAAAAAGAATGGTGTAAGGCAACAATTCGATAGGAATAAAATTATAAATGGAATGCTTAGAGCATGCGAAAAAAGACCCGTTTCGGTTGATATAATTGAAAGAACTGCTGATGAAATTGAAATGGAATTAAATAATTCTATGGAAAAGGAAATAGAAGGATCTAAAATAGGAGACTTAGTTATACAAAAATTAAGACAAATAGATGAGATAGCATACGTAAGATTTGCGTCTGTATATAGACAATTTAAAGATATAAATGAATTTAAAAAAGAACTTAACAAACTATTAAAATAGAAAATAGAGCAGTAGAATATCTACTGCTCTATTTTATTTAGTTTTTATATTGCATATTACTAATGCTATGAAAACTAGAATAATTGCAATAATTTGATTTAATCTAGGTATTTCTTTGAAAAAAATGTAATTTATTATTACATAAGAAAATACTCCTACCGCTAAATAAATTATTGTTATTGGTAGCATTTCGCCAACTACTTTATACCCTTTACTAAAAGTAAATGTAACTAATAAATTTAAAAGGAATGTTATTGGTATAATACATACATTATATAAAACCAAATTTCTAATTGTTGGCTCAATATTTTTAGCCTGATAAAAATTAATTGCTCCAAACCCATAATATGCTACCAAAAAGCAAATAGTTATTATTACATATCTCATAGATATATCCCCTTTCTATATTAAAATAATATATATTGTTTTTTACTTATTTGAGAAATAATTATTATTCATTAATAATTTTATATCTGTTATAAGTCTATTATCTATATTTTTTTGATTAAACTCCTTTTCAAACTTATCTGCGATACCCAATCCAACTGCATATAGAAAAAATTTCTCATACAGTTTAGAATATTTTATTTCTTTATCTTTAATTGTTGAATATTCCATTAAATAATTATATAAACCTTGTAATTTATTTACTTCACTAACATATTTAATATACAATTGTTTTCTATTGCTAAAATAAATTAATAATATGATTTGTGAAATATAACTTACAATAATGGGTAATATAAAACTACTACCAGCAGCTAAACTAGCAATTACAATAAGAAAGCCAAACATGCAATTAGTGAGTAATATTCCAAAAGTAACTTCTTGAAATGTAGTCAATTCTTCCCAACAACTTTTATAAAAAACTTTATTAACTCGTTCTTTTTCTATTTGACATATATCATTTATAATTATTCTCTTATTGTAATCTTTCTTTATATTATTTATTTCTTCAAATAGATTAATTTTTCTTTCATCATTAATACTTGAAAATAAAAATTTCAATAATTTTTGTTCATATTCTTTTAGTTTATCAATATCATATTTTTCTATTTTATTAAGTTTAATATAATATTTATCTCCATATATTTCTATATTCAAAATACCCTTCTTTTCTAATAAAAAAATAGTTGCAATTATTGAATTTATATCAATTTGAGTATTATTTAAAATTAACCCTGCGTGCATTGGCTCTATATTTGGAAATTCAGCCTCATCCCAATACTTATATTCCTTTATTTTAACAGCCTTTATTTTATATTTTTTGTTTAATATTAAAATACTTATTATATTTGATATTATTGTTATAATAGATATAATTATAAATATTTCAAAGTTTTTCATATACTCAAAAGTATAACTTACATAAAAAAATAAAAAGAAAAATGCATATATCATATAATATATAAAAGATTTCATTGTGCTCCCCTCATACATCGACTAAAATCAAACAATATATTAATTGTTTGATTTTAAAGTAATTAAATTCTATCATATAATGTATTTTTAATCAATGTTTTTTTCTTTTTAATTAAATTAGATCAAGTTACAATATAAATAGCAAGTATTGATGAAGATAATATATATACAGTTTAATAAAAATAAAAATCTTTAAAGTATACACTTTAAAGATTTTTATAATTTATTTAGTATTTGAAACTCTCTGTTCTTGTGTCATTGCAGCAAGTGCCCTAATATTATCAATATTCAGACATAATATATCTGATATTTTTGTTCCTAACCCTACGTCTGTCTTATAAAACAATGCAGTCATTCGATACTGCAATTTCAAATCAGCTAACTTTAAACTACCACATATATTATTAATTAGTATTTCTTTTTGTTTATCATTCATAACTCTTCTGTATAGTTCACCTGGCTGTTCAAAATCCAAATCTGATGATGGATATGTATGTCTTTGCACAAATCCAGAAACATCAAAATCTGGAGTTCTATATTTCTCGTCAGTATATACATTTTCATAACTATTTGGAAAATAATTTAGTTTAGTATTACCTTGTGAAGTATCTGCCATATTACCATCCTTTTCATAGGTTGTTACTAAGTTTTTAGGTCTATTTACTGCAAGTTCATTTACATTTACACCTATTCTATGTCTATGTGCATCTGGATAAGCCATAAGTCTTCCTTGAAGAAGCTTATCAGGAGAAGGGCCAATTCCATTAACAAAATGTGATGGAGAAAATGCCGCTTGCTCTATATCAGTAAAGAAATTTTGTGGATTTCTATTAAGAACCATTCTCCCAAGTGGAATAAGTGGATAGTCTTTATGATACCATACTTTTGTAGCATCAAAAGGATCAAATTTATATTTTTTTGCTTCCTCAGCACTCATTATTTGCACATATACCTTCCAAGAAGGATAATTTGCGCATTTTATATTATCATATAAATCGCGCACTGCACTATCTGGATCTGTACCTGATAATTTAGTAGCTTGTTCATCGGTCCAATTTTCAATTCCTTGTTCAGTTTTAAAATGATATTTTACCCAACAATATTTGTTTTTTTCATTATACCACATAAATGTATTAGTTCCAAATCCGTGCATATGTCTAAAACCTCTTGGTGTCCCTCTATCTGAAAACAATATCATAACTTGATGCATAGATTCTGGAACAAGTGAAAAAAAGTCCCATACCATATTTGGATTTTTAAGATTGGTTTTTGGATCTCTTTTTTGTGTATGTATAAAGTCAGGAAACTTCATAGCATCGCGTATAAAGAAAACAGGAGTATTATTACCTACCAAATCATAGTTACCGTCTTCAGTATAGAATTTAAGTGCAAATCCTCTAGGATCTCTAGCGCTATCAGAGGAACCTTTTTCACCACCAACAGTTGAAAATCTAGCTAGTATTTCAGTTTTTTTTCCAACAGTTGATAAAAACTTAGCGCAAGTGTATTTACTTAAATCATTTGTAACTTCAAAATATCCAAACGCACCTGATCCCTTTGCGTGTACTACTCTTTCTGGTATTCTTTCTCTATTAAAGTGTGCTAATTTATTCATCAAATAAGTATCTTCTATTACTGTTATACCAGGTATACCTGTAGATAAAGAAAAATTATCGTTAGATATTGCATTTGCTAACTCATCTGTTAATTTTCTCATAAAATAAAATCACCCATTACATTCTATTATGTAATGGATGATTTTATTACTTATAAATTTCTCATTAATATTAATTTTTAATAACTATTTTACTATAGATATAACAGCTTTTGAATATTCTAATGTATTTAAAAAATCTTTTATATCTTCAACTGTTATATTACTTAATATTTCTAAATCATAATACAATTTACTCTCATTTAAGATGCTATCTATTATTCTCCTATAAGAATTATTTGAATTTTCAGACTCAACTATATTCTCACCGATTTTTCTCCTTTTAGTATTTTCAAATAGCTTTATATCTATTTCGTTACTTTTAAGTTCTTCTATAAATTTAAATATATCAGCTTGTATAATATCTAATTTACTAGACATTGTAGATATTATAATATGTGAAAAATCAGTTGTTCCTTCATATACAAAATCAATATCATCACTTACAGCGCCTTTGTTATATTCTGTCTCATAAAACTTTGAACTTTTCGAAAAATACATTTCTGAAATTAAATCAGATATGACTTCTCTTTTAATGATTTCATTCTTTTTGGTAGGAAGTAATTTATACCCAATAGAAAGTTGTGGCATAAATAATCCCATATCTTTCTCTATTTTTTTCTGTAATATATTAGTAGGTTCAACAACTCCAAACTTCATTACTTTTTCACTCTTAATATTTTGTTCATATAGCTTAAGTTTATCTTCTATTATGCTAATAGTATCACTTACATCTACATCACCAACAATAACAATAAACATGTTGTTAGAATTATAAAATGTGTTATAACATGTATATAATATATCTTTATCTATTTTTGAAATGCTCTCTATTGTGCCTGCTATATCAATTCTTATTGGATGATTAATATACATAGCTCTAAGCGCATTAAAATATACATTGAAATTAGGATCATCTTCATACATTGATATTTCCTGACCTATAATACCTTGTTCTTTTTTTACGTTTTCAACAGTAAAATATGGTGTTTTAACCAATTCTATTAACATTTCCAATCCCTTTTTAAATTTGTCAATGGTTTCAAAAAAATATACCGTATGGTCAAAAGAAGTATAAGCATTTGAAGATATTCCTTCTTTAGAAAACAAGTCTAAAGAATTTTCTCCCTCTTTTTCAAATAATTTATGTTCTAAAAAATGTGCTATACCATCTGGCATAGTAACTCTTTTACCATTTGATATGTCAATAAAATCATTATTAATTGATCCATATTTAGTGCCAAACATTCCTATTTTTTTAGTAAACCCTGGTCTAACGCAAATATACACTTCTAAGCCATTTGAAAGTACTTTTTTATGTATAGTTTCCCCTAATGTTTCATTTGTTGTAATTTCTATATTATTTTTCACTATTTTCACCACCTAACAAATAGATTAATTCAATTTTAACTTTTTTTGCAACCCTTGCGACATCTTCCAATTGAATTTTTTTCATGTTATCTATTAGTTCTTCTATTGTTATACTCATTCCACTTACTGCATTTGTATATGCAAGTTTAGCAAGAGAAATTTTTGAATCTTTCCATTCTAACAAGTCACTTATTAGTGATTGCTTTGAAGAATTAAGTTCAGATTCAGATATATTACAATTTTTCATATCCTCTATCTGTTCTAATATTACAGTTTTAGCTTTTTCATAATTTATTTCTTCTATACCTGCATATATAACAAAAATACCTTTAAATCTATAATATCTAGATTTTGCTGTGTATGCTAAAGATTCTTTTTCTCTAACATTTTGAAATAATTTTGAACTTGGTGTTCCACCTAAAATACTATTATATACATTAAGTGCATAAAAGTCATTATCTTCTAAATTTTCTACTCTCATACCTAATGTTATTACTGCTTGATTAGTTTGTATTTTTTCTTTTACTTCCTTTATATCTTCTAAAAAAGTTCTGTTTTTTTCAGAAACATTTATTGATTTTTTATCAAGTACAACTTTATTTGATTTTTTTTCGAAGACTTTATCTATATATTGATGTATATTATCGTATCCATTTAAGTTTCCAGAAACTATAATTGTAATAGCAGATTTTTCTATTAGATTTGTATACATTTCATATATATCATCTAGTTTAACATTCTCAGCATTATTTATATCACCATAAATATAAGTTCCAAAAGGTTCTTTCTCACATAATAGTTCTTCTGTTTTAAGTACTGCGTATTTTAATTTTTCATCTTTTCTTTTATTTATTTTATCTAGTATAAAACTTTTCTCTCGTTCAAATATTATAGTATCAAATTTATTATTATCTACTTTAGGATTATATATTATTTCATACAAAAAATCTATAGCTGGTTTAAGTACATCTTCTTTGTTAGGTAAAAATTCTTTATTTACACATTCTAATCTAAATTCTATATTATATAAATCTCCTATTTTTTCCATATTTATATCAAAATTTGTTCCATATAAACTAGATAAATACTCTTCTATTGCTTTACTTGTATTATATTTATTACATCCTTTAGATAATATTAAACTTGTTATTACATTTTTAGATACTTCATCCTTCTTAGTCTCAAAAGTAAAATTATATGATATATATATACTTTTAAATTTACTGTCATTTACCTTATATATATTTTCCATTAAAATCTCCTTTACATTAATAATTCTTTAACTATATCACTAACTAATTTTCCATCAGCTTTACCACTTGTTTTAGCTTTCAAATCTTGCATAACTTTACCCATATCTCTAGCAGTCGCCGCTCCAGTTAACCTAATTGATTCTTTAACCATTTCTCTTACTTGCTGTTCATCTAACTGTTCAGGTAAATATTTAGATAACACTTCAATTTCTTTATTTAAATCTTCTACCAAATCTAGTCTATCAGCTTTTTCAAATTCAATTATTGCTTCTCTTCTTTTTTTTACTTCTTTAGATGCAACAATTTTCATTTCTACATCATTTAATACTTTTTTATCATCTTTTTCTATCTGTAGTATTGCAGCTCTAAGTAATGTAATAGTATTTTTTCTAAGTTCTTCTTTATTCCTCATAGCCTCTTTTAGTTCATTCATCAACATTTCTTTCATTTAAATACATCCCTTCTATTATATTATATTATATCTTGTTTTAAACTATTTATCCTTTTTATTTTCTATTTTTTCATCTAATTGTTTAATATTATTATGTTTTATCGTAGTTACAAACCCTAGTATAACAAATGTTATCGTTGCAAATATAAGTAAAATAAGTTTATATATATCTGCAGAAATTATTGTAACGGCAGCTATACATAATATACTTGTTACAACATACAGTGTAAGTACAGCTTGTCTTTGATTAAATCCTCTTTTAAGTAATCTATGATGTACATGACCACCATCTGGGCTAAGCATTGGTTTACCTGCTATATATCTTCTTATCATAGCAAATAGTGTATCAAATATTGGTACACCAAGTGTAAGAATTGGAGCTATAATAGCTATTAATGTATAACCTTTTGCAAATCCTAGTATTGATATAGCTGCTAATGTAAATCCTAAAAAATTAGATCCTACATCTCCCATAAATGTTTTAGCTGGATTAAAATTATATGGTAAAAATCCCAAAGTAGCACCAACTAGAACTGCTGTAATTAGAATTGCTTCCAAACTAGCTGAAGTAGTTATAAATATTGTAAGTAATGCAGTGGCTGAAATTGCTGATATACCCGCTGCTAATCCATCTAAACCATCAATTAAATTAACTGCATTTGTTATACCTATAATCCAAATTAATGTTATTGGAAATGACAAAAATCCAAAATCAATTAAATCTGTGTATATAAATGGTATTTTAATTCCTTCAATTGATATTCCAAAAAAGTATATTACAGATGCTGCAAGTAGTTGAAATATAAATTTATGCCTAGCTCTCATATTTATTGCATCGTCTATAAAACCCATTAGTGAAATAATTATTGCACCTATTACATATCCAATAAATTTACTATTCAATGTTATGGATGGCGTATTCATTGTTATTAAACAATATAAACCTAGTCCAAGAAACATTGATATAACAATCGCTAATCCACCAATTCTTGGCATTGGCTTTACATGTACTCTTCTACTATCTTTAGGAATATCTACGAAACCAAATTTTATAGCAAATTTAATAATTAATGGAGTTATAATAACAGAAAAAGTGAATGTTATTATTATCATGAAATATACTATTCCCATAATTTTACACCAAAGTTATCTTCCATTTCTTTTATCTTATTTACTCTTCTTAAGTGTCTTTCACCCTCAAATTCAGTGTTTATATAAGTATCAACAATACTTATAACTTTTTCTTTATTCTTAGAATATTCTAATCTTCCTCCAAGGCATAAAACATTAGAATTATTATCTTTTTTAACCATACCTGCTGTATATTCATCAAAGCAAGGTGTTGCAATTATTCCTTTTACTTTATTACATGCTACGCAAATACCTATACCAGTACCACATATAGCAATACCTAAATTACCTTTATCTTTTAGTACATATTTAGATACTTCTATTGCTACATCAGTATAGTCATCATCTTTATTCTTGTTATAATCTGTAACATTTTTATATTCAATGTTTTTTTCTTTAAAGTATTCTATTATTATATTTTTCAAATCGAACCCTGCATGATCTGCACCAATTATTATCATAATTCACTTCCTTATAATATTTGTAATAACTTATCAATATTTTCTACTATATCTTTTGCTGTAGCATTATATACATTACTATCTAGTCCATAAGGATCATCAATATCTTTATATTTTTCTTCATCATTTACGTATTCTTTTAATGTAAATACCTTATCACTAAGTTTTGGATAAATTTGAAGAACCTGTATTTTATGATTATGAGTTAATACAAGTATTAAATCACATTCAAGTATATTAGAATTTTCTATACATGTTGCTCTATGATTTGTTAAATCTACATCATATTTTTTAATTGATTCTATTGCATTATCAGTAGCACACTGCCCTTGAGTCGCATTTGTACCACACGATGATATTATATATTCATTTTCTTTATTTAAATCATACAATTTTTTTTGCATATATGCATGTGCCATTGGACTCCTACATATATTTCCTGTACAAATAAACATAATACTTTTCAAAAAACCACTTCCAATCATTTCATATATTATACCAATATAACTCATAATTATCAATAGTTATATTGAAATTACGAGGCCTTTTCAAGAATTAGTTGTATAAAATAAAAAATAGTGTTACAAATTGCAACACTATTTTTTATTTTAAGTTAACTTATCAAGTTCTTTTTGAAACAATTTATCAAAAACTCCTTGATCTCCTTTGTCCTTCTTTTTGTTATTTTCAATATTATTTTCTTTTTTCTTATTGCTAGTATAATTAATATTCTCCATTTTATTCACAATAATCTTGTGATATCCAGATTCTACCATTTGGCACCCTCCTATATAATTTATATTATTACATATATTATACCATATATGTCAATATATTAATTTATTGGATTTTTATTATATACAATCCTATTAATAATCCTATAATATATATTAAAGATACAAATTTTCTCTTAGATATTTCTTTTGAACTTGGTATCAAATCACAAGAAACTATATAAAGCATGCACCCACCTGATATTGATAAACTAAGTGCTATATATGTATCAGAAATACTTCCTAGTATACTACCTATGATTGCGCCAATTGCTGTAGGTAAACCCAAATAAATAGCTTTAATAACTTTATTTACCATTTTTCTTTTTTCTTTATTCAGTCCAATACCTACAACTATCGTTTCTGGTATATCATGTACTATATTTAGAACAAGTAGTGATATTCCTAACGAAAGTGAAAACACAAATGCAGATCCTATTGCTATTCCTTCAACTATATTGTGAACTGACATTGATATTATTATAATTAAAGCAGATGAATTAATTAAATTACCTTTTGTTTTATTATATCTATTTACAAAAACATCTAATATAAGTGTAAGTGCTATTCCTAATATACATCCAAAAAGTGTCAAGTATATATTGGATATTTCTATACTTTCTGGTATCATTTCAAAACACACTATTCCTGTCATCATTCCAGCTGATATCTCATATAGACCAGCAACAAGAGTACTTCTTTTAGAATTTATACCATTTCC
>Ga0209100_1001787_pt1 | contig 14097 bp, 15 predicted proteins | sample lystaG_FD_185480 | JGI IMG/M metagenome (GOLD analysis project Ga0209100, IMG submission 185480) | Glacier valley bacterial and archeal communities from Borup Fiord, Nunavut, Canada, to study Microbial Dark Matter (Phase II) -... | ecosystem: Environmental > Aquatic > Freshwater > Ice > Glacier ...
ACATACTTTCGAAAGTCCCAGCACCAAATGGGGAGAAAAGTTTTGCGGACAGACTGTGGAGGAGAGGAGAATCCGCCCTCGACATCACGCCGCTAACAACTGGACACGACCCGGCAGCCGGGCCTGGCTGCCAACCAGAGACCTGGAGCCAACGGAACTCGACACCAAGATTCCGCCCGATGACTGTTATCTCCCGAGCGGCAGACGCATCCGTTCGATCACCGTGGCGACCGGGATGAACTCCCCGCTCTGCTCAACCTCGTGCACCATCTCCACGAGCCCGGCACTCACCGGTGTCGGAACTCCCGCCGCCGCTCCGCGCAACACGACCGCGCCGTTGAGGTAGTCGATCTCGGTGGGCTGGCCGCGTCGGATGCTCTGGAGTGTCGACCCCGGATTCGGTCGCGATCCCATCCGCCGCTTCATCAGCAACGGCAGCAGCTGCGCGATCGGCGTCGGCACTCGAACGAGCGCCGACAGTGGCCGGTGGGAGAGTCCCTGGAGGGGCGCGAATTCGATGTCGCCCGCACGCGCTACTCGAACGGCCTCGCGCATCGTTTCGGTCATGATCGCGCGCAACTGCCGATCACCGATCACCTCCTGCACGCTTAGGCCGGTGATGGCTGACAGGCCGTTGACATGGTTGACGATGAGCTTTGTCCATTGCGCGCCCTCGAAATTCTCGGTGAGTTCGACGGGCATCACCGCCCCGAGGATCTTTGAGGCATAGAGTGCCGGCAACACGGGGCCGCCGAGGAAGGTCGGGCCGGTCGTCGTGACGGTGATGGAACCGGGAGAGAGATAGGACGCCGCGTAGAGCGCGAGGCCGCCCACGATGTCCGATCGGGGAGCCGCTCGCTGGGCGGTGGTGATGGCCTCGAGGCCGTTCTGGACGACGACCACGGGGATCCCGACGAGGATCTCGGCGTTCGCGCTGAGGGCGACCGCGGCATCCTGGGCTTTCGTGGTGAGGAACGTGATGTCGGGGGAAACGGTGAGGCTCTCAACAGCGTCGACGCGCACCGTAAAGTCTCCCCAGCCGCCGGTGATCCGGAGCCCGTTCTGCGACAGCGCGGCGAGTTGCTCGCCACGCGCGACGACCTGCACACTGTGCCCAGCCCGCGCCAGAAGACCGGCGATCGTGCCGCCGATTGCGCCGGCACCGATCACCGCGACCCTCATGACCCGATCACCGCGACCCTCATGACCCGATCCTAGCGATCGGTAGAGTTGCCGATTACCGGGGCAGAACACGGACGCCGCGGTCGCTAAACAGTCCCGGGAGCAGCAGGGGCAGCAGGGGAGCGGATGCCCGCCCCGTGCCACCACCCGAAGGCCGAGTGCAGCACCGTCACGCCCAGCACCGGGACGAGTACCTCATCATGGTGTCGGTTGATTGCCAATCGGACTTTAGTAATCGACTGATAACCTGTCTGTCGTGACCATCACTGAGACCGATGCAGCGGTCCCCCTCACCAGAATGCGGGCCGGGAAACGCCGCGAGCTGATTCTCGACGCGGCGATGCGGGTATTCGGCGACCACGGCTACGTCGGCACCACAACCGCTGAGATCGCCCGAGCCGCCGGGGTCAGCCAGCCCTATGTCGTGAGGATGTTCGGCACAAAGGAGAAGTTGTTCGTCGAGGTGCTGCATCGCGCACTCGACACCCTGCTTGCCGCCTTTCGCGCGGCGCTCGCTGACGAGTCGGGGATTCCTGCCGCGCGACGGATCGGGCTCGCCTACATGGGGCTCGCGGCGCAACGGGGCCTCCTGCTGTCGCTGATGCACGCCTTCGTTCTTGGCGGGGATCCCGGAGTCGGACCGGTGGCCAGGGAGGGATTCCTCCGCGTCTACCGGTTTCTGCGCGACGAAGCGGGCTTCACGGTGGACGAATCGCAGAACTTCCTCTCCGGTGGCATGCTGATCAATACGATGATCGGACTGAGGATGACTGACGAGTTCGACGGAGATCCGGGCGCGCGGGAGCTCCTCACAGCAGCGTTTCCAGAGAAACTCGACCTCATGCGCAGCCTCACCGAGCCGGCTGCCGGCCACACTGCCGGGACCGCGCACGCGTGACCGAAGCACTCGGTCGCAGCGGCATCCTGCTTATCGATAAGCCGGCCGGCATCACGAGCCATGACGTGGTGGCGCGCACCCGTAAACGCGCGGGTACACGCAAGGTGGGTCATGCCGGCACGCTCGACCCGATGGCCACTGGCTTGCTCGTGCTCGGCATCAACAACTCGACCCGCCTGCTCACCTACCTTGTCGGGCTCGACAAGGAGTATTTCGCCACCATCCGTCTCGGATCGGCCACCAACACCGACGACGCCGACGGGGAGCCGATCGAGGTCGCCGACCCCGCACGGGTCGACGCGCTTACGGGGGCCTCCGTCTCCGCCGCCCTCGGGCCTCTCACCGGTGTAATCAGCCAGGTGCCCAGCAGCGTGAGCGCCATTCGTGTCGATGGCAAACGCGCATACACGCTCGTGCGCGAGGGTGAGACGGTGGAGCTCGCGGCCCGCTCGGTGACCGTGTCTGCTCTCGAGGTGCTCGATTCGCGCAGGGAAGCGGGCTTCTACGATCTCGACGTGAGGGTGCGCTGCAGTTCCGGCACCTACATCCGGGCGATCGCGCGCGATCTCGGTGCAGCGCTCGGAGTGGGCGGCCATCTCACCGCGCTCCGGCGCAGCATGATCGGACCCTTCAGCGTCGCGGATGCCGCGGAGCTCGAGTCCCTCGATGTCGCAGCCGCCCTGCTCTCACCGGCCGCCATCGCGACCCTGCTGTTCCCGGTGTTCGCGCTCGACTCCGACCAAGCCGTGGACCTGGGTCACGGAAAACGTCTCGTCGCTGAGCGCCCGGAGGGGCCGCCCGGACCTGTCGCGGCGATCGCGCCCGATGGCCGCCTGGTCGGCCTGCTGGAATTCGCCGACGGTATCGGCAAACCGATCATCAACTTCGCGCCGGACGTCACCGATGAACCTGTCGTGCTCACCGAACCGGTCGTGGCCGAGTGATCGAGTGGTTCACCTGGCTGCAGCTTGCTGTTGCAGTCCTCGCCGGACTGTTCTGTCTCGTGCTCGGGCTGCTCGGCCGCCAGCCCAACGACTATTCGCTCGGCGCAACACTTCTCGTGGAGCTTCTTCTCATCGCCCAGCTCGTCGTCGCGATCGCGGCCCCGTTTGTCGGCAATCCGCCGCGAGGTAGCCTGCCGGAGTTCTACATCTATCTCGTGTCGGCGCTGCTACTGCCGCCGCTCGCAGGATTCTGGGCGCTCCTCGAGCGCAATCGCTGGGCGACAGTGGTGCTCGGAGTCATCTGCCTCGCGATCGCGGTGATGGTCTACCGCATGTATCAAATCTGGGTCTTCCAAGTGGCCTAATCTTGAGGTGATGGCTGCCAACTCTTCTCCCCGCCCGGTGCGGACCAAGACCCTCGGAATCGGACGGGTGCTCGTGGCCGTGTACGGCATCCTCGCCCTCGCCGCAACCGGCCGTTCGGTATTCCAGATCATCGACCGGTTCGTCGAGGCACCTCTCGCGTTCTCGCTCTCCGCGCTCTCTGCGGTCGTCTATATCGTCGCGACGATCGCCCTCGTCGCTCCGGGCGCCAGCTGGTATCGCGTGGCGCGGCTCACCATCGGGTTCGAGCTCATCGGCGTGCTCGTCGTCGGCACCATCAGCCTCGTGGCTCCGGGTCTTCTTGGGCTCCACAGCATCAACCCGTTCGGGCGGGAGTCCACGGTCTGGTCCGCCTACGGCCTTGGCTATCTCCTCATCCCGCTTGTGCTCCCGGTGCTCGGCCTGCTCTATCTGCGCACCCGTCGCCCGGCTGCCATCGAGGCGGACGTGCCGGAATGAAGTTCTACCCCTCCCTCGATGAAGTGCCGGCCGACTTCGGCCCCACTGCCGTCACGATCGGAAAGTTCGACGGCGTCCATGCGGGTCATCGCAGCGTCATCGCACGCCTGCGCCGGGAGGCCGCGGCGGCGGGGCTCGTTTCGACGGTGCTCACCTTCGACCGCCATCCGCTCGCCCTCCTGAAGCCGGACCTGTGTCCGGGGACCCTCACGAGCAACGACCAGAAACGCGCCGTGCTCGAGACGACCGGTATCGATGCCCTGGTGATGATCGAGTTCACGCACGCGTTCAGCCTCGAGGAGCCCCAGGAATTCGTCACGGATGTACTGGTCGGCACCCTGCACGCGAAGCTGGTGTTCGTGGGACCCGACTTCCGATTCGGCCATCGGGGGCTGGGTACTGTCGAGGATCTCGAACGCCTCGGTCGGCTCCACGGGTTCGAGGTGCGGATGATCGAGGCCGTTCGCCCGCTCGGCGACCGGGTGATCTCGTCCACCTGGATTCGCGACCTGCTGGCGGAGGGACGGGTCGCCGAAGCCGCGACCCTGCTCGAACGCCGGGCCACCGTGCGCGGCATAGTGGTGCCGGGGGAGCGCCGGGGGCGCGAGCTGGGGTATCCGACGGCCAATCTCGCCCGCTCGGTCGAAGGCTACGTACCGGCCGACGGGGTCTATGCCGCCTACGCCACGGTAGACGGGCGGACCATGCCTGCCGCGGTGTCGATCGGCAACAATCCCACCTTCGTCGGGGTGCCCGACAAGCAGATCGAAGCACACCTGCTCGATGAAGACCTCGATCTCTACGGCAAAATGGTGGAGATCGCTTTCGTCAAGTACATCCGGGGGATGGAGAAGTTCGCGAGCGTTGGTGAGCTGGTCACTCAGATGACCCACGATGAGGCCGACGTTCGGCATCTGCTCGGGATGCCGGAGCGTACGACGCCGATTGGTCCGGGCGTCCACTAGTACCTGGCTACGTGGCTGTGTTGCCTGTGTGAGCGGGTGCCGGGAGCTGACGACGGCCTCGGGCGGACCCTTCGAAAGCCGTACGTGGCGGGAGCGTGCCGAGCACCGGCCGAGTCGTAGAATCGGGTCACGCCACGAGAGAGCGTGAGCCGCGAAAGTGATGTGCATGCTCGTGATGTGCATGCTCGTGATGTGCATGCTTGTGAATTGCACCGACGCAGTAGGAGGCATTCTATGACGAGGCCATTCACCGCTCCCAGGCCGGCGAGCTACGCACCGATGCCGAAGCCGATTCGCGCCCGTCATTCGGGAACTGCGGAGTTGCCGCCGGGTCCGCGGGGCTTCCCCGGCTCACTCACGCTGCGATTCTGGCGCGACACGCCTGCCTTTTTGATCGACCTCCACCGCACCTATGGCGACACGGCTTCGTTCTTTCTCAACGGCGAGCTCTTCATCGCCTTCTTCGGGGCCGACGGAGTTCTTGATGTCACCGTCAAGAAACAGAACTCCTTCGTCAAAGGAGTGGGCTTCGACCGAATGCGCAAGGTGCTCGGCACCGGCCTGCTCACCAACGAAGAACCGATCCACCTTCGTCACCGCCGGATGATGCAGCCGCCCTTCCACCACGGAAAACTCGGCGACTACGCGACCCTCATGCATCGCATCACGCGCGACCATCTGGCCGGCTGGTCGGAGGGACAGAGTGTCCAGGCGAACCGCGAGATGATGCGGCTCACCTTCCAGATCGTCGCCCAATTGCTCTTCGGCACCGAGATAGACCGCTACGCCGAGGGCGTCCAGCACCACATGGGACTAGCGATCGACCGCATCGAGCGCACGATGCTACCGGGAATGAGGGCTTTCGACCGGTCACCGATTCCCTATTTCCGCAAGTTCGAGGAGTCATCCGACTATCTTGCGGATGTCGCCGACGACATCATCGCGCGCCGGGCGGCCGGTGCGGCGGCCGGTGCTGAGCTCGGCGACGACCTGCTCGGGCTGCTGCTCGCCGCTCGCGACGAGGACGATTCTGCGCTCAGTCATGATGAGGTGCGAGACGAGACGCTCACTCTCATCCTGAGCGGCCACGAAACGACGGCCAACGTCATGACTTGGGCGCTGTGCTTCCTGCGCGATCGAGCCGACCTGTGGGAGGCGCTTGCTGAAGAGGCCGAGAGGTTACTGCCGATCGGGGGTGAACTCGACGTGCGGGCGATCCTCTCCGCGCCGACCGCGAAGGGGGTCATGGCCGAGTCACTGCGACTCGCCCCACCGGTGTGGGTCGCACCGCGACGCGCGATCGACGACGTCGAGATCGCCGGTGTGCAGGTGCCGAAGGGCGCGCACGTGCTGGTGAGCCAGTATGCGAGCCACCGCAGCGCGATGTACTTCGACGACCCGGATACGTTCCGGCCCGAGCGCTGGCAGGGTGACTTCGAGGCGTCGCTGCCACGCGGCGCCTACTTCCCCTTCGGTGCCGGAACGCGAAAATGCCTCGGCGACCAGTTCGCCCTCCTTGAATCACACATCGTCCTCATGGAGCTCGCGCGCACGGCGAGGCCGGTGCCGGTCTCGCCCGGACTTCCGAAGGCGCAGCCCCGCGCCACATTCCGCCCGGCCGGCGGCGTTCCCTCCGTGGTGCGGCGGGTGCCCGTCGGCATGTAGCCAATAGTTGAGACCGGGTGCGCGACTAGGCGCCGGAACAGGTCAGGCCACGACCTCGAAGCGATGCACGAGCGCCGCGGCGCCGACGAGGGGCCCGTCGATCGAGAGCCCCGAGGGCACAACCTTCACCTTGGTGACGAAACCGAACTGCCAGCGGGTGGCGATGGCGGTCCGCATATGGTCGAACAGCACCGGGGTGACCTGCGAGAAACCACCGCCGATCGCCACGATCTCGAGGTCGACGAGGGATGTCGCGGAGGCGATCACCTGCCCGATGGCCCTCCCCGAACGCTCGATGGCGGCGGCGGCAATCGGGTCGCCGGCGCGGAAGCTCGCTCCGAGTTGCTCTCCCGTTGTGCCCGTCCAGCCCTGGCGACGCGCCCACGCGACAGTCTTGGGTCCGGACGCGATCGCTTCGACACACCCGATCCCCCCGCAGAGGCAGGGATCGTCGAACCCGGCCACCTCGACGTGACCGATGTGGCCTGCATTGCCAGTGGGGCCGGACACGGTGTTGCCGTGCAACACGAGGCCACCCCCGATTCCCGTGGAGACGATCATTCCCATCACGTTGTCGTAGCCGCGACCGGCACCGATCCAGTGTTCCGCGAGTGCGATGCAGATGCCGTCCATGCGCAGCAGCACCGGGATGTCAGGCAGTGCGGCTGCGACCTGGTCGCGGAGCGGATAATCGCGCCACACTCCGAGGTTGAGAGGTGAGACGCGTCCCTGGACCTCATTCACCGGCCCCGCGGATCCGATGCCCGCGCCTGCCAGCGTTGCGCCGACCGGAAGGGACGCGGCGGCGAGACCGACGACCTCGTCGACCGACAGGGCGAGGCCGTCGGAGTCCCGCTCCGGCCCGGTCGGGGCACGAAATCGGCTGCCGGGCAGCACGACCCCGGAAGAGTCGACGAGGGCGGCTTCGACTTTCGTGCCCCCCACATCCACGGCCAGCGCGTATGTTGCCCTCACGCGGAGACCAGTGACGCGATAAACAGCACGAGGTAGTAGAACGCGAACATCGAGAGGATGCCGACCAGCGGCCAGTAGAACGCGTACCGCCCGCGCACTTCGTAGAAGATGAACATCGCGGTGCCGGCGAACCAGGACGCCACGGAGAGGATCTTAGTGAGGATGCCGAACACTGGGACGACGAACTGGTTGGCATAGAAACTTGCCAGCGCGAGCATGAAGATCAGGCCGACGAGGCTGATGACGATTGCGACGAGGATGTCGAGGAACACAAGGGCTCGCGGCCGGGTTCTGCCTGCCGGAGCCGCGGGGCGATTCGGCGTCTTCGTCGTCATGGCAACAGCCTAGGTGACGGCTCGCAGCGTAAAGTTGAGGGCGTGCCCGTCGCCGATCTGATCTTTCAGCGGACGATCGATCTACCGCCGGTCATCGTCTGGGATGCACTCGTCGACCCGGATCTGCTGGTGGGGTGGCTGGGGGAAGTCCGGATGCTTGCCACAGAGCAGGCCACCGTTCGACCGGACCGCGCCGCTCGCCCGGTTCGGGCGTTCGAAGTTCGCTGGCCGGGCTCCAGCCCGAGGCAGTCGACCACCGCAACCGTCTCCGCGTTGCAGGCGCCTCGGCTACTCCGGGTCGAGACCGACAACCGCGGACGGATCGAGTTCACGCTCGTGAGCGTCGCGGGGGGGTTCAGGGGGTTGAGCACCGAACTCGAACTGCGGGTTGACCCGGGCATCGAGCCCGCTTTCGCCACGACGGTGCGCAATGAATGGCAGACCAGTCTCGACCGTCTCGAGCAACTGCTGCACGGGCATCCGGTCGACTGGGTGACCCTCGATACGCGGTCGGAGGGCAGCGCCGGGGTCGGCGGCACCTCCGGGCGTTCGGTTAACTCTCCCCGTTGACCCAGCATGCTCAGAGGAGCAGGCGTCGCGGCCGACTTGCTCACATGAGCAATAGCCGCGCAGATGTTGTACAGGGAGGACTGACGGCATAGCGTTGGAGCGACGACTCAGACGGGAGTGGGGCATGACGACATCGGCAGAACTGCTTTCCGTGCGCGCTGCCGAGCTCTACTACGAAGAGAGCAAGACCCAGGACGAGATCGGATCCCTGCTCGGACTCACCCGCTGGAAGGTGGGCAGGCTGCTCAGCCAAGCTCGAGAGCTCGGAATCGTTCGAATCGAAATCGTCCATCCCCGTGCCAGAAAGCTCTCACTCGAACGAGAGCTGTGCGAGCGCTTCTCGTTAGCGGATGCCGTGGTGGTGCCCTCGCCCACCGATGGATCGAGTGTGGCCGACCGCGTTGCTGACGCGGCAGTGGACTACCTCCGCGTTCTGCGTCCGGTACCGCGAACCCTCGGTGTGAGCTGGGGTCGCACCGTCGACGCCATCGCCGAGCGCCTTCCCCAGGGCTGGGCGCGGGGCGTCGACGTCGTACAGATCAATGGGGGAGTCAGCCTCAACCGACGAGCAGGCACTGCCGCGTCGACGGCTGTCGCGATCGCGCGTTCCGGGGGAGGACAGGCCACACTGCTGCCGAGCCCGGCGATCCTGGAGCACCGCGAGACCCGACTCGCGATCGAAGCCGACCGCACGGTCGCCGGAGTGCTCGAGCGGGCGGCCGGGGCATCCGCCTACCTCTACAGCGCTGGTGTGGCCGATGCGAGTTCCGTGCTGGTCGACAGCGGCTACCTCAGCCGGGAGGACATCGCCCAGTTGGTGGCGCGGGGCGCCGTCGGTGACGTTGTCGGGCGCTACATCGACGCGGATGGCAACATCGTTGACAACGAGCTCGACGAACGCACGGTGGGAGTCTCCCTCGACCAGCTTCGGTCGGCGACCGTAGCGATCGCAGTGATCTCGGGCGAGCCGAAGCACGCAATCGCTCGTGCGGTCGTGTCGAGTTCGCTCTGTTCGGTAGTGGTCACAGACGAGGCGACCGCGAGGGCCGTGCTCGACTATCCAGACTCCGGAACCACACTCCAGGAAAGAAGCTGACACCGTGATCATTGAACAGGCGACATCGCTCGCCCCCGCCGAGCGCGCAATCCAGCTCATCGGCGGCGAGCTCACCGAGAAGAGCCTCCGGCTGCATCTCGAGGGACTACCCGGGGTGGATGCCGTGGGCCTGGAAGCCCGCGCCGACTCTCTCGGTACCCGCTCGATCAAGACCACGTCGAAGGCCTGGGCGCTCGACCGGATCATCGGGCTCATCGACCTCACGACCCTCGAAGGCTCGGATACCCCCGGCAAGGTGCAGTCGCTCGTCGCGAAGGCGATGACTCCCGACCCCTCCGACCTGTCAACACCCCGCGTCGCTGCGGTCTGCGTCTACGGCGACATGGTTCCCTGTGCGGTCGAGGCGCTCGGAACGGACGGGGGCGAGGCGGGCATCCATGTCGCCGCGGTGGCCACCGCCTTCCCGAGCGGGCGAGCCTCGCTTCCGGTGAAGATCGCCGATACGAGGGACGCCGTACGATTCGGTGCCGACGAGATCGACATGGTGATCGACCGTGGGGCATTCCTCTCCGGCCGCTACGGACTCGTCTTCGACCAGATCGTCGCCGTGAAGGAGGCCTGCCGGCGCGAGGATGGCAGCTATGCGCACCTCAAGGTGATCCTCGAGACCGGGGAACTGACCACCTACGACAATGTGCGCCGGGCGTCCTGGCTCGCGATCCTTGCCGGTGGGGACTTCATCAAGACCTCGACTGGCAAAGTGGCCCCCGCCGCGACCCTTCCCGTCACGCTGCTCATGCTGCAGGTCGTGAACGACTGGTACCGGCTGACGGGCGAAAGAATCGGTGTCAAGCCGGCCGGCGGGATCCGCACCTCGAAGGACGCGATCAAATACCTGGTAACCGTCGCTGAGACCGTCGGGGAGGAGTGGCTCCAGCCGCACCTCTTCCGTTTCGGGGCGTCTAGCCTGCTCAATGACGTGCTGCTGCAGCGTCAGAAACTCTCTTCCGGCCACTACAGCGGCCCCGACTACGTAACGGTGGACTGACCACGATGCCTGAAACCACGCGCTTCCTCGACTACGCCCCGGCCCCCGAGTCCACGGCGATCCTCACCCTCCGCGAGAGCTATGGGCTCTTCATCGACGGCGAATTCTCCGACGGGCACGGGGAGACCTTCCCGACAATCTCCCCGGCCACCGAGAAGAAGATCGCCCAGATCGCAACGGCGGATGCCTCGGACGTCGATCGGGCCGTCGCCGCGGCCCGCCGCGCTTACAGCCGCACCTGGTCGAAGCTCTCGGGCGCCGACCGCGGCAAGTACCTCTTCCGCATCGCGCGCCTCGTCCAGGAGCGTGCCCGTGAACTCGCCGTCGCCGAGAGTCTCGACAACGGCAAGCCGATCAGGGAGAGCCGTGATGTCGACGTGCCGCTCGTCGCCGCGTGGTTCTTCTACTACGCCGGTTGGGCCGACAAGCTCGACTACGCCGGCCTCGGGCCGAATCCGCGATCTCTTGGTGTCGCCGCGCAGGTGATCCCGTGGAATTTCCCCCTGCTGATGCTCGCGTGGAAGATCGCCCCGGCTCTCGCCGCCGGCAACACCGTCGTGATCAAACCGGCCGAGACCACGCCCCTCACCGCCCTCATCTTCGCCGAGATCCTGCAGCAGGCCGACCTTCCGGCCGGTGTTGTGAACATCATCACGGGCGCGGGAGACACCGGGTCACTGCTGGTGAATCATCCGGATGTCAACAAGGTCGCGTTCACCGGATCGACCGCCGTCGGTCGCTCCATCGCCCGTTCCACGGCAGGCTCGGGCAAGAAGCTCACCCTGGAGCTCGGGGGCAAGGCCGCGAATATCGTGTTCGACGACGCACCGATGGACCAGGCGATCGAGGGCATCGTCAACGGCATCTTCTTCAACCAGGGTCACGTGTGCTGTGCCGGATCCCGCCTCCTCGTGCAGGAGAACGTGAAGGACGAGGTGGTCGACCGGCTCAAGGCGCGACTCTCGACGCTGCGCCTCGGTGACCCGCTCGATAAGAACACCGACATCGGCGCGATCAATTCGCGCGCACAACTCGAACGCATCCGCGAGTTCTCCGACATCGGCGAGCAGGAGGGCGCCGAGCGCTGGACTGCGGACTGCGAGATTCCGAAAAACGGATTCTGGTTCGCACCAACCATTTTCACCAACGTGTCGACGAGCCACCGCATTGCGCGTGACGAGGTCTTCGGGCCGGTGCTCAGCGTAATGAGTTTCCGCACCCCTGCCGAGGCGATTGCGAAGGCGAACAACACGCCCTACGGCCTCTCGGCCGGCATCTGGAGCTCGAACGGCAGCCGGGTGCTCGGTGTGGCCGACAGGTTGCGCGCCGGTGTGATCTGGGCGAACACCTTCAACCAGTTCGACCCGGCCAGCCCGTTCGGAGGTTACAAGGAATCCGGGTACGGCCGCGAGGGTGGTCGCCACGGGCTCGCCGCCTATCTCGAATCCTCCGGCTGGTCCGTCGCTGGTCGAGTGGCGCCGCGCGAAACCGGTGGTCGAGTGGCGCCATCTCCGGCGCATATCGAGACCTCCCCATCAACGAAGAAAGCCCCGAAATGACGCGCCTCGCCGTTCCGAAGACCTACAAGCTCTACATCGGCGGAAAGTTCCCGCGTAGCGAATCTGGTCGCGTCTACGAGATCGCCACAGCGAAGGGTGTCTTCCTCGCGAACGCGGCGAAGGCCTCCCGGAAGGATGCCAGGGACGCCGTCGTGGCGGCGCGTGCCGCGCACTCCGGCTGGGCTGGCGCCACCGGTTACAACCGGGGGCAGGTGCTCTACCGCATCGCCGAGTTGCTCGAAGGGCGTCGCGCCCAGTTCGTGGAGGAGTTGCGCCAGGGCGAAGGTCTCTCGGAGTCGGTCGCCCAGAAGCAGGTCGACACCGCGATCGACGTGTGGGTCTGGTACGCCGGCTGGGCGGACAAGTACGTGCAGGTGGCCGGCAACGGCAACCCGGTGAGCGGTCCCTATTTCAACATCTCGACCCCGGAGGCGACCGGGGTGGTGGCGATCATCGCACCGCAGGCGTCGAGTCTTCTCGGGCTGGTCAGCGTCATCGCGCCCGCTCTCGTGAGCGGCAATACGGTCGTGGTCGTTGCCAGCGAGCGCGCTCCTCTCTCGGCGATCAGCCTGAGCGAGGTGCTCGCGACGAGTGACGTTCCCGGGGGAGTGGTCAACGTGCTCACGGGTTCGGCCGCCGAGATAGCTCCGTGGCTCGCGAGTCATGCCGACGTCAACGCTCTCGACCTCGCCGGCGCGGGGGACCTCGCCGGAAACCTGGGCTGGGTCGACCTGCAGATCGCTGGTGCCGAGACGCTCAAGCGTGTGCTTCCGCCCGAGAGCGGAGTGCCCGCACCATCCGTCGAGCGCATCACATTCTTCACGGAGACCAAGACGGTGTGGCACACGAAGGGCATCATCTAGTCGATCCGGATGATGTGATCCGCGCGGCTGAGGGTCGAAGCGACAAAGTGAGTATTGCGCTCGTCGGGTCCGAGCGCCCGGGCACGGGAATCCGCCGGACTCGAGGAGTGGGTGGTTGCCTCCGACCGCCACGACGGACAACTCCAGAGGAATCTCAATCGCGTCGGGCACCGGCGCCTCCAACTCACGGTCGAAGGCGGCCGCGATCATCGACTTGCCCGCGCCCGGAGAGCCGGTGATTCCGATGATGCGGCGCACGGAGCCGCGTGGCGAGGGTACTGCCAACACAGCGGGGTCGTGAGTCCCGTCCCCGGTAAATGTCTGCCACCCAGCCAGGAGGCGACGGCGGCAATCGAGGGGGAGTTCATCTGTCCGCGACGATCATCTCTCCTGCGGCTGCAGCGTCGGCCATTGCGAACCGTGCCGAGCCCCGGTGCGCGAGCGCGCCGGGGCGAAACAGCGCCCGCGAAGAAACCGTCGGTGAAGAAACCGTCGGTGAAGAAACCGTCGGTGAAGACACCGGCAGATTCAGGTGGACGTCGATCATGGGCACGACGACGGCGCGGCAGGGATCCTCGAGTTCCCGCGCGAGATTTCCGGGTATTCTCGCTGGCCGACGGTCTGGCTGCGCAGCGCTGGGGCATTCGGAACACGCTGGATACTCGCTTGGATACTCGCTTCGATACCGCGAGCATCACGAAGCTGTTCACGAGCGTCGCAGCCCTGCAACTCGTCGGCCGCGGCACGCTCGACCTCGAGACCTCGAGACCTCGATCCGCCACTACGTCGACCTCGAAGGCACCACGATGAATCTGCTGGACCTCCTCACCCACACCAGCGGCATCCGGAACGACGCCGACGAGGAGGACCGTGAAGACTAGGCGGCGCTGTGGATCGAGAAACCCGACTACTCGGTAATCGAGACCAAAGATTTTCTGCCGCAATTTGCCTACAAGAAGCCCGATGCGGAGCCGGGCGTCGACTGCCGCCACTGCAATGTCGGTTATGTGTTGATCGGCCTGGCAATCGAACGCGCGACGGGCAGGCCATGTCGCCACTGCGTCGTCGATGAGGTCTTCACGAGAGCGGGCATGCTGGATTGCGGCTTCTATGACAGGCGGGATGCAGTGCAGCGGGTCGCCGAGGGCGAGGAGTTCTTCCTTCCGCAGGTGAAACACGACGAGGCCACCATG
>Ga0209100_1001790_pt1 | contig 14080 bp, 12 predicted proteins | sample lystaG_FD_185480 | JGI IMG/M metagenome (GOLD analysis project Ga0209100, IMG submission 185480) | Glacier valley bacterial and archeal communities from Borup Fiord, Nunavut, Canada, to study Microbial Dark Matter (Phase II) -... | ecosystem: Environmental > Aquatic > Freshwater > Ice > Glacier ...
CCGACTCCAAACCTGTTGCATCGCGAACAATCCCAACCTGGTCGCTCATTACATTGGCCAGTTCATTTTTCACTTTTAGAAACTCATTATCTGTTTCCGGACAAAGAAAAATTGATTCTTGTTTAAATGTCAATGGCATACTGGTATTTAATTGTCTTGCTTTTCCAATCACTCTTTTACCATAGACGAGACATTCGAGCAGAGAGTTGCTTGCAAGTCTGTTTGCACCCATAACTCCTGTTGCTGCCACCTCTCCACATGCAAAAAGACCGGTGATATTTGTCTGTCCCCAGATATCAGTTCTGACACCACCAACCATGTAATGTGCTGCAGGAGCTATTGGAACTAAGTCGGTTAATAAATTTATTCCCAATGGCCGAAGGTGCGCATCGATCGAGTGAAATCGTTCGATAAGATTTTCGTTGTGAAGATGCCTCAGGCTAAGAAAGACGTTCGAGCCTGTCTCCTGCATTCTTTTAAAAATGGCTGAGGAAACCACATCCCGTGGGGCAAGTTCTGCCAATGGATGAATGCCGGGCATAAAACGGACGCCGTTTACATCGAGTAAATGAGCTCCTTCACCTCTTACAGCTTCACTGATCAGGTAGGCTTCTTCTCCGGGAAGTGAAAGTGCAGTAGGATGAAACTGAATGAATTCCATATCTGCCAGGCGAGCACCTGCCTGCCAGGCAAGGGCAATCCCGTCGCCGGTTGCTGTATAAGGATTTGTTGAACGCGAATAAAGACGCGAAAGTCCTCCCGTCGCCAAAATAGTGGCTTTGCCAAGAAATATAATATTTTCACCGTCCGTGTATCGTAGCGTTTGTATTCCTTTACAAACGTTTTCCTCCACAATGATTTTCAGTGCAGCGCAATACTCAAAAGTTGTAATTCCCGGCTTGTCCAATACTTTTTTAAGCATAAAACTGGTCATCATCTTACCGGTTGCGTCACCATCGGCATGAAGAATTCTTCGTCGGGAATGACCTCCTTCAAGACCCAGTTTAAGATTTCCTTCTTCATCCTTATCAAACTCCATTCCTCTTTCAATAAGTTCGTTCACCCTTTCGAGGCCTTCGTTTACAAGGAGTGAGACGGCATCGCGGTCGCATAAATTACGTCCTGCGATTAGTGTATCTTCAAAATGGAAGCGCGGATCATCGTCATTTCCAATTGCAGCCGCAATTCCTCCCTGAGCATGATATGAGTTACTAATATCCAGTTCAGATTTAGAAATGAGTGCAACAGTGCCATAATCGGCGGCATGAAAAGCAGCAAGCAAACCTGCCAGACCGCTTCCAACTACTATAAAATCAAATGCAAGGGTTTTCATTTTAATGACAAGCTCCCTCCGGATTAATGAGCGACAAAAGTACTATTTCTGCTCAAGAAAACGGCATTGTATGGCTGGAAAAAATCACAGCCATATATTGCTCACCTTTATGGACTATCAGAATCTTAAAAAGGAGTTTTTACCTCTTCCTTAAGATCTTGTACTTCAGCTAACAATTTGTCAACCATGATCAAAAGATCATAAACGAGATTAACCAGTTTTTCCTTAATCAATTTATTTCAACAAGATGCCCCTTGAAATTTTTTGGCAAATCATTGAGACTATAAACCTGTAATTCATGCCTGGTTGGTGTGCTTACAGTTGCCGTAGATAATGTTTCATTTATATAGTCGGAATCTAACCGGTACATCGCGCCGGTTGCAGGGTCAACAATCAACATTCCAATCAAACCACCAATAAGAATATTCCCAAAATACCAGCCATTCACGCTACATTCCAACGGAACGATCTTTGAACCAAAGCCGTTTAATTGAAATTTGATTTTATATGATTCCTTCTTAAAAAAATTTGCCGATGATCGAAGTTTTAAAGTTGCGGGCGTTATGCCTTTGTAAACTTCAAAACCACCTCTGTTAGTAATTGTAATATCAGCACCCCATGGATTGCTGTTTACTGTCTGTGGCCAATTTGACTTGCTTACAATGGACGCACAAGAAATAATCATAACGGCCAAAACTGTTGTGCTTAAAAACGAGATTACTTTTCTCATATATTTATCGATCCTTTTTGTGCTTACTCTGTTCGGTTTTCATCGACCCCGTTGGTGTTAGTTGTAAAATAGCATTTGGATACAAACCAAGGGAATACCTTCAAATTATTACAGGCCGATGCGCTTAATATCAGCCTGTAATAGTTTAGGCTAATTATTGCATGGTTTGTAAATTGCACCAGTTGCGAAATCGACAATAGCACCGGGCCAAAACAAAATAACATCTGCGATCAATGCTCCGGCTCTAATTGGACGAGAGGGCTGACCAGCAGCTGGTTTTGTCCTTTGACATTCGCTAACTTGCCCACCAAAGACTGTTGCACAAGAGCTTAATGAAAACGCGATTAAAACAATCGCAGCAACCTTAATAATTGTTCTTTTCATTTTATTCATTTTATATTTACCTACTCATGAGGCCGTAGGATACACCCCCGTTGATAAAACCTGAACGGGTCAGGTCCGTTTTTTAAGTGGTCTCTGAACTCCACTCTAAATTTTCAGATTGATTGATTCATTGATGAACCAACTATTTTGAGATGTTGTCATCCATTGATCCTCGCGAAAACCTAAATTATGAATCACAGTTTAATTACTTTTGTCTTTGAAATCCAGTCGTGTAGTCCATTCGCAGAAAATAAGTAAGAGAGAATGTCAATTGGAATAAATCGCATCAGCGTTCTGATAAGTATCTGAAGAAAATAAGATCCGCTATTAATTGTCAACGAAATCACCTTCGATTTTGTAGCTAATTTTCCCAAAGTCTGCCCTGTGAAATACTCGAATAGAAAATAATACAGGAAATAAAATAGAATCGATATCCATTTTACATTGTCCTTTGCAATAACATTTCTTAAAAACATAAAGAAAATGATTACGAACGCCAGGTAAATTACGGTATCCAATAAGAAATTGATAAATCGGATTGTTTTTGAAGCCATTTTTTTCATAATTATGCAACAAATGTCAGCATAAAAATATTATTACTGCAGTAGATTGATTGTAAATTTACAGTAAGTTATCAACAAAATCGATGACATATAATTTCCTGGAAAAAAGAAATAAGAGAGGGACGACGGAAAAGGAATGAAATTGCAATTTAAAAAGAAGAACACATTTGCAACCAGAAGATCCGTTTACTTTTTACCTGGTACCAACGATTCCTTTTCGTAGAAATATTTATTGATTAAGTTCAGCAATAAGGATCATTTTTAACCAACTATGGCAAAATAACTGCCATTATTATTGATGGTTGGGATGCGCCATGGTCAAGGATTTCGTATGAAGATATACCATTCGAAGAAGTTTACCGGCTTATCAAACGGCTGTAACCCAATTGCCTGGTGATGGATCTGAATGCGACTAAATATCCGACTTATGCGTTGTTTTATACCGACATTAAATCATATGAGCAGGGTGCGGTTCAGCATATTTCGAAGGAAGCGAACCGTCTTCCGGCATTGTCATGTCTTCCGATCAAGCAGAACTGGTTTTGGAAAACTACTTTTCCAACTATACCTGTTAAAGATCCGGTGAAACTTGTAGATGATAATATTGTACCATTCGCACAAGCCTATTGCAATTTCATCCTCAATGTGGCTCCAAACCGCGATGGTTAAATTGATAACAATGCACTTGATGGGTTGAAAACTATTGGCGAAACATGGAAAGACAATATTGCGAGTGCGAAACTTCCAAAATTCGATGCTCCGATTATTTCAACCAACATTGCCAAACACCAGCCTGCCAGTTCAAGCTGGAGCGACGATATGTGGATCATGGATTTTGGCAATGATGATGATTTTCAAACCTCATGGTTATCGAACAAAACAGTCACAAAACCGTGGTATGAAATTGACTTCGATAAGACACAATCATTTAATATGGTAACAATCGCAGATCCGCAACAGACCATCAAAAAATACAGGATTGAATATAAAGCGAATGCGGAGTGGAAAACCATTCTTTCGGGTGAAGGTGACCAGAATCAAGATTCACCGGTTCGATCGTATTTGGGGCAGGAAGGTCAGGATTGCAAATGATCAATTCACCAATCAACCTTCTTTTGCAGAGTTATGTGTGTACAATGAACAAAGGTAGTCTCCAAACAATGATTCAGATATAAGATTTTCACACGCCTGTCCCGATAGAATCCTGAAGAATTGGGAATCTATCGGGACGACTTATTAAAGAAAGAGTAATTTTTAAAGTACAAAAAAACAGAAAAAATAATGTTTTAAATATTTGCTTATAATTTGCTGTTTTCGTAACTTGTAGTCTCAAAAGACTATCTGAAATCCTTCTACTCGAAACTGAATAAATGAATCATAATTGCATCGCAATTGGACTGGTTTTTAAAATTTGAACTTCCTAAAATATAATTTTCAGAAATTTATTACTGAAATATTTATGGTGTAATATGTTTAATTTACTAATCATTCAAAATGGAATCTTTATCGAGAAGAAAATTCATTCAGCGCACTGCCCTGGCTGGTGGTGCCATGTTTTTACTTCCCGGACTGGAAGCCAGTATGTTGTCGGATAATTCTTCTGGCAACTACTTCCTGAAAGAATTCGGGATTGATGAAAGTCTCTGTCAGAAACTACTGGCAAAGGCTCTTTCCAAAGGAGGCGATTTCGCCGACTTGTATTTCGAGTACTCTGTTTCGAATTACCTGGGACTCGAAGATGGCAAAGTGAACCAATCGTATGGCGATATTTCCTTAGGTGTCGGGATCCGTACAGTAAAAGGTGATCAGATTGGTTACGGCTTTACGCAGGAACTCACCGAGGCTTCGATGCTTTCGGCTGCTGCCACTGCTTCCACATTATGCAACATGAAGCCAACGCCGGTGGTTTCTTCGTTCAACCATCTCAAAACCGGTAATTATTACCCGGTTGAACTTGGGTATAATGGTATTCCCGCCAACTCAAAATTACCTTTGCTTCAAAACATCAATCAAAAGTGCTTTGGAGTGTCACCTGAGGTAGTAAAAGTGAATGCAGGATTTCAAAGCACTGCTAAACGGGTATTGATTGCTACAAGCGATGGTATCATGTCTGAAGACCTGATTCCATCTGGTTTCATTTATGCGTCGGTTGTGGCTGAACGAAACGGCAAACGTGAGCAGTCGTTTTACAATCTTGGCGGACGCCGTGATTTTTCTTTTTATACCGATGATGTGATCAGCAAAGTTGCAAACAAATCGGTGAACAATGCGCTGAAGCTTTTTGATGCTATTCAACCTCCCGCTGGTGAGATGCCGGTAGTCCTTGGACCTGGAGTGACTGGTATCTTACTGCACGAAGCCATTGGTCACGGAATGGAAGCCGATTTTAACCGTAAGAAGATCTCCACCTTTAGCACAATGATTGGAAAGAAAGTGGCTGAACCCTTTGTCACAATTATCGATGATGGGACGAACATGAACCTCGCCGGAAGCATCAATGTGGATGATGAAGGAACGCCCGGTAAAAAAACTGTCTTGGTTGAAAATGGTATACTAACCAGTTATTTACACGATAAGATATCCGCAAAGCATTATGGCGTTGAGCCAACAGGGAATGGTCGAAGACAAGACTTTCAGAATTACCCGATGCCACGTATGCGAAACACCTTCATGCTTGGTGGAACTGCAAGTGTCGATGATGTAATCAGGCAGGCAGGTAACGGAATTTACGTTGAAGATGTCAGTAACGGACAAGTGAAAATTGGTGAAGGCGATTTTGCATTTTACGTTTCTCAGGGACGTCTGATAGAAAACGGCAAGCTTACTTCTCCAATAAAAGATGTAAATATCATGGGAAATGGTCCGAAAATGCTCACCAATATTATTATGGCAGCAAACAACCTTGAAATGTACCATGGGGGAGCGGGGCAATGCGGCAAGAACGGGCAGGGTGTTCCTGTATCCTTCGGTTTGCCGACCTGTTTAGTAAAATCATTAACCGTCGGGGGTACCCAACAGAAAGGAGGCCAGTCATGAGATACAATAACAATAGCCAACAGGAATTTCAGGAACTTGCTGACTGGGTAATTGACCAGGCAAAAAAAGCTGGTGTAAAAGACTGCAAAGTGAACCTCTCCAAACGAAGGTTCGTCGAGATCAATTACCGTGATCGCAAACCGGAAGTGATTAAGGAGGCAACCACGCAGGGTCTTAATCTCGAAGTATATATCAACAACCGGTTTGCAAGTCAGTCAACACCCGACTTTCGCAAATCAACGCTGGCAGGTTTTGTAACTGATGTGGTTGGAAGTGCAAAGATCATGGAGGAAGATCCATTCCGGACACTCCCCGACCCGAAGTACTATGCCGGGAGAACAACCAATGACCTGCAACTGGCCGATCCCACACAAGATGAACTAACCCCTGAACAACGTCATGCGATGGTAAAATCGGTGGAAGATTCTTGCCTGGATAAGGGTGGAAGCAAAGTTATTTCGGTAGAGGCCGGCGAATACGATGAAACTTATGAAGAATATGTGAAATCGAGCAATGGTTTGATTGGGGCAAACCGTACGACGCAATGCTGGACCGGTGCATCAATGACAGCACAGGATGAAGGCGATCGCCGGCCGGCCGGTTATCACTGGGTAGGATGCCGTTATCGTGAAGATTTGCCTTCATTGCAGGAAGTTGGTGCAATTGCTGCCAGGAGAACACTCGACCTGATGGGTGGTAAAAAAATCCAAACTGAAACGCTCCCAATTATTATTGAAAACAGGGGTGCTGGCCGTGTTTTGGGTGGACTTTTTGGTCCAATGTCCGCCGGTAACATCCAGCAAAAGCGCTCATTTCTAACCGACAAAAAAGGTCAGCAAGTGGGCAGCAAGCTGTTTACAATTCAGGACAATCCATTTCTTCCGCGCGCGCTTGGATCGATATATTACGATGGCGACGGCTTTCCTGCCAAAAAGCGGGATCTTTTCACCCAGGGAATGCTTAATGAGTTCCTGGTTGACTGGTATTACAGTCGTAAATTAGGATGGGAACCTACTTCCGGATCGATCTCTAATCTGATGATACCTCCGGGAACACGAAGTGTTGATCAGATTGTTAAAGACCTCGGCCGATGTATGCTTATTACTGATTTTATCGGGGGAAATTCCAACTCAACTACTGGTGATTTTTCTGTGGGTATTATCGGAAAGCTATTCGACAAGGGACAGTTTGTTCAAAACGTAGCTGAAATGAATATTGCAGACAATCATCTCAAATTCTGGAATAAACTGGTTGAAATAGGTAATGACCCCTGGATTTACAGTCAGACAAGGTTACCAAGTCTGGTATTTGATGGTGTAGTGGTTTCAGGTGTCTGATAACACACCGCTTGCATTTTAATTGAAAGCAGTTTCGGGTTGGTTGTCAGCTATAAAACATGCGGACATCAACCCGAGATTTTTTTTGTGCATTATAATTGAAAAATAGCATCCCAATAAATAACACTTGAACTATCTATTTCAGAAAAGAAATATAATTCATAACTTGCAAACCTAAAGTTGAAAATATGCAAGCATTAAGAAATATATATACAGTAGAAAATCATCGCATTGTGATTGATTTGCCCAAATCATTTAACCATGCTGCAGTCGAAATAATTATTTTGCCTTTAGATCCTTCTAACAAAGAAACAATTACTAAATCATTGAGCATCGATAAGAAAGAGCGTCTCAAAAAATTGCTCGCTATAAATACCTGGAATGAAGATGATCTAAAACCCATAATAGAAACTCAAAGCCTAATTAATCAATGGAAAATAGAAGAGTTTTGAACGAATCGAAAATTTACAATTATACAAGATATAATATAATTGCCAACCTGCTAACAGAAGTCCGCAACATGAACTTCAATTTCACTAAACACCTTAAATCCAATCTTTCCAAATAAAATACTCCGGGCCAAAATCTTCATTTGTTATTTGTGGTTCAACTTTAAACAATCCGAATACCGAAGAACCGCTGCCCGACATAGATGCGTAAACAGCGCCATTTTCAATCAACATTGTTTTGATTTCAGCAATCTCAGGATACAATTTAAATACTGAAGTTTCAAAATCGTTCACAATACTATTCTGCCAGCTATCAGGTGATAAATGAATTGAATCAAGCAGTGATTTTTTGGGAATTGAAGGTTTTATTCCTGCATAAGCTTCTTTGGTTCCGACACCAAACGGAGGTTTTACAAGCACAATAAAATAACCGTTTAAAGTGAAATCAATGTTTTGAAGCTGCTCCCCTATTCCGCAGGCAAATGTTGGTTTGTTTTCAAGGAAAAAAGAACAGTCGGCGCCTAACTTAACAGCATACTTTTTCAGCTGAGACACAAAAAGCCCAAGTTCAAAAAAATCATTGAGACCTTTCAACAAAAATGCGGCGTCTGATGATCCTCCACCCAATCCGGCGCCAAAAGGTATCACCTTATGCAAATGAAGATCAAGTCCGGGAAGTGAATAATCTGCAGCAAGTAAACGATAGGCTTTTACAATGATATTCTCCTCCGGATCAATATTCAATGGGAGACCTGAACTTGTAAAGATGATCTTGTTTTGCTTGTTTTCAATAAATTCCAAACCATCTTTCAATCCAACCGGATAAAAGATCGTTTCAAGTTCATGATAACCATCCTCCCTTTTCCGGAGAATATTCAGACCAAGGTTGATTTTTGCGTTGGGAAATAAGACCATCTGATTGCTTTGTAATTGTGATTAGTTACAACGAAGAGGCGAAAATGCGAATGGGCGAGTGGGCGAGGGGGAGACGAGGAGATAGGGAGATAAGGAGTGGGGGAGAGAGAAAAATTCATTTCATTTTCGCACCATCACCCCTTCTCCCCATCACCCTATCGCCCATCCCTTCCTGCTTTACTTATAACTTTCCAGCGGTTCGCAGGTACAGAACAGATTACGGTCGCCCCAGGCATTATCTACACGTCCAACCGGAACCCAGAATTTATTTTCGCGAAGCCATTCAAGCGGATAAGCAGCCTTTTCGCGCGAATAGGCATGTGTCCATTCGTTAGCTGTAAGCATTTCAGCCGTATGAGGCGCATTCATCAAAACATTATCTACTGCATCAGCAACACCGGTCTCAACCTCTTTAATCTCATCGAAAATAGCATTCATTGTATCCACAAAACGATCAAGTTCTTCTTTCGATTCACTCTCTGTGGGTTCAACCATCAATGTTCCGTGAACCGGGAACGATAATGTAGGCGCATGAAATCCATAATCCATCAGCCTTTTCGAGATATCGGTTTCCGAAATTCCTGCAGCAGTCTTTAAGTGACGGCATTCGAGAATCATTTCATGGCCAACACGGCCGTTCTCACCTGTATATAAAATGCCGTAATTATCTTTAAGTCGCGCTGCAATGTAGTTCGCATTCAGAATTGCAATTTTCGTCGCCTCGGTAAGACCGTCAGCTCCCAGCATTTTGATATAGCCATAAGTAATCGTCAAAACAGAAGCACTGCCCCAAGGTGCAGAAGCAACTGCGTGAATTCCGACATGACCATTGTTCATTACGGAATGGGCAGGAAGAAATTCAACCAAATGTTTTGCAACACAGATAGGACCAACACCAGGACCACCTCCCCCATGAGGAATGGCAAATGTCTTGTGGAGGTTCAGGTGACAAACATCAGCACCAATGCGGCTTGGATTGGTCAGACCAACCTGCGCATTCATATTGGCGCCATCCATGTAAACCTGTCCGCCATTCTGATGAATGATATCGCACATTTCGGTGATCGATGATTCAAACACACCATGTGTCGACGGATAGGTCACCATAAAACAGGCCAGATCATTTTTGTATTCTTCTGCCTTGACTTTCAAAGCTTCCACATCAATATTGCCACGTTCATCGCACGGAACAACGACAACCTTCATTCCGGCCATAGCCGCACTTGCAGGATTTGTTCCGTGTGCAGATGAAGGAATCAAAGCCACATTCCGGTGTCCGTCTCCCCTGCTTTTATGGTATTCCCTGACAACCATCAATCCGGCGTATTCACCTGCAGCACCTGAATTCGGCTGCAACGATACATCTTCAAAACCGGTGATTTCAGCGAGATCGCGACGTAACTCTTCCATCAACTCATGGTAACCCATCGCCTGATTTTTAGGCACGTAAGGATGAATCCCATTAAATTCGATCCAACTCAACGGTAACATCTCTGTCGCAGCATTCAGTTTCATTGTACACGATCCCAGCGAGATCATCGAATGAACCAATGATATATCTTTCTTCTCGAGGCGTTTGATGTATCGCGCCATTTCTGTTTCGGAACGGTACTTACTGAATACTTCCTGTTTCAGAAACTTAGACTGACGTTTGATATCAGCATCAACCGATCTGTCATCCGCAATAGAATCAATAACCGGAACCGGTTTATTGGCCGCTTTCGCGAAAACTTCAAGGATCCAGTTAATATCCTCAATATTTGTTGTTTCATCAATACTTAAACCGACTTGTCCATTTGCGAAATAGCGGAAGTTCATCTCCAGATCAAGCGACAACCATTCGATATCTTCCCGCTTTACATGTCGCGGAAGATCAATCCGAATTGTATCGAAGTGCTTTTTATTCACCTGGGTATATCCCAATTTAGTAATCTCCCTGGCCAGCAGGCGGGCAATATTATGCACCCTTTCAGCAATGGCTTTAATTCCTTCGGGACCATGATAGATGGCATACATTCCGGCCATTGTTGCCAGAAGTGCCTGGGCTGTACAAATATTTGAAGTCGCCTTGTCGCGTTTGATGTGTTGTTCGCGTGTCTGAAGTGCCAAACGAAGCGCATGCTTTCCATTTACATCTTTCGAGACACCGATAATACGGCCAGGAAGATCGCGTTTGTATTCATCACGCGTGGCGAAGAATGCAGCAATCGGACCACCATATCCCATCGAAACGCCGAAACGCTGCGACGATCCAAAAACAATATCTGCCCCCCATTCACCCGGAGGTGTGAGTAATGCAAGTGCCAACAAATCGGTCGCCACTGCAACTTTACACCCCTTTTCCTGAACAGTTTTCGTAAAACCGGCGTAATCTTCAATTTCACCATTCGAATTTGGATACTGTAAGATCGCGCCAAACCAATTTTCAGTTGCAAAGGCATCTTTAAAGTTGCCAACCTTCAATTCTATACCGAGCGGTTCAGCCCTTGTGATCAAAACATCCAGCGTTTGAGGCCAGACCAGTTCATCCACAAAGCAAACATTCGCACCCGCTTTTTCCTGTGCCCTCGAACGCAGACTGTACATCATGTGCATGGCCTCTGCAGCAGCCGTTCCTTCATCAAGCAATGAAGAATTTGCCAGTGGCATCGCCGTCATTTCGCAAACCATTGTCTGGAAATTCAACAGTGCCTCTAACCTGCCCTGCGAAATCTCCGCCTGGTAAGGTGTATAAGAGGTATACCATACCGGGTTCTCAAGGATGTTGCGAAGTATTACCGAAGGGGTAATTGTGTCGTACCATCCCATCCCAATATAGGTATTGAATACTTTGTTCTTTTGAGCTATTTTCAGAATCTTCCGGAAATATTCCCTTTCGGTCAGTCCGTTGGAAAGATTCAAGGGTTTTTTAAGCCGGATGTTAGCAGGAACCGTCTGATCAATCAGTTCATCAAGCGATTGTACACCAATCACCTTCAACATCTCTTTAATATCATCCTCACGTGGTCCGATGTGTCGGCTCACAAATTTGTCGATAGCCATTCTATATATATTTTAATAATTTGCCTGTGCAATTTTAACTCCTTTTGGAAGAATAAAATATGATCTTTTGTGTCTATAACGAATCATTGGTAAATAAATGATCAGCTATCCTTTGTATTAAGCAATTGGCAGCTGGTTATTGGCAACTGGCTGACGGATCGCTGACTTTAACTCTTTTTTGGCACAAGAAAGCTTTTCAGAACATATCCATTCATCGAATCGCCGAATTGTATTCCGTCTTCGGACTTCTGACTTCCGACTTCCGTCTTTTCAATTCAGAAACTGGTTATAGCTTTTCTCCGCTCCAATGGTTGTTTCAGGACCATGGCCACAATAAACTTTTGTAGTAGGATCAAGAACCAGCAGTTTTTCCTTAATTCCGGAAATCAGTTGTTCATGATTTCCCTTGGGAAGATCGGTACGGCCAACTGAACCATTAAAAATAATATCACCGGCAATCAGTAGCTTGTCTGCTTCGGAATAAAATGCCACACTTCCCGGCGAATGTCCCGGAACAAAAATGGTTTTTAATGATGAATTGCCGAAGATAAGAATGTCACCTTCCTCAATGAAACTACCTGGCAATGGCGGCTTCGGCATCGACATGCCGAACATGAGCGACTGAGCAGATGCCTGTTCCACAAGATAGTTATCTTCCTTATGAATTTCACTTTTAAGTCCCCATGTTTCTTCAACGAAACTATTACCCATCAGATGGTCGAAATGACCATGTGTATTTAATAGTCTGACAGGCTTGAGGTTTAGTGTTTCGATAAACAACTTCAGCTTCTGCTCTTCATAAGGGAAAAAACAGGCAGGATCGATGATTACACATTCAAGCGTATCATCCCACAATACGATGGCATTTACCTCGACAGGATTAAATGTAAACTTTTTAATATTCATAGAATATCGGATTTACTTTTGATAAAAATCAATAAAAGAACCAGTTGCCTTCTAACAATTTCAGAAATAATCATCTAAACTTCCGACATCAGAAGGTCCGCCGAAGGTAGGAAATGTATCAGAAAGATTTCCTCTATTGTCTATCTTTAACCGGAGTTTTCATTTCTTCGAGCATTGTAATGATTTTATCCAGTTTATCAACTTCAAGTTTGTTCAATATTTTTGTTAATGCTTCAATCTCTTTTTTTGCTTCTACATTGGTTTGATAATCTTCCTGGGCATGCATCCTGTCTCTTTCGTTTTGTCTGTTTTGCGACATCATAATAATAGGTGCTGCATAGGCTGCTTGTGTCGAAAAAAGAAGATTGAGTAAAATGAAAGGATAAGCATCCCAGTGATAGATCAACCCAATCATATTTAAACCCATCCAAAGTATAACCAGTATTGTTTGAATAATAATAAACCGCCATGAACCCATCCCATTAGCCACAGAATCAGCGATCCGGCTCCCAAAGGTCCGTGCTTCCGAATGTTTTTCATGCCAGTTTTTCCCGCTTGATGTTTTGCCTGAATTTTGTTTAGCCATTTGAAATAAATCTTTAAAATTACTGTGTTTTACTTATTAATAATCTCTGTTTCAAGATGGTTGATATTCCAATCTTATTTGACCCAACCCGAAATCAGCAAATACAAAATTACTACAATTATTAAACCTGATAGTTCAATCATCCATGGATGTAAATCTGTTCACCGCTCAAACAAAAGGGAGAGGTAGCCTAACAATTTTGCAATCACCACATAAGCCATAATTCAAAGAACAAATAATAGATTCTGCATAAACCCAAAAGACGCCATTCACTCTTCCATATGATAGCTCGTTTCCCAGAAAGCTTGGATCAAATGCTGATGGCAGATAGATGCAATCATGGTTTGCAGAAATAGATCAATTCCCGCAAAAACCCGGAATGAACAACTGCAATATGTTAGAAAAGCGTTGTTTTTTTGTAATCCCAATAGGCAGGAAACCGTTTTTCAAGTTCAATTTCTTCCAGCGATCTCCATAACAGGACATTTATGACAAAAAGTAAGAAAAGGAAAAATGAAAAAGTGCACCGAAGATGATTGGAAATCCAATTAACCAGCATATAAATCCAAAATACATCGGATGCCTGATTTTCTAATAGATTCCTTTTGTTATCAGATCTTCATCATAGCTTTCCAAAGTTTTTATTGTGAACAGTGCAATAAAAAACATCAAAGCTCCCATAACGGTCAACACGATACCGAGATAACGATAAACTTCCGCATAATGAAGTTTATAAATATCCTTGCTGCACAATGCAAACCACGAAATCCATAATACAGCCATATTTGTGAATATAATT
>Ga0209100_1001791_pt1 | contig 14080 bp, 15 predicted proteins | sample lystaG_FD_185480 | JGI IMG/M metagenome (GOLD analysis project Ga0209100, IMG submission 185480) | Glacier valley bacterial and archeal communities from Borup Fiord, Nunavut, Canada, to study Microbial Dark Matter (Phase II) -... | ecosystem: Environmental > Aquatic > Freshwater > Ice > Glacier ...
CGTCGACACCGAGCCGTACCGCAAGCTCGGGCGCAATCAGTTGCGCGTCGCCACCTTCACCGCAGTCGAGCCGGATGATGTGAGAGCACTGGTGTCCTGCATCGAGTTCGTCGTGGAGAACAGCTGAAAATGCGTCTATTCCGGAAGGATTCCGAACGCCGTCCCGATCCGGTGCCGGTGAAGACGGATGACCGCCGGCCCATACTCGTTGGTCTCGCCGCATGGATCATCGCCACGATCGTGGTGCTGCTGTTCATCGCTCCGGTGAGCGGCTTCGGCAATGGGTCGCTGCTGTGGACCTGCGTCGTCGGAATCGTGCTCGGCCTCGCCGGCCTCGTCTACGCGGCCAAACGACCGAAGTAGCGGCGCGCTTCCTTTCGATCCGCCCGTTTCTTTCGCACGTATGCGTCGCGGCTTCCCGTCGCTATGGACTGCCCCGAGTTCAGTTGACTCGGTGGGTTAGTGGTTTCACGCGGCGTTGACGGCCATGTTTATTGGCTCAAACTCGATCGGGGTGAGCTTACCGAGGCGGTGTTGCCGACGCTTCCGATGGTAGGTCCGCTCGATCCAGACGACGATCGCCAGGCGCAGTTCCTCCCGGGTTGCCCACCGTTTCCGGTCGAGGACGTTCTTCTGCAGGAGGGCGAAGAACGACTCCATCGCGGCGTCGTCGCCGCACGCGCCGACGCGGCCCATCGACCCGGTGATGGCGTTGTTCTTCAACACCCGCACGAAGGCATTCGAGCGAAATTGCGAGCCTTTGTCTGAGTGCAGAATCGTGCCAGCGATGTCGCGTTGCCCGATCGCGTTACGAGCCGCCGCGGCCGCCGGAGATGCCTTCATCCGGGAGTCGATCGAGTAGCCGACGATCTTGTTCGACCACACGTCCTTGATCGCGCAGAGGTAGATTTTGCCTTCATCGGTGCGGTGCTCGGTCATGTCGGTCAACCACAGCTGGTTCGGCCTGTCGCGGTGAAGCTGCGCTGGACGTGGTCGTCGTGGACGGGGTCGTCGTGGACGGGCGGGCCGGCCTTGCCCCTCAGACCGCGTTTCTTCGCGAACACGGACCACAAGCCGCTGCTGGGAGCACAACCGCCACACCCGTTTCTCCCCCGCGTTCAAACCCGCATGATTGAGTTCGTCGGCGATGAACCGGTAACCGAACGCGGGGTCGTCCTGGTGGGCGTCCCACGCCGCGTTGGTCAGGTGAGCGTCATCCCAATCGCGTTGCGTGACCGGGTTTCGGAGCCACTGATAGAAAGCTTGTTTGGAGAAGTGCAATACCCGTTCCCCCGCACGCTTCGCTCTCTGCGGGAGGTGCCCCCAGGGTCACCGTGACGGGGACCCCGTCGACGGCCAGTTCGCGGACCAGCGGGAACATCATTTTGGGTTGACATCCCGGGAGAGATACGCGACCGCGCGGCGCATGACCTCGGCTTCCTGCTCCAGCAGGCGGATCCGTTTCCTCGCATCCCGCAGCTCAGTCGACTCTTTCTCCGTCACGCCGGGCTTCACCCCCTCTTCGACGTCGGCTTTCTTCAGCCAGTTCGCCAGACACGACTTACGAGATACCGAAGTCCTTCGCGATCTGGTTCAACGGGGCTTCGTGCTTGCGCGCGACCGCGACGACATCGCGGCGGAACTCGGGTGGGTATGGCTTGGGCATGGTGACATCCTTCCAGCGGAGACGAATCTCCACAGATCAGGAGTCAACCAAACCGAGGCAGTCCCAACAGCAACGCCTGCACTCGAGAAGCCGCCCATTCACCGAACCCCATTAGGAGACAGGCGAACGGGAAACAGGCCAGACACTTTTGTTGGAGCTGTTGTCAGAACCAGTGCCGGGGCGAGCAGCGGTACGCGGGCCGGAATCGATAGTAAGGCGACACGAGCCAAGTTTTGCTAGTGCCCAGTTGCAATCTGTTTACTACGAACTACACGTGGACGAAGCACAATTTGAAGTGGCTAGAGCTAGCCAGTTCTCGCTCCGATCAGACAGAGCGCTCGTGCTCGTCTTCTGGGCCGTCGTCGTCTGATTCGTCGTCGTCTGATTCGTCGTCGTCTGATTCGTCATCGTCTGATTCGTCGTCTGCTTCGTCGAGGTCGTCGATGTCGACGCCGTCGAGGTCGCCCCCGTGCAGCACGTCGCTGCCGAGGTCGTCTTCGTCCTCATCTTCTTCGTCGTCTTCGTCATCGGATTCGTCGTCGTCGGTCTCATCCGACTCGTCGTCATCATCATCATCATCGTCGTCGTCGTCATCGTCATCGTCATCGTCATCGTCGGAGTCGAGCTCGTCGTTGGACTCGTCATCCTCAACCGCGATGTCCTGCGCTGCTGTGTAGTCGGCGAGGCGATCGACCCACGGCACCCAGGCCGGCGACAGCAGGGCGTCATCACCCGGGGTCAGTTCGGTCTCGAGCACGCTTGCCGCGGTGTCCTCCAGATGGGCGATGCTCACCGTCCAGCGCCATCCCGGATAGCCGGAGAGAAGCGTTTCGAAGTAGACCGTCGTCGCGCCGTCGCCCTCGTCGATTGATCCTGCGGGGGCACCGATCGACTCGGCAGAAGTGATCTCCAGCAAGGCGCTCCGTCCGAGGTCGAAGTCGGCATCGAGTGCGACCGACGCTGGCCCGACCGAAGCGGATACAGCCAAATCGGGTGCCACAGAATCAGGCATCGAGTTCATCCGCTACTTTGCGAAGCATCGAAGCGATCGTCTTGCCGTGCTTGCTGTCGGGGTAGCGTCCGCGCTTGAGGTTGGTGCCGATGCCGTCGAGCAATTTCACCAGGTCCTCGACGATGATCGACATGTCATCCGCGGGCTTGCGGCTGAGCTTGGCGAGACTCGGGGGTGCTTCGAGCACACGCACCGAGAGGGCCTGGACCCCGCGCTTGCCGTCGGCGATTCCGAATTCGAGTTTGGCTCCGGCCTTGACCGTGGTGCCAGCGGGAAGCGCAGAGGCATGAAGGAAGACCTCTTGGCCGTCATCAGAACTGATGAAGCCGAAGCCCTTCTCTTCGTCATAGAACTTGACCTTGCCGGTGGGCATGGCGGTACCTCTTTCACTTGGCTGTGCGCGTAAGCCTACGGGGAGTCAGGGGCCGTATCCTTAGGACTGTGGCAAAAGAAAACCCGGTGACCATTCATCGTAACGAACGTGTGCTCGCCTTCATGATCGCAGCAATCGTGGGCCTGTCAATCCTGGCATTCCTCACCGTGATCATTGCCACGGCATCCGGTCTCCCCGGTAACCAGTTCACGGGTGGTTTCTGGCAGGCGGTGGCTCTCCTACCCGGCGTGGGGCTGCCGATCGGTTTCCTCCTGATCATCGTGCTGATTGTCATCAGCGGACTTCGACGCAGTCGCGAAGCCAAAGCCGCGACATCCCGCACCAGCAGCTCGACCAAGAAATAGCACGCAGCGGGTCGGCGGTGCGCCGAACAGGTGACGCCGAACACAGGAACGGGTAAGCAAACATGAGTGACACCCTGTCCCTGGCGACGCGACTCCGCGCGATGGATGACGCGGCCCTCGCGACCACCATGCGAGCCAGGGACATCGGTCCCGCTGGCATCAAGGACTTCTTCGACCTCGCCGAGGCGTTCCTCGACCGCGCGTCGATCCAGCAGATCCTCACGCGACTCGACCGGGAGACGCTCGCCGTGCTCGCTGCGATCGGCCAGCTCACCGAAGAATCCGGGCCACCCACGACCACGGACGTCATTACCCGGCTCTCTGAGCTATTCGACCGCGAGGTCTCCGCGGCATCCATTTCCGATCGCATCTCCGCCGCGACGGCCCTCCTGCTGCTCGAGGCGGAATCTGACCGATCCGCCGCGTACGGCAGCGTGCGAGATCAGCTACGCTCCTGGCCGGCCTTCGGGCTCCCCTCCCTCGCCGACCTCACAGCGGCGAGCGCCCCGGCCGCCCTTGAGCCGGTGCCGGATGTCGACTATCGGTTCATCGACCGGCTCGGTGCCGAGCGCGCCTTCGCCGCCATCACCGCCATCACGGAACTGCTCGTCGAGGTGGAGCGCGACCCCGCGCGCGAGCTCGCCAAGGGTGGCGTCGCCCTCCCCGACAGCAAGCGCCTCGCTCACGCGATGAGCGTCGACCTTGAATCGGTGGCCGTCTTCCTTGCTGTCGCCGAACGCGCCGGGCTCGTCGCCCGCGAGACCGGATCGTGGATGATCACCGAGAACGGCGGGGCCTGGCTGCAGCGCTCCACCGGCTCCCGCTGGGCCACGCTCGGCTCGGCGTGGTTCGAACGCCTGCCCGCCGACATCCGCGCGCTGCTCGGCGAGCGCACGCACGCACTCTGGGGAACCGGGTTGCGAGGGTACATCGATTGGCTCTATCCGGCCGGCGGGGACTGGATGGACGAGCGCATCGGCGCCTACACGCGCGACGCCGAACTGCTGGGCATCACCGCCAACCAGGCCCCCACCGGGCCGGGGGCCCTGCTGCTCGCCGATGGCATCCGCCCGGCAGAAGAGGCGATGACCGCCCTGCTTCCCACCGAAGTTGAGCAGGTCTACCTGCAGCACGATCTCTCGGTGGTAGCTCCCGGGCCGCTTACCCCGCGAGTGGATGCCCGGCTGCGGTCGCTCGCCGACGTGGAAAGTCGCGCCTTGGCCTCGAGCTACCGCGTGTCAACCTCGAGCGTCAATCGGGCGATGGCCGCGGGGGAGACGGCGGAGTCCATCCTCGAGTTCCTCGGCGGTATCTCGCTCACCGGCATCCCTCAGCCACTCAACTACCTCATCGGAGAAGCATCGAGCCGCTACGGGCAGGTTCGGGTGGGCAGCGTCAGCGACCCGCGACCGAATGCCCGCAGCTACATCCGTTCCGACGACGAGCTGCTCATCAACACTATTCTCGTTGACCAGAGCATTTCCTCCCTCGGCTTCGAGCGAACCTCCGTCACCAGGGTCGAGAGTCGCTTCCCGCTCGATATCGTCTTCTGGTCGGTGAGCGATGCGCGCTATCCCGTGGCGGCGGAGGATGCGGCAGGCGAAATCGTGGAGCTGCGTCGGCAGCGCCATGCACGGCCAGTGTCGGCAGGCGGGCCCGATCCGATCGCCGCGCTCATCGAACGCCTCCGCCTCGGCGGCGAACCGGAGGACGAAGAGACCGGTCACGCCTGGCTGATCCGCCAGCTGGATGCGGCGATCAAGGCCAAGACCCCCCTCACCGTAAGCGTGACCATGCCGAACGGCACCCTCGTGGACTACCAGCTGGAGCCGACGAGCGTGGCCGGCGGACGCCTTCGCGGACGCGACAACCGCGCCGCGATCGAGCGCACCCTGCCGCTGTCGCGCATTGCCGGCATCTCTCCAGCCAAGTAGGCGCGCTCCTTCCCCACCGCATAACTCCTGCACTTCGGGCGGCAGTGGGGATGCGCGCCCGCGGGTGCGGCGCTGGGGCCGCCGCGATGAGTAAACAGCAGGAGTTATGCAGGGCGGGAGCTGGGAACCAGAGGTGTGTCGTGGTGCGCGGTAGCGCGCAATGCACAGTGGTGTGGGATCCGTCGATGGGGTAGGTAAGCGGACACCACTCAGTTGCTCAAGGGGGTACTGGATGTCGCGGTGCTCACCGCCATCAAGGAGGACGACGGATATGGCTACGACATCGTGCGACGGCTCCGGAGCGCCGGCTTGGACGAGGTGGGTGATGCTTCGGTCTACGGAACCCTGAGACGGCTCTACACCGCGGGTGTCGTCTCGAGTTATGTTGCGCCTTCTGACGGGGGCCCGCACCGCAAGTACCACAGCATCAACGCCCAGGGACGCCAGATGCTCGCCGATCAGCGCCACGGCTGGGCCGCCTTCGTCGACACCACGTCGGTGCTCCTCGTCCAGACGACAAACCACCCACAGCTTCGAACGATCGGGGAGAAATCATGACCGGCACTACTTCCGTCGACCCGGCGATTGCCGACTTCGCCACTCGAGTTCGCCGTAGCCTCGACAACCTCCCTGAGGACGAGATCGAAGACCTGACCCAAGGACTCGAGGCGGACCTCATCGAGAAGGCCCTCGATGAGGATCTCGGCGACCCGGAAGAATACGCCATCGAATTGCGCTCCGCAGCGGGGCTCCCAGCCCGACCACCCAAGACCCGGATGTTCTGGTCGCTCGCTGGTATTCACCTATGGCGGGCAGCTGCAATGACGCGCGTCCGCAGACATGCAAGCGGAGCCCAAGTGCTCGACTTTGCGATCGCTCTTCGGCCGGGCTGGTGGATCCTGCGAGCATCGACCGTCTTCCAGGTCACCCTGCTCGTGGCCGGAGGACGGGGCGTCTCGGCGCTGCCAGAAACACCTTTACGCTGGTCGTTCTTCGCGAGTCTGAGCGTCCTGAGCGCGCAGTGGGGGCGAGGCGGCTGGCTGCCTCACAGGCTATGGGTTGCCAAGGAACTGATTAGTGCGTTCGCGCCACTGGCGCTGCCCTTCCTGTTGGTCGCGGCGGTCAGCTCGGCGGCGTGGGCCTACGCGGAGTCCGTCAACCCGGCACCGCAGCAATTCCCGGCCGGACTGACCCGGAACGGCGAGTCGATCACGAATGACTTCGCTTATGACGCGAATGGCGCACCGATTACCGGAGTGCGGTTGTTCGACCAGAACGGAAAGCCGCTGTCTGTGAAGCCTCCGGGCGGAGACTTCATCAGGACCAGCGACGCCACGGCCCTGGTGCCTACACACAGTGTGACCAGCGGAAACGGATGGAACGTCTATCCCCTCGAATCGATCCCCCTCACCGCGATCGACAATATGACCGGCCAGCCCGCACCCGATGCGACGACCACGCCAGCGAAGGCGCCGTTCATTCGCGTCCAACCGCTTCTCACACCGGCGCCTCTCCGCGACGGCAGCGGAGTGACGCCGACACCGGGCACGATGCCGATGCCATCCGGAGCTGCCACACCGGTGCCATCCAGAAGTCCCACACCGGCGACTCCCTGAGAAGCCGTCCCCCGGCACACCGCTGCATAACTCCTGCATTACGTCCGAGAGGCACCACACCACGCCCGCCACCGTTGAGTAGCCCGAGGCCGATCATGCAAACAGCAGGAGTTACGCAGCGGCCGGGCACCGCGAGTTCGGCCAGCACGGCCGGAGTTTGCGCAGTCGGGCCGCGCGGTCGGGCTGCGCGTCCCGCGTCTCCAGGACCTTGCGCGGAGAAGAGATCCTCGCGACACGCCGCTCCCACTGACGGCCTACCTGGCGAGTCAACATCCTGGTCCGCGCTCAGCCACAGTCGAGTGCGCTCGGCTGGAGGTGGAAGGTCGAGGCAGACGGACAGGCAGAGCCAGAGCCCGGCAAACGCGGCGCGAATGGCGCGCAGACCCGCCCCCACAGACGACCACCCACCCGAGTGACCTAGGCTAACGAGGTGGATGCGCTGTCTGGACCCCTGATCGTGCAGAGCGACCGCACCGTGTTGCTCGAAGTTGCGCATCCCGCCGCCGAAGATGCCCGCCACGACCTTGCCGTCTTCGCCGAACTCGAGCGCGCCCCCGAGCACATCCACACCTACCGCATCACGCGGCTCGGGCTCTGGAACGCCCGTGCCGCTGGCCATACCGCCGAGAACATGCTCGACACACTCGAGAAATACTCGAAGTTCCCCATTCCGCAGAGTGTCTCCATCGACATCGCTGAGACCGTCGGCCGCTACGGTCGGCTCGTGATCGAGCGAGACGAGAACGGCACGCTCATCCTGCGGTCTACGGATGCCGCGGTGCTGAGCGAGATCGTTCGGGCCAAGCGCATCGCACCCCTGCTCCTGCTTCCGGAGGACCAGCGCGGCAAAGGCGCGGCGATCGACCGCTACGAGATCCAGGCCTGGGCGCGCGGACAGGTGAAGCAAGAGCTGGTCAAGCTGGGCTGGCCGGCGGAGGATCTCGCCGGATACACACCGGGCACGCCGCATCCGATCGCCCTCGATACCAGCGAGTGGAACCTGCGGGAATACCAGAATCACGCGGTGTCGAGCTTCGTGGACGGCGGATCGGGAGTCATCGTGCTCCCCTGTGGCGCGGGCAAGACGCTCGTCGGCGCTGGCGCGATGGCCCGGGTCGAGACCACGACGCTGATACTCGTCACCAACACTGTCTCCGCCCGTCAGTGGCGGGCGGAGCTGCTCAAGCGCACGACGCTCACCGCGGATGAGATCGGTGAATACTCCGGCCAGGTCAAGGAGGTGAAGCCGGTCACCATCGCGACCTACCAGATCCTCACAGCAAAGCGGAAGGGCGAGTACGCACATCTCGCGCTGCTCGATGCTCTCGACTGGGGACTCGTGATCTACGACGAAGTGCATCTGCTGCCCGCTCCCGTCTTCAAGCTCACCGCCGAGCTGCAGGCCCGTCGCCGTCTCGGCCTCACCGCGACCCTCGTTCGCGAGGACGGGCGCGAGGGGGATGTCTTCAGTCTCATCGGTCCGAAGCGGTTCGACGCCCCCTGGAAAGAAATCGAAGCACAGGGCTTCATCTCCCCCGCCTCGTGCTTCGAGGTGCGGATCGACCTGCCGGCGCAGGAGCGACTCGAGTACGCGGCATCCGCCGATGATGAGCGCTACCGGCTCGCCGCGACAGCCCCGGCGAAGCTGCAAGTGGTGCAGGACCTGGTGAAGAAGCATGCGGGCGAACGCATCCTGGTGATCGGCCAGTACCTCGACCAGATTGACACCCTCGCCGAGACCCTCAACGCTCCGAAGCTCACCGGATCCACGCCGATCGAGGAACGCGAACGGCTCTACCAGGCGTTTCGCGAGGGCGAGATCACCGTGCTCGTGGTCTCGAAGGTCGCCAACTTCTCGGTGGACCTGCCGGAGGCGACCGTTGCCATCCAGGTCTCCGGAAGCTTCGGGTCTCGGCAGGAAGAGGCCCAGCGCCTCGGACGACTGCTGCGCCCGAAGCAGAGCGGCCTCCCCGCCAACTTCTACACGCTGGTGGCACGGGACACCGTCGACCAGGACTTCGCCCAGAACCGCCAGCGTTTCCTCGCCGAACAGGGCTACAGCTACACGATCCTTGACGGCGACGCGATCGCCGCCTGAGCCGAGCGTAGCTCGTAGCGCAAGAGCAGGCTGTCGCCCGAGGCGAGCACGTGCCCGAGAGTCAGCTCGCGCGGGTGCCCCACGGCGCCGGCGATGATGCGCCCGGCGTCTCCGGCCACGAGGTGTGGGCTCAGCGTGAGGCACAACTCATCGACCACACCCGCGGCAGCGAGGGTACCGAACAGCGACGGCCCGCCCTCGCAGTGCTGCTGGGTGAGTCCGCGTTCGGCCAGGGAGGCCACGAGCACCGCAGGATCGAGCTGCGAGTCCCCCGCGATCACGAGATCGGCCACGGCGGCGAGAGCGTCCCGGCGATCGCGGGGCGCGGAATCCGTCGTCACCACGATCGGGCGCACCGGCGCCTCGGTGAAGATGCGCGAGGACGGGTCGAGGTCCAGTCGATTCGACACGATGGCGAACACCGGATGCGGCGGCAGCCCCTCAGAAGCGCGCCGGTCGACCGACGGCGGCGGCAGCACCATCGGACCATAGCCCTCACCGCGCACCGTTCCCGCGCCGACGATCACGACATCGCAGAGCTCACGCAGCAGGTCGAAGACCCGACGATCGGCGTCGCCGCCGAGCCCGCCGGACACCCCGTCTATCGTCGCTGCACCATCCACGCTCGAGACGAAGTTCACCCTCAGCCAGGGGTTAGAGCGATCTGCGCGGGCGTAGAGCGAAGAGAGCGAATCGTCGGAGAGGTCGGATCCCGCCGATGGGAAGAGGCTGTCGATTCGCACGGCGACCATCAGACGTTGTGTCGCGCGAAGGCGGGCTGGCGGAATCCGAGCACGGCTTCGGTGAGGCGCACCGCGTCCACCGCGGCGGGAACGTCGTGCATCCGCACGATCCTGGCGCCATTCATGATGCAGATGACCGCAGCGGCTAGGGAACCCGACTGCCGCTGGCCCTGCTCGCGATTGATCGCCTCGCCGATGAAGTCCTTGTTCGACACCGCCGCGAGCGTCGGCAACCCGATCGCGACGACCTCGTGCAAGCGACGGGTGATCTCCAGCGTGTGCATGGTGTTCTTGTTGAGGTCGTGTCCAGGGTCCGCCACCAGGCGATCCCGGGGAATACCTGCGGCCTCCGCCTGCGCCACGCGACCACGCAGGTAGGCCACCACCTCACCGGTCACGTCGTCATACTTCGGGCTCTGCGGCTCGCTGCGCGGCACCCCGTTGCTATGGGTGACGACCAGGGTGGCAGTGCTCGCCGCCACGATGCCCGCCATCGCCGGGTCGGAGAAACCACTCGTGTCGTTGATGACGGATGCCCCGGCCTCGATGCTGAGTCGGGCTACCTCCGCGTTCGTGGTGTCGACCGAGATCACCACGTCGCTCCGTGCATGGATGGCGGCGATCACGGGCACCACCCGGTCGATTTCCTCGGCGAGGCTCACCGAGTCGCCACGCCCGAACGGCACTCCCCCGATGTCCACCCAGTCGGCTCCGTCGGCGGCCGCGGTCAGCGCGGCAGCCACGGCCCGATCGAGCGCGAAGGTCGCCCCCTTATCGAAGAAGGAGTCAGGGGTGCGGTTGATGATCGCCATCACCGCAACCTGCCGGTCGAAGTCGAAGGTGCGGCTTCCAATGATGCGATTCACCCTCCCAGACTAACCACGGAAAGTCGGATTCCCGCCGAAAGTCGGCTGCTCGAATCATCCGGAACCCATACTCAGGAAGTGCACAGCTGACGCGCAGATACTGGTGCAATGAGTGATGGCCCGAAAATCCTGATTGTCGATGACGAACCGAACATCCGCGACCTGCTTACCACGAGCCTGCGGTTCGCTGGCTTTGCGGTGCGTGCGGTGGGAAATGGAGCCCAGGCCATCTCGGCGGTGCTCGAGGAGGAGCCGGATCTCATCATCCTCGATGTAATGCTGCCGGACATGAACGGTTTCGGAGTGACCAAGCGTCTCCGGTCGAGCGGGTACACCTCACCGATCCTCTTCCTCACGGCGAAGGACGACACCGAAGACAAGATCACCGGGCTCACCGTAGGCGGTGACGATTACGTGACCAAGCCGTTCAGCCTCGACGAGATCGTGGCCCGTATCAAGGCGATCCTCCGTCGAACCATGCAGGATGAGGAAGACGCGATCATCCGCGCGGGCGAGCTGACCATGGACCAGGACACACACGAGGTGACGGTCGGGTCGGAGCAGATCGAACTGAGCCCGACGGAATTCAAGCTCCTGCGGTACCTCATGCTTAACCCGAACCGCGTGCTCTCGAAGGCCCAGATTCTCGATCACGTCTGGGAATACGACTTCAACGGCGACGCCGGCATCGTGGAGAGCTACATCTCCTACCTGCGCCGTAAGCTCGACCAGTATTCGCAAGAGCCGGTGATCCAGACCAAGCGCGGCTTCGGCTACATGCTCAAGGCCGCGCGGGTCTAGCATCGCCGCGCGGGCGAGGCTCAGATTGTTGACAGCGCCAATGGGGTGCACCCTCAGGGTGCGCGACGTAATCTTGATCTCCTGATGCACGATAATCTCACGCGATGGTGGAGCGGCGTCTCCCTCCGCACCAAAATCACCGGCGTGACCGTTCTCCTGGTGACTCTCGGTCTGCTCGTCGCAGGCGTCGGCACGATGACGGTGCTGCGTACCTACCTGCTCGCGGACGCCGACGTGAAGATGACCAAGTTCGCGCTGGCCGTGCCTGGTTACACCAAGACCGGTGCAACGACCTGTGACGTACTCCCCGGAATCAACGATTACTATCTTGCGGTACTTGACACCAATGGTGATGAGCTCTGCAACAACGGTGCTCTGACACATTCGGCGCCCAACGTACCGCCGATGCCATTCCACTCGGTCATCAAGACCGGGGGCGTGCCCTTCACCGTCTGGGACAAAGAGCACGACGACCAGTGGCGTCTCGTGGCCGTTCCCCGTAACATCGTCGACTCCGCGGACTACGTCACCGTGGTGGTGGCTGTCGACCTGAGGAGTTCCGACGCGCTGATCAACCAGTTCCTCGTCATCTTCCTCGGCTTCGGGCTCGCCGTGATCGTGCTCGGTGCGGCCCTCACCCGGCTGCTCGTGACATCCACCTTTGCCCCCTTGCGCGAGGTCGAAGCCACCGCCGCCGCGATCGCGGAGGGCGACTTCAGCCAGAGGCTGCAGGGCGCCACCCCGAACACCGAGGTCGGTCGCCTCAACCGCTCGCTCAACACCATGCTCAACCGCATCGACCGGGCCTTCTCCGACCGCGCTCGCACCATCGACCAGATGCGCCGCTTCGTCGGGGATGCCAGCCACGAGTTGCGCACTCCGCTCGTTTCGGTGCGCGGCTATGCCGAGCTCTACCGGATGGGCGCCCTGCAGAAGCCCGAAGACGTGGCGCAGGCGATGGAACGCATCGAGAAGGAGGCGATTCGCATGGGTGAACTCGTCTCCGACCTGCTCGAACTCGCCCGCATCGACGAAGCGAAACCGTTGCAACTCGGCCCCGTTGACCTCGTGCCGATCGCCCACGACGCCGCGCTCGATGCCATGGCATCTGCTCCCCAGCGCAGCGTGAATGTGAGAGTGGCGGCCGCTCCCCCCTCGACGATGGATACCCCGCCCGTCACAATCGGAACGGTCACCCCCGGGCGCCCCTCGGGCACCACCGTGGCGACCAGCCCCATCCGCTTCGCCGGAGCGCAGCTGGCCCGCCTCCGTCGTCGCCAGGTACGCGGCGAGCTCACCACGACGCCGATCGGGATCGTGCCGCCCATCGTTGATGCCGACGAACAACCCGACGTGGTACTCGCCGAGCAACCCGCTGTTGTACTCGCCGAGGAGAACAAGATCCGGCAGGTCGTCACGAATCTGATCGGCAACGCGATGCGCTTCACTCCGGATGACTCGCCGCTCGAGCTCGTCGTCTCGGTCGACCTCGCCCGCGGTGTCGGCGTGCTCGAAGTTGTCGACCATGGGGAAGGGATACCCCCGCAGATTCGCGACAAGATCTTCCAACGCTTCTGGCGCGCGGACTCCTCCCGTACCCGTGAGACCGGGGGCAGTGGGCTGGGGCTCGCGATCGTCTCCGGCATCATCGCATCGCACCGGGGCGAGGTGACCGTGCGGGAGACCCCCGGAGGCGGCGCTACCTTTCGGGTCAGCCTTCCACTCCTCCCCGAGAGCTATGGGCCTCCTGCCGCCCCCAAACGCGACTGACACGGCATGACGGGTCGCGACCGGGAACTAGCGTCGGGGGGCGATCCCGGGCCCATCCGGCGCCCGGAAGCGAACCCCACGGAGGCACACATGACGCGTTATCAGGTCGACAGCGAAGCTGTACTCGCGGCGACAACCGCGGCCAAAGGCACCATCGGCCGCATCCAGGGTGAGGTCGGCGCGTTGCACGGCCAGCTCACCAGCCTGCAAGCGTCCTGGTCGGGCCCGGCGGCCACGGCTTTCCAAGGCTCGGTGATCGAGTGGAAGAGCCTGGAACAGCGCGTCGAGGAGGTGCTCGCCGCGATGGGCACCGCCCTCGGCCACGCCGGGCAACAGTATGCCGAGATCGAGGCGGCGAACACCCGGCTCTTCGCGCACTGACCCGGTCAGCCAGATCGCCCGGCTATCTGTCAGTCCGGCCTTCCGTCCGTGCATCTAGCCGCGCATCCGGCCGCGCCATCTGGCCGCGCATCCGGCCGGGCATCCGGCCGCGCATCCGGCCGCGCATCCGTCACAACGTGCTGTCCGCGTTGGCCATGCGAGCATTTTCTGACGTTCGGCCGGGCTGACGTTCGGCCGGGCTGACATTCGGCCGGGCTGACATTCGGCCGGGCTGACGTTCGGCCGGGCTGACGTTAGGCCGGGCTGACATTCGGCCGGGCTGACATTCGGCCGGGCTGACATTCGGCCGGGCTGACGTTCGGGCTCACTGACGGGCGGGCGTCGACCGCTGGACACCAGTCACCGGCGCGGTCCGCCGGTCGGGGACGGCCCGCCGCCGGTCGCCCGCGAGGATGAAACGATCACCCGCGAGGATGAAACATGAAAGCAGGGCG
>Ga0209100_1001795_pt1 | contig 14062 bp, 14 predicted proteins | sample lystaG_FD_185480 | JGI IMG/M metagenome (GOLD analysis project Ga0209100, IMG submission 185480) | Glacier valley bacterial and archeal communities from Borup Fiord, Nunavut, Canada, to study Microbial Dark Matter (Phase II) -... | ecosystem: Environmental > Aquatic > Freshwater > Ice > Glacier ...
ACGTACTGATCATCGGTGCCGGTGTAGTGGGTAATGCAATTGCCAGAGAAATGGCTAAGAATGAGCTAAAAATTGGCGTGCTGGAGAAGAATTTGGATGTCTGCCAGGAAACCAGCGGAAGAAATTCCGCGGTAATCCATGGGGGATTTGCATATGACATCGGCAGCCAAAAAGCAAAATACTGCGTAGAAGGAACACTGGGCTTCGAAGCTTTAGCAGAAGAACTGGATATTCCTTTTATGAAAACGGGCAAGGTCCTCGTTGGAAACACGAAAGAAGATTATGAAAGCCTGCTCCGTACGATTGCAAACGGAGAAACCAACGGAAGTGTTGGACTAGAGATGATCGATAAGAAACGTCTTAATGAACTCGTTCCGGAAGTCATTGGCGAATTCGCCATGCTATCTCCAAACAGCGGGATTGTTGATCCTTTCCAATACACCATAGGTCTTGCCGAAAATGCGAAAATGAACGGTGTTTCTTATCACCTGGATAGTGAAGTTACAGGGGTCAGAAGAGAAGAAGATGGCCTCTACCGGGTTGAGACAAAGCAAGGTGATTTTAGAACTAGATGGGTGATCAACAGTGCCGGACTTGGCGCAGTGAAAATTTCAGATATGCTCGGAATCCATGGATACCGACTTAGCGGATCAAAGGGAGACTATATCATTCTCGATAAAAAGACGGGACCATTATTACCCATGCCGGTATATCCTGTTCCAACCAATACCTATATGGGCATCCATGTCACGCCAACGACAGACGGAAATGTCATTGTGGGTCCAAATGCAGCAGAAGTACTTGATTTTGCGAGTTATGGGGTACCTCAAATGAGCATCGATGAACTTCGAGATAGTGCCAATACACTTTGGCCACATGTCCATCAGAAAGACTACATCAGGAATTATTCAGGCATTCAGCCCAAGTGGCTGGACGGCGAAAATGTCATCAAGGACTATGTCATCGAAGCAAGAGATGAAGTCCCAAACACCATCAATCTCGTAGGGATTGAATCCCCAGGACTTACTTCAGCAGTTCCTATTGCAAGGCAGGTCGTACGGCTTCTAAAAGAACGCGAAACACTTAATCCCAATCTTTCGTTCAATCCCAGACGAAAAGCGATCGTGAAGTTCTCAGAGCAAAGCGATGAAGGGAAGAGGAAACTCATTGAACTGGATCCAAATTATGGAGAAATCATTTGTCGGTGTGAGATGGTCACCAAGGCTGAAATCCTTCAGGCTGTACATAATCCTTTAGGGGTGGACACCTTGACCGGAATCAAGTATCGAACCCGTTCCATGATGGGAAGATGTCAGGGTGGCTACTGCCAGACACGTATAGCAGAAATCATTCAAGAAGAATGCCAAAAGGATGTCACGGATGTGCTCTATGCACGCCAAGGCTCCAATCTATTTACAGGGAAGGTGCGAGGATGAGTAATATAGAAAAAAGCGTAGTGATCATCGGAGGAGGTCCAGCAGGCCTTGCGGCTGCCGTAGAGCTTTCAAAGAAAGGGATAGAGGATATTCTGATCATTGAACGTGAAAAGACACTGGGCGGGATCCTTCGTCAGTGCATCCATGATGGATTTGGCCTTACGAGGTTTGGTGAGACCCTTAGCGGCCCTGAGTATGCAGAGCGGTTTATCGAAGAAGTGAACAAGCGAAATATTCAGGTCATCACAGAAACTACCGTCATCTCCGTCACTGAAGATAAGGTCGTTACGGCAGCCTCAAAGAACGGGCTGCTGACATGGAAGGCCAAGGCAGTAATCCTCACCATGGGTTGCAGAGAAAGAACCAGAGGTGCTCTGGGCATCCCAGGGGAAAGGCCAGCAGGTGTATTCACAGCAGGGGTAGCACAAGCTTATATTAATCTCCACAACACGATGGTGGGTAAAGAAGTCATTATTTTAGGCTCAGGAGACATCGGAATGATCATGGCAAGACGGATGACCCTCGAAGGCGCAAAGGTAAAAGCGGTCTTTGAAATTATGCCTTATGCCAGCGGACTCCCACGTAATATCGAGCAATGCCTTAATGATTATAATATTCCACTCTATCTTAGCCATACCGTGACGAAGATCCATGGCAAGTCGAGACTTACCGGGGTTTCGGTTTCTGAGGTAGATGAAAATCTACGACCAATTTCAGGGAGTGAGAAAGAATACACATGCGATACACTGATCCTGTCCGTTGGCTTAATTCCAGAGAATGAGCTTTCACTCACAGCTGGTGTAGAGCTCGACCAAAGGACTAAGGGTGCCATAGTGGACGAGAACTTCAAGACCTCCACTGAAGGGATATTTGCTGCTGGAAATGTACTTCATGTACATGACTTGGTGGACTTTGTGTCCCTCGAAGCAGAAAATCTTGCAGATGCTGTTGCTGTGTATCTCCAGGAGAAAAGTCTTCCAGCATGTACTATTGGAATCACCACAAGCGCTGAAATCGGATATACAGTTCCTCAATACGTCAGTGGAAAGAAAGATTTCAATCTCTCCATGAGACTGAGAAAGCCGCTTAAAAATATCAGCATTGATATCATGCAAGATGGCGAAGTCATTAAAAGTCTAAAACTCAAGAAAGCCATTCCTGCTGAGATGATTAAGATTCTCATAAATCATAAACTGCTTAAATCTCAGAATAATCTGGAGGTGTTAGTCAAATGTTAAAGGATTATTTCTGTATCATTTGTCCGAACGGATGTGAAATTACCGCTGAGACGGAAAACGGAGAGATCCTCTCCTTAAGCGGAGCCAAGTGCAAACGAGGCAATGAATATGTGAAACAAGAGCTCATCGATCCAAGAAGAAGCATAGCAACTTCTGTCCTTCTCCTTGATGGAGAGCTACCACTGGTGAGTGTAAGAGTAACAAATACCATCCCAAAAGATCAGATATTTCAGGTCATGGAAGAGATCAAGAAAATCAACCTTCAGGCTCCGGTCTTTTCAGGCCAAGTTGCGATTGAGAATGTACTAGGACTTGGAAGTGACGTAATTGTAACTAAGAATGTCGCAAGAAAAAACGTCTAATCATGAAGTTTATGAATAAGCCATCTGTTTATCTCTGATTTGTCCCGATTAAACTAATTAAGGCATCAGTTCTAATATTAGAATTGATGCCTTGTTTTCTATTTAATGAATTTTCGGTTTTGGTGCCATAAATAGCTGCAAAGTTTAGCTAGTTAAAAGTATCAAATAACATGTATGTTTTATATTGAGTAATAGCGTCGAAGAAGAAAGGGATAATAAGATAAAATTATAGTACTTGACGAAAATATTTTCAGGTGATAAAATAAAATTGAAAATATTTTCAAGAAATAAAATGTGTATTACCTCAATTCTTATAAAATTTCTAATTATAAATTCGTCAAGGGAATCAGATGTTATTAAGAGGGGATGAGTAATTGCTGCAAAAGTTTAGTAAGTATTCTTAATACAGCTCATCGGTATGACGAATACAAAACGCTTCTGCAAAAAGAATAAAATGTTAAATAGGTTTTATTTAATAAGATGTAAATTAAAAATAGCATGGTAAAATCAAACTTCAAAGTAAACGTTAACACTAAATATGGAGATATCAAGAAATCACTTATAACTCCCATTGAATTGAAATTGCACGTGCGGTTTTTTGATAATTATCATTAAGTGTGGAATCTTCTAATAATATATATGTAATAATATCAATTAGAAAAATGAATGCTAATTGAGAATTCACATATTTACTATCGTTTAACTGGTTAATGCCACTAATAAACATGATTTTATCTGCAACACCAGCTAATGAAGATTGCTTTTTTTGAGTCAATGCATATATGGGTGTACCGGCTTTTTTAGCAATTTCGCAAGCCTTAACGACTTCTGAGGTTTCTCCGGAATTTGAAATTGCAATTATCAAATCTTTTGATGTAAACATACTTGATTGAGTGAGCATCAAAGAACTGTCAGTAATTGCTCTAGATTGTAATCCCATTTGTACAAGTCTAATGCTGAATTCGTGCGCTGTAAGTCCTGAACTGCCTATTCCACATAATAGTATCTGGTGAGACTTTAGAATTTGATTTACAAAATCTATAAGCTCATTTGAATTCAACAGCTCCATGGAAGAAGTAAGTAATCGCATGTGATAAAATTTTATTTTTGAGCTTATCTCCGAGGGTAGTTTTGTAGGCGTAATTTCGTTAGAAAGAAGTGTCTGGAATTCATTATAGTTTCGATAGTGTAGTTTTTGGCAAAACCTGGTTATTGTAGAGTTAGAAGTTCCTATATTCTTTGCTAGATTTGTAATGGTTGATGTTACAGCATCTTTTGGATTAGTGATTATATAATCAGCTATAAGTTTTTCACTTATAGATAAATTATCACCAAAATATTGTATGCGGTTTTTAAAATTCATATTATCCATTATGACATCTCCAGTTTTTTCTAAGTAACATCATATTAGTATATTGAAATTCGGAATGCAACAAAATTAATAACAATCATCACCAATTAGCTATTTGATAACAAATGAAATTAATAATTAAAGTATAAATATTAGGAGGAATGATATTTTAATTTTATGAAATGTTTAATAAAAAGCTATTATTTAGATAAAAATAATAAATATATTTTGAAAGGATGATAAAAATGGAAAGTAAAATTAGAGTAGGAGTAATAGGGGTTGGGCAAATGGGCTATTATCATGCCCAAATCTATAAGAAACTACCAATGGTAGAACTTACTGCAGTATGCGAATATAATGATGAACGCCGTGAGGCAGTAGTTAAAGAATTTGGATGTGTTGGATATAAGGATTATAAAGATTTACTTGAAAATCCTGAAATTGATGCGGTAAGTATTGTTTTACCAGATAATATGCATAGAAAATGTGTAGAATTAGCAGTTGCAAATAATAAACACATCTTGTTAGAAAAACCGTTGGCAAAAGAATTAGTAGATGGAAAAGCTTTATATGATATTACAAAGGATTATGAAAAGGTCTTTACTGTTGGATTTCTATTAAGATTTGATCCTCGATTTAACTTGATCAAACAATCACTTGATAATGGAGAAATTGGAGATATTATTCATTTATATTGTAGAAGAAATAGTCCAATTACAGGACCAAAAAGATATATTGGTGCATCAGATTTAAGCATGCATGTTATGATTCATGATATTGATTATATAAATTGGTATATGGGATGCGAACCAGTAAAAGTGTTTGCAAAAAGCAGAAGTGTTCTGCTTAAAGAATATGGGATGAATGATGTCATTTATGCAATTGTAACATATGAAAGTGGAGCTATTGCTTGTTTAGAAGCGTGTTGGGTACTTCCCGAAAACTCACCCACAACAATTGACGATAAACTTGAATTAGTTGGAACCAAGGGGGTTGCATATGTAGATTCCAGTGATTATGGAGTAAGAATCATTAGTGATCAGAGAATTGCTTATCCTGATTCAAGACATTGGTATTACACAAATGGAGAAGTCAATGGAGATCTTGCTGAAGAAGTCAGAGCTTTTATCAATAATATTGCAGAGGGGACTAAATCAATAATTACGCCAAAGGATGCTTATGATTCACTTCGAGTTGTTGATGCAATTGAACGTTCGTTGAAAGAAGGGAAAGAAGTAAATTTATAATTTGAAAGCAATATTGATATTTTTAATGATGGATTTCAATTAATCATCTTATCAGCTTTATCCCAGATAAATCTCATTTGCAATTTTTGGAGAAATCAATTCTACTCTGTCAATTTTTAATGTAAATTATTGGGTATTTAATCGTTTACAATATTACAAAATAAAGGAGACATGATTATGTCATTAAAAGTTAAGGCTCAAAATTTTGGTAGCAAGCTAAGTGGTATGGTAATCCCTAATCTCGGTGCATTTATGGCATGGGGAATTCTTACAGCAGTCGGAGTAGCATTAGGTAGTGATCTTCTAAAAAGTTTCATTTCGCCAATGCTAAATTATCTATTGCCATTGCTAATTGCAGTTGCTGGTGGAAAGATGGTTTATGGTTATCGTGGGTCGGTTATGGCTGCAGTTGTAACAATGGGAGTTATTATAGGATCTGAGATTCCTATGTTACTTGGGGCAATGATAATGGGGCCGTTTTCAGCACTAGTAATCAAGAAATTTGATGAACTCATTGATGGAAAGATTCCTGTTGGATTTGAATTGTTGGTAAACAATTTTTCTATAGGAATTATAGGATCAGTACTTGCGGTTGTTGGCTTAGTATTTGTAGCACCTGCAATAACATCAATGACTCAAGTTATGGCCGGTGGAGTGGATATATTAGTCAAAAATCATCTTCTTCCATTGACGGCAATATTTATTGAACCCGCGAAAATTCTTTTCCTAAATAATGCTATAGGTCAAGGTATTTTGAGCCCAATAGGAAGCACACAACTTGCAGAAGCTGGTAAATCAGTCCTTTACTTATTAGAATCTAATCCAGGCCCTGGTTTAGGCGTATTATTGGCATATATGTTTTTTGCCAAAGGAAATTCAAGAGCTACAGCTTACGGTGCAAGCGTAATTCATTTCTTTGGTGGAATTCATGAGATATATTTCCCTTTTATTCTTATGAATCCCGTTCTGGTTTTCGCACTCATTGCTGGTGGAATGACAGGAACATTCTTATTCACATTATTTAATGTTGGATTGGTTGGTGTTGCATCCCCAGGAAGCATATTGTCAATTTCAATGATGGCTGCGGCTGGAGATCATATTAAAATACTACTTTCAATTGGTGCTTCAGCTTTAGTTACATTTGCAATAGCAGTGCCAATGGTTAAAAGAGCCGAAAACAGTGATAAGCAACTTAAAGATGCTGCAGAAGAAATGGAAAATATTAAAGGAAAGAAGAGTCGGATCTCATCAGTATTTAATGCAGTAGATAATATTGATTTTAACTATTCTACAGTAAAAAGAATAGCGTATGCCTGTGATGCTGGACTAGGTTCAAGTGCAATGGGTGCTGCAGTTTTACAAAAGAAAATTATAAAAGCAGGTATAGAAGATGTCAAGGTATTTCATATTGCTGTCGGCGACTTACCTGCAGAATGCGAAGTTATAGTTACACATAACTCGTTAATGGACAGGGTGAAAGAAAAACAACCAGATGCTTATCATATTTCGATTGTTGACTATTTAAATGCACCAGAATATGAAACATTAATAAACAAGTTATTAGAAGCAAAGAAAAAAGCAAATAATCTGGCATAATAATTGTTATACCAATGAAAAATGAAAGAGAATTTCTTGCTTATTTAATTATGAGAAATTCTCTTTCTAATTTAAAGGAGAAAATAATATGTTAAAAGCAGTAATCATGGATTTTGATGGGTTGATTATCGATACAGAAGTAGTTTGGTTTAATATTTTTGTCGAGTGGTTTAAGAAAAATAAAGATTATGATCTTTCAGTAGAGGAATTCCTACTTTGTGTGGGTTCTAGTTCGGAAGACTTATTTATAAAACTTGAACTGCAAAATAATTGGTTAATTGAACGAGAAAAATTTTCTTTCGATACACAAACTTTATTTGTTCAACAGTGCGAATTACTATATCCTAAAGATGGAGTAATTGAATTTATACAGTCTATTAAGAATGAAGGCTTGAAGTTGTCCCTTGCTACTTCCGCCAGTAAATTGAAACCATTAACTCAATTAAAACGACTGAATTTACTTCATTATTTTGATCTGATTGTGACAGCAGAGGATGTTGAGAGAATTAAACCTCACCCGGATTTATTTTTGAAGTCAATTGAAAAACTAAAAATAGATAAAACCGAAGCTTTAATTGTGGAAGATTCACTAAACGGTCTGATTGCAGGTCAAAATGCTGGAATTGATGTACTTGTCGTTCCTAATGAGGTCACAAAATATAGCAAATTCGAAAATTACTTTGAAAAGATAACTTCGCTTTCAAATGTTGACATCAAAGAATTAATAGCGAAGTATAACTAACGAATTGAAAGGCATATTTTTAAAAGTAGGAGGATTTTACTTATGATGAAAGAAAGAATAACAGCAAATGATATTGAAATTGGAGTTCATGCAACAGATTGGGAGGATGCAATTAGAAAGTCTTCAAGAAGATTATTAGAGAAAGGTGCAATTGAAACAAATTATGTCGATGCCATGGTTAATGCAGTAAAAGAAATAGGTCCATATATCGTTATTGGACAACACGTTGCCTTAGCTCATGCAAGGCCAGAATGTGGTGCGAATGAATTGGCTATGAGCTTTACTATCCTAGATCCACCGATAAATTTTGGATCCAAAGATTTTGACCCGATAAAACTAATAGTTACCCTTGCTGCAATTGATTCTAATTCTCATGTTGAGATGTTATCTGAATTGGCAGATGTGTTGATGGAATCAGAAAAAATGGAGTCGTTATTTCAAGCTAAAACTAGTGAAGAATTCTATAAGGTGTTAATTTAGTGCATTATTCAATTGGAAGTTACATAATGATGGGAATTTCTAAGCAAATACAGAGGTATATTGAGTTAGCGAAGTACCACCGCGTGCTTTAAACACAATAGAATTTAGAATCTCAAAACAGAACTCACAAAATAGAAAGCGCCTTAAACCAATTTACTTAATGGTTTAAGGCGCTTTATTTTTCTATATCATTCGCTATTAATTAGACTTTGCTACCATCAGCACTTTGATCGTATCACTGATGTTATGAAATGCTTCGTCCAAATCATTGGTATTTGTGACTGACATTTCGATGGGACACATCCCAGTCTTGGTCCTGTTTTCAATGTACGGGACGACTTCAGCAGCATAGAGGCTTATGTTGTGTTCCTTGGCAGCGGCTAGCGCTGCTAAACTTGTTACAGGTGTATAGATTTCAGTGATTCCGATTTTTGCAGCAAGCAGTAGCGCTGCCTTTCCGATGACCTTATCCACGAGGATTAATTCACTTGCCTCATAGACTTTCGGCTCTTTCATAAAAACCAAGAGAGGCTTTACCCCGATATAAGACGAGGTATAGATAATCTCCTCACCTTTTAAGATTACACAGGTGCTATGATTCTCTTCAAGGATGGAATTAGCGAGCTCGGCTTTCATTAACATTAACACCTGCTTTCAATAAGATGAGGACAATGGCTGGAATGAAGATCAACTGGAGGATCATCCCAGGGATGCCATTGGTAACAGCTCCAATCATGTAAGCTGAAGGGGAGAGTTTAAGACCAAGCAGTGGCTGAAGTGCAAAAACACCAGCTGCTAAGATTGTTCGTCCAATGATCATGGATAGAATTAGGGAAAAATAAACATTAAGCTTAAGCTTTTTGAAGGTAAACCCATCGATGAAGCCATAAGCAGCAAGTTCAATGATCATAAAGTATAGGATAGGAATCTGAGGCATACCTGTCAGCATTGAACTTAGGATTGGGGTGACGATTCCGACCAAAGCTCCTGTTGGTGCACCAAGGAAGAAACCGGCCAAAAGTACAGGAATATGCATCGGTAGGAAAATCGGACCTGTTCCTCCGAATAGATGGAAGAATTGAGGCAAGACTAGACCAAATGCGATAAACAGTGCTGAAAAGGTAAGTTTTTTCGTTTTTTCCATTTTACTTAACTCCTTTTATAAATAATAGAACACCAAAAAAAGTCTTCAACCCTTCTTGGTGTCGTTATATCGCAGCAGTTCGTCTACCGCATAATTCAATAATTCATTAATGTTAAGATGTTTTGTACCTGGGATTTCGACATTACACCGATTGAGTGGAATCAGGATCTTTAACGCATCACTGCTTCCGATGGCAATAGCCATATTTGGTGAAATTTCGCCCATAATTGAATTTGGAATCACAATCGCAATGGGACCCATGATGATGTCCACTTTGCTGGCGTTGACCATAATGGCATTTTCACCAGTTGCTCCAGTGTTTGCCCCAGCTCTAATCATAGCTGTGGTAGCTGTAGAATTCGTTCCTAAAGCTATTATTTCAAACCGCTGGTCATTGATCTTTGTAATTCTTTCTATGATGGATTTTCCAAGACCGCCACCCTGACCGTCAATAATCGCTACTTTCATAAAACCACCACCATTCCTATAAAATAAGGCATAATCCGTAATGGGATTGAATTCCCTTACATCTGTATTTTACGCTAACAGCCGATTTACGTCAATTGAAACGCGCAAAGACTAAATTAAGAAGAACAGAAAAAGGGGAAGAGCGTGTTTATGCAAATCTCATGCCATATGATGAAAATTGAGATTTGTATTAGAATGATTGACCATAAACTCAATATTTCTCGCTATTTCGCTAATTTGCCAGAATATGTTAAAATTAAACGGGACAAAGAGAAATTTAGGGATTGTCCTATAATTTTAATCGTTATGATGGAGAATTTGCGTTGTACAAAAAAAGAAGGAATATTAATCTAAAAGGAATACTTCGATGGGGACTGGTTTTCGCATGGATGCTCGTTATTTTTATGCTTTCCGCACAAGTATCTTCAGAATCGGATAGCTTGAGCATAGGAATCACGAAGTTTGTCCTGAATATCATCAATACTCTACTTCCACGAATAGAAATTGAATTTAGTGCATTCAGTCATTTCATAAGAAAGAGCGCTCATTTTATCGCTTATCTTATCCTTGGAATCCTTTCGCTACATGCCATTGACGAAGAAAAGAACCCAACAATTACCTGGATTATCAAGGCACTTCTGATTTGCGTACTCTATGCAATGTCAGACGAGTTTCACCAGCTCTATGTACCAGGAAGATCAGGAGAGATTAAAGATGTGCTTCTAGACAGTACGGGTTCACTCGTCGGAATTCTTGGATTCTTTCTTGTTCGCTTCCAGGCAATAAAGCATGCTGAAAACAAACGAAGAATTTTCAAGTAAAGTATATTCGTCATTTTTTGAAGAAACAGCTATAATTTTTTAATACTACTTAGATTAGAATAAGCAATGAATAAGAAGTTAATACCTCATTGATGATTATCATTGTAATGACAGGTTGATTTTATTATAGAGTTCTTACCTGTCATAATTAAGCAAATTTGATAGGTCCTTTCCAGACTAGCCGTTGCATTAATGAATAATCGGTGATATAACAAAATAGAAGTTTCAAGAAAAGAAGGGTACTTATGATTTACGATAATTTGAAAAATATTGGGAAATACCATTTCGACAATGAGAATATGGAAAAAGCCATCGCATTTTCACAGAGCAACGATCTTTTGAATATGGAAGCAAAGAGATATGAGATTATAAAAGATGAGGGTTACATCAACCTGCTGGATATCACTCAAAAGCCACTCTCAGAAAGGGAATACGAAGCGCATAACCTTTTTGCGGGTATCCATATCCCTATAGAAGGTTTGGATTTCATCAGATCAACTGAAACGACAAACCTTACAATTACGACACCTTATACTGAAAATGGGGACTTTATGTTTGGAACCTATAAAGGAGATGCCTATACGGACTGTTCCATTCCTAAAGGATACTTTGGATTGTACTTTCCGGAAGATGCCCATCTTGTCAATGGAACACCCAATGAGCCAGGAAAGGTCAAGAAATTCGCAGTCAAAGTAAAAGTTAAATAAATACGAGAAGTTAGAACAGGCAGATCGTTTTGCCTGTTCTTTTTTGTTGTTTTGTGGTTCCCATTGGCCTTGGTTTTCAAGAACATACAGTGTCTCTTGAAAAAAACGAGAATCGCCTTTCTTTAGAATTTACCCCTCCCGGTTGTCCGAAGAAATTGCTAAATCGCACAATAAAGTAAAGTATCTTTGATTTTTAGAAATTATTTCCGCAAAAAAATAATCTTTGGAAATAATTTCGATTTTTATATTGAAATTCGATTAGTTCCATGTTATCGTGAGTGTAATAGTTTTCAGTAATTGTACGCAAACTACTGAAAATGAATACGATAAATTTTCTAAGGGGGAAAAACATGAAAAGATTGTAAGCGCAGTCCTAGCTTTTGTCATGTCTTTGGCAGTCCTTGCTGGATGCTCTGGTGGAACTAAAACGCCAAGACCTACACAAACACCCCCGCGCAGAATAAAGAGGAGCATGAATTCTTGAAAGAGGAGGATTCCTTGGTGCTCGCCAACGCTGAGTTGAACCTGGAGAAAGCGTACAAGAACTTCTTTCGGGAACTGTAGAAGGGCAATGAAAGCCATGGCTTTCCGAAGTAAAAGAAAAAAACCTACATGCAAAGCTATACCGCCAACAATCAGAAGGGAAACGTAGCGGTTGTTGACCGTAAGTATCTGAGGCTTCCCAATCTTAAGTCAGATCTTCGCATCACCTATCATCAAGACATTCTCGATGAGGCAACACTTAAATCGGCAACCATACGAAGAACCTCCAGTGGGAAGTTCTTTGTCTCCTTTCTGACGGAAGAGGACATCTAGCTGAAAGAGGAAACACAAAGCAAGATCGGGCTGGACCTGGGGCTTACGACCTACGCCTCGCTTTCCGATGAAACGGATATCGATAACCCCAAATACCTGGCTCAAGGCGAAGAGAAGATCAAAAAACATCAACGGCCCTTGTCCCGCAAGGTGAAGGGATCCAACAACTACTACAAGAACAAAAGGAAGCTGGCCATCGCCCACGAGAGAGTTACCAATCAACGGATGGATTTTCTCCACAAGGCAGATGTGTTCAACACCTCCAGTTAGCTTTGCCATATCTGCGGATACAAAAACCGTGAGGTGAAAAACCTCGCCATCAGGGAGTGGACCTGTCCCAATTGTCATATGACTCATGATTGGTATTACAATGCCGCGAAAAATCTGCTGACCATAGGCTAAACAGACCTTAAGGGTGGGTTCCACCCGTTGAGCTTGTAGATACTTGTCTCACTGGAGATATTGACCAAGAAGCGCCCACTTCAAAATGATGTCAGTCATTGAAGTGGAGAGTAGTACACTAAAGGAGGAAGACAGAATATCTGTCGAAAAGGTATGAAAAGTAAAGAAGAAATATTTGAATCTATAAAGAATGAGGTTATTGTATCCTGCCAAGCCCTTCCTGAGGAACCGCTCCATAGTTCGTTTATTATGGGAAGAATGGCTTATGCCGCATTCCTTGGCGGAGCCAAGGGAATCCGGGCAAATTCAGTTGAAGATATCAAAGAGATCAAAAAGACCGTAAATTTGCCAATCATCGGCATCATCAAGAAAGTATATGGGGATTGCCCTGTGTTTATCACGCCAACCATGGCTGAAATTGACGCGCTTTGCGAAGAAGGCGTAGAAATCGTCGCTTTGGATGCGACAACCAGAATCAGGCCAGATGGAAAGACGATCATTGAAATTTTTCCTGAAATTCGGAAAAAATATCCTGATCAAATTTTTATGGCGGACTGTTCCTCGTATGATGATGTTAAGGTAGCAGCCGAATTGGGATTTGATTGTCTTGGTAGTACGCTAGCTGGATATACGGAAGAAACGCAGGGGACGAAGCTCCCTGACATAGCGCTGATCAGAAGGATGGTTACAGATTTTAATCTTCCAGTCATCGCAGAAGGTGGAATATCAACCCCGGAAGAGCTGAAAGAAGTCTTCGAACAAGGTGTTCATGCAGCGGTTGTCGGCTCTGCCATTACAAGACCGATGGAGATTACCAAAAGATTTATCGATGCAGTGAAGTTATAAAGGAACGAAGGAGCGAGGATAGAACATGAGAATTTTATGCGCAGACATTGGTGGAACATCAATCAAGTTAGGAATCAGTGATGAACTGGGTAGAATCACGGAATTCAAAGAAGTTCCGACAGAGAGCATAAAAGGTGGGAACTATGTGATGGAAAACCTCATAGTTTCCTTATCCGAGTATAAGGATTATGACTTTATTGGAATCAGTACTGCTGGTCAGGTCGATCGAGAAAATGGAAGCATCATCTACGCCAATGAGAATATACCAGGATATACCGGGATGCAACTGAAAAAAATCCTGGAAGAAAAATTCAATAAACCTGTAGAGGTGGAAAATGACGTAAACTGTGCAGGACTAGGAGAAGCCCGCTTTGGCGCAGGAAAAGACTTCAAGAATTTCCTTTGC